>OIXR01000636.1_pt1 | contig 30603 bp, 30 predicted proteins | sample 1587831 | NCBI WGS metagenome assembly OIXR01 (sample SAMN03283263) | human gut metagenome | biome: human-associated habitat; material: feces | host: Homo sapiens | place: USA | collected 2013
CTGATTCATAAAACGCACTATAAATGTCATTGCTATATTATAAAGTGCTGTTTCAAATGCAGAAGGAAAACCTATTTTAACAATCTGCGCAAGTATCTTTCGCGGCAAAATACGATCAGGACTTTGTTTTGCTTTTATAAGTACAGCGCCCATCACCGCTACAATAACAAGATTTACAACCCTTGAAATAACCGTGGCAACGGCAACTCCCATTACTCCCCAGTTAAATACAAATAAGAATACCGAATTTAGTATTATATTAAGAACATTTCCAACAATAGTTCCTATCAGGGAATGCTTTGTATATCCAAATACTCTCAAATAACTGGAAAAAATAGGGATGAGCGCATTTAAAAAACATGTTCCGCCAACAATTTTGAGGTATGTTTCAGCCGGTTCAAACAAAGCAGGAGCAATACTTACTATTTTAAGTATTCTGCCGGAAAAAAATGCAAGAACAACAGACATCAGAATACCTATGAACGCATTAAACATAAGTCCAAGCTGTCTGGCCTGATATGCTATCCCGGGTCTTCCCGCTCCGATATTTTGTGACATAACAGCTATCATACCCGATGATATCACTCCAAACATAACAATAAAAACACCTATATAAGTGTTTGCTGTTCCCACTGCTCCTACAGCCTGATCACTTACAGATGATAACATAAGTGTATCAACCATCCCTGAAAGCATATAGAATAAAGTTTCCAGGCATATTGGCACAGATAATTGCGATAATGTTTTCCTTTCAACCATCATGTTTTCTCCTTACATACAAATATAACATATATTATCAATAATACGATATATCTTTCTGTGTTTCTTGTATAATATCAAACAAAAATGGCACTATTTCTACTATTTCACGCAATAACCTATCAGAATTGTTAATCTTATCGTTGACTTACAGACTATTTATTTCAATGAAATGAGATTTGTATTCTATTCGTTTCCTGTATTTTTTCCTCTTTTTTCTTTTTTCGCCTTACGAAAAGGAACGCACATAAGCCTGCAAATACAACGACTGCAGCTATAAGTATCAGCAGTACCGGGATCCGGCAGACGCTTGAAGAGATGAGCTTAAGGCCCTGATAAAGTGTATACACACCAAATATCGAGAATATCACAAATGCCAGTGTGTTAAGCAGTCCATCCGGAGTTTTGCTCTTTAAGAGATAACCGATCAGCATTCCAAGAATGTCCGCTGCAAATAGTCCGAGCGAACAACCGATCCATACAATAAGTGCTGCCCCCATACCTTCATTTGCACCAAATGTTATAGCGGTAAGCTGAGTCTTATCTCCAAGCTCAGCTACAAAAAATGTACAGAAAACAGCCAATGGCGCAAACTTGATCTTTGATCGTCCGTTTTCTTCTTCCTCTTCGTCGTCATCGGAAATCGTTGATGCTGCAAAGTAAAGAAATGCAAGTGCCGCAATATTCTTAATGAGCCATTCCGGAACAAATTCGCTGACAAGTCCGCCTGCAAGAACCGCCAGACCATTCAGTACAAGAATTGCGGCAGCAGTTCCTAATATGATATCTTTTAATTTGTACTTAGACGTAAGAGCAATCAACATAAGCTGTGTCTTATCTCCCATCTCCGCTATGAATTCCGTAAAAAATACCTTTAAAAATAATATCATTTGTTATACCCTCATTTATCTTATTACAATATAAACTGCATATACTGCATAGAGAGCAACCATACACAAACCTTCGATTCTTCCGATTTTCTTCTTTGTCCCTGCAAATATCCATACACACACAGTAAATGCAACCAGTACACACAGATCAATAATATTCTCTCTGATTATACTGATCGGACTGATTACTGATGCAATACCAAGTACCATAAGTATGTTAAATATATTTGAACCGATCGCGTTACCAAGCGCCATATCAACTTCATTCTTTCTGGCTGCAACAATTGAGGTCACAAGCTCCGGGAGTGACGTGCCTATCGAAACGATTGTAAGTCCGATCAGTGTCTGACTCATTCCGAGATCACTTGCAATTCTTGATGCCGCATCAACGGTCACATCCCCTCCGACTGCAATCGCTATTGCTCCGCCAACGATAAACAGAATACTGACCGGAACGGATACAAGCTTAATTTCCTCATCCGAGCCACCTTCAATCTCAACTTTCTTTCCTTCTTTGTTGGCCTTTAATGCAATCCTGATCATGTAAAAAATGTATCCTGCAAATAAACCAATAAATATAGCACCATCCATATGTCCCAACGTCATGCCTGTTTTGTCTCCAAGGCCGATTATTCCTAAAAGCATTAAGAGTCCGGCACATATAAGTGAAAGCGGAATATCTCTCTTTATCGTTTCTCCTGCAACATTTACTGTGGCTAATATTGCACATACTCCGATAACAACCATCAGATTAAAAATATTAGAACCAACTACATTACTAACTGCAAGTTCATTATTGCCTGCTATTGATGCTGATACACTGACCGCTGTTTCCGGAAGTGATGTTCCCATCGCAACGATTGTAAGTCCAATAATTATAGATGGAACATGCAGTCTCTTTGCTACACTCGAGCTTCCCTCTACAAAAAAATCCGCTCCTTTGATCAGCAGTACAAAACCGATCACAAGAATTACAATTACAACAGCAAACGGGGCGTTGTTAATGAATTTTTCCATGTTATTCTCCTTTTTCTCTATCCATACCAGTGATGTCAGCCGAACTGTCTGCTACTATAAAGTATGTCCGACAGATTAAAAAAGACTCATGTATATCAATTATCCGCCGGTGTATATTACACAAGCTGTTAATCGATATACATGAGTCTCATTATTTAAGATTTGCCAGATTATACTCTCTTATTATAATCAGAATGTTGACAAATCACACTTTCGCGCTAACTACTCCCTCATGGAATATTAAGTTACTCGATAAATATTATCAAATGTAACCATGCGTGTCAACATCTTATTTTAGAAATATTTATCAGAAACATTTATCAGCAGTGGTCTCAGACTACTGTCCATCCAAGCCACTGCCGAATTTACAACTTCTTTCTATTTACTTTTATTTAACTGTTACCTTTACTTTCTTAGCGCATCCATTTACTGCATAGATATATACATAACAGGTGCCTTTTCCTTTTGCTGTGATCTTGCCATCTTTGGATACAGTTGCTACCTTTTTATTTGATGTGTCATATCTGAATTTTGCTGTATGACCAAAGAGTGGAAGTTTATTATTCTTTTTAACAATAGTTGCCTTTATCTTAGCTGTTTTTCCCTTTTTCAGGCTGTAAGCGGATTTCTTTGTCTGAATCTTCTTGACATCTGTTACAGTCGTATTCTTCTTGCCAACCGCATGACCTGTAATGGATTTTCCGATGGTCACTTTCTTGCCAGCAACCTTCTTATATGCAACTACATAACATTTTACATTATCTTTCTGATTTACAGCCTTCTTATTCAGCTTATTGATCGTCACAGATAAGGTCTTTGCAGATTTTACAGACTTAACAACGGTGTATTTTCCCTTCTTACAATATGCCATATATACATCATATCCATCTGCTTTTGCAACCTTGCCCCATGTTACTTTAATCGACTTTCCTGTAGTGATATTGAACTTGGAACTTAATGCCTGATCATTTGCTTTTGTCCGTTTTGCTTTTACAACAGGGGACTGCTTCACCGTCCACTTAGCATAAAGAATTGTATTTCCTGTTAATGCTTTACCCGGCACAGCCGCCTTTGTGAGTGCCTCGTCTGTGTACCAGCCTGCAAATTCATATCCAGCTTTACTTGTTGTTGGAAGCACATCCGGGAGCTTCTTTTGATGTACAGCTTCAGTTACTTCACTTCCGCCATTTGTGTTATATGTGATCTTATATCCAAGGTTATCATTCTCGATAACTGTATATGGAACATTTCTCTCTAATGGACTATTTGAATTTGTTGTATACCAATTAAAATCTGCATATCCAACATCATCTTTATGGTCTTTATGTTCATCCGTCTGCTCAACCTCATAACACTTCTGATCTCCATCACTGATTCCTACATCTATATTATCCGGATCAGAGTCAGCAGATGTGATCCAGATCATATGACATTTCCTACATACAGTGATCCATTTATTAGGCGATAACTGATTACCAAAATAAATCTTGTCTCCAACCTGCACTTCATCTGCTTTTAATACTGTATTTGACGCATCTACGATATCGGCTGCTGCTTTCTTGTCTGCATCTACATACTTACAGATTGAACATGTATATCTGGCTTCACCTACAGTTCCATAAGAATGTTCCTGGAAATCTTCCTTCAAATCACTATGTTCACAGGTTGCCGGATGCCAATGACCATACTTATTACTTTCCCATAAATGAGAAAACTTATGCGTATGCTCTGCCCATTTCGCATACAGCGTTATGTCTTTAACCACTGTAGAACCTGCCCACACTCTTTCTGTAAGTGCTTCGTCCTTATACCAGCCTGCAAATTCATATCCCTCTTTAGTAGGAACCGGTAAGTCTTTTGGAATATTAGTCTGTTTTTCGGCCTTTGCAACCTCACTTCCACCATTTGTATTATATGTGATCGTATACCCAAGTGTTCCATTTTCCATAATCGTATATGGTGTATCAAATGAAACCGGAGTTTTTATATATGTTGTATTCGTTGTTGCAAAATACCAGTTAAACCAAGCCCAACCAACAGAACTTGCATGATCTTTATGTTCCTCTGTTTTCTTCATCTCTACACTTATATGGTCAGCATTATATGCAATCCAGACCATATGACATGTTGTACATACTGCTACCTCAGGATTTGATGTAGTCTGAACTCCTCTGTAAACCGTATCCCCTACCTGTAGAGTCGTAGGATCAATCGTTCCTGACCTGTATTCTGTTGCATTTACTTTCATTGTTCCCATGCCTACAAACATAACAATACCAACCAGCAAGGCCGTCAGGATGCCTGTAACTTTGTTTTCTTTTAGTCGTCTTACCATATTTTCTTATCCCCTTTCATTCATCTGAATACAACACATAATACAACATATAGTATAATTATATCTGCATGTCTCATTATGTTGTTCCAAATAAGTTATTTTCTGGTATTGTACCATAATCATTTCCCCATACCGGATTCTATGCACGAAATGTCTGAAAAACGGCATGAAATGTTTCACTAGGTCTGGAAATATGGTCTATGCGTGTATAAAAAAAAGAAAGATAGCATGTCACTATCATGTATCTTACACGATAATAAACAATACTATCTTCCTTTTTATTCTCTATTTGAACTTTATGAGTGATGTATTATTTTTACATCATACCCATTCCGCCGCCCATACCTGCACCTGCCGGCATAGCTGGAGCATCTTCCTTAATATCAGCTACAACAGATTCTGTTGTCAGTAATGTAGATGCTACGGATGTTGCGTTCTGTAAAGCACTTCTTGTAACCTTAACAGGATCGATGATACCTGCTTCGATCATATCTACATACTTCTCATTGTATGCATCAAAACCGATACCCGGCTGTGATTCTTTGATCTTATTGATGATAACAGATCCTTCCAGACCGGCATTTGCTGAAATGTGGAATAACGGAGCTTCCATAGCCTTAAGAACTACCTTAGCACCTGTCTTCTCATCACCTTCAAGGTCTGTAACCAGTTCTGCAACCTTCTTAGCTGCATGAATATATGCTGATCCACCACCTGCGATGATGCCTTCTTCAACAGCAGCTCTGGTAGCATTTAATGCATCTTCCATACGGAGCTTAGCTTCCTTCATCTCTGTCTCAGTAGCTGCACCAACACGGATAACTGCTACACCACCTGCAAGCTTTGCAAGTCTTTCCTGAAGCTTCTCTTTATCAAATTCAGATGTTGTCTCCTCAAGCTGAGCCTTGATAACATTTACTCTGCCCTGGATATCTTCCTTTGTTCCGAAACCATCTACGATAACTGTATTCTCTTTTGTTACCTTTACACTCTTAGCACGACCAAGGTCATCTAATGTCGTATCCTTTAAATCATAACCGAGTTCTTCGGAAATAACCTTACCATTTGTAAGGATAGCAATATCCTGTAACATTTCTTTTCTTCTGTCACCATAACCCGGAGCCTTAACAGCTACAACCTGGAATGTACCTCTTAACTTGTTTACGATCAATGTTGTAAGTGCTTCACCTTCTACATCTTCCGCAATGATCAAAAGCTTCTGACCACCCTGTACGATCTGCTCAAGTACCGGAAGGATATCCTGAATATTTGAGATCTTCTTATCTGTGATCAGGATGTATGGATTATCAAGTTCTGCAACCATCTTCTCCATATCAGTTGACATGTAAGCTGAAATATATCCTCTGTCGAACTGCATACCTTCTACGAGGTCAAGCTCTGTCTTCATGGACTTGGACTCTTCAATCGTGATAACACCATCGTTTGATACCTTTTCCATAGCATCTGCAACCATCTGTCCAACTTCATCATCACCGGCTGAAATAGATGCAACTCTTGCGATCTGCTCTTTGCCGTTGATTGTCTGGCTCATCTCTGAGATTGCTTCTACAGCCTTGTCACAAGCCTTCTTCATACCCTTTCTGAGGATGATTGGATTAGCACCTGCTGCAAGGTTTTTCATACCTTCATTGATCATTGCCTGAGCAAGAACAGTAGCTGTTGTAGTACCATCACCTGCAACATCATTTGTCTTTGTTGCTACTTCTTTTACGATCTGAGCACCCATGTTCTCAAATGCATCTTCCAGCTCTATATCCTTTGCAATTGTAACACCATCATTTGTGATAAGTGGTGAACCATATGACTTTGCAAGAACCACGTTTCTTCCTTTTGGTCCAAGTGTTACTCTTACTGTATCTGCTAACTGATTTACGCCTGCTTCAAGAGCCTTTCTGGCTTCTGCTCCGTATTTAATTTCCTTTGCCATTTTTTTCTACCTCCAACTGTTTTTCTGCTATCTGATTATTCACTTACAACTGCAAGAATGTCACTCTGTTTTACGATGATATATTCATCATCACCGAGCTTAACTTCTGTTCCTGCGTATTTAGAATAAATAACTCTGTCTCCTGCCTTTACTTCCATAGGAACCTTAACGCCATCGACAACAGCTCCGGGACCAACTTCTACAACATCTGCATACTGTGGCTTCTCTTTTGCCTGTCCCGGTAATACAATACCTGATTTTGTTGTCTCTTCTGCTACGGACTGTTTTAATACAACTCTGTCTCCTAATGGTACTAATTTCATAATATATATTCCTCCTAACATATTAAATCCGTTCTTATCTGCCTTATGTACTCCGGCAGTTCCTAGCACTCATATCTCTTGAGTGCTAACACAATTATTATTGTATTCATTTTGTGGAAAAAATCAACCCCTAAAATGATAAAAAATATATTAAATGGACAAGGTCTCTTACATTATATGAAATATACCCTGAATTCAGAACGAAAACCGGCGATTTTGATTTGTAAATTCAGGTGTTGCATGATATGCTTCTAATACAGGAATCAAACCGATGATTTCTGACATGATACAGGATAACGCCTGTTCAAAGGCTGCTATCCAAATGATATATAGAAATGGAGAATACTATGGCTGAACAATTATACACAATACCTGTCAACGATGCCTTTCATGCAGACTGTGAATGTCCTCTCTGTCAGATGCAGAAAACGCTGGAGGAACATGCCATCGAATATACGATGGGACCAAGCTATATGGAAGACGATAATCGTGCTATGACAGATAAAATGGGCTTCTGCTCCCATCACATCGGCATGTTATATAAAGAAAAGAATCGTCTGGGACTTGCCCTGATGTTAAAAACACACACTGATAAAACGATCCGGGATCTGAAAGCTTTATCAGAAAAAGGAACTCCTGCAAAACCGGGACTTTTTTCCAAGCAGTCAAATTTTTCCGGTGTTGGTGCATATATCAAAGAACTGGAAAGCTCCTGCTTTATCTGTGACCGTATGAATCGTACCTTTGACCGCTATGTCGATACGATCTTTCATATGTGGAAAAAAGATCCTGAATTCAAGGACACCTTCAAAAGTAGCAAGGGCTTCTGTACTTACCACTACGGTATCCTCTACGATACCTCTGTCACAAAGCTGTCCAAAAACCAATGTGAAGAATTCATCGAAGCCTTGAATCACTTATATTTTGAAAACATGGAACGTGTCAACGGAGATATCGGATGGTTCATCGATAAATTCGACTATCGATTCAAGAATGAACCATGGAAGAACTCAAAGGATGCCCTACCTCGCGGCATAATCAAGGCTAATCATACATTTGTAGAATAAAAAGTGACAATATTACTGCCTGATAAACATAGGATACACACAAAAATACTGTGTACATTGCACTTCACATATTATTCCGCAAAACGCTTTCGCTCTACCCTCAACGCAGCAGTACTAAGTTCGCCGTATTATACGGCTCACTAAGGACTGGCGTTCGGTCAGGTTTGCTTCATAATAGCGAGTGTAATGTACACAGTATTTTTTATATAGTATAAAATTCACAGCAATATTGTCACCTTTTTACATTGCCTGTTTGGTTACATGACCGCCAAATGCCTGTGCCAGATCATGTGTCCACAGGTATTCACGATATCTTCTGAGCAGGCCTTTGTAAATCACCTTAACATTACTGCTCTTCCGAAAATCATCCGGCCTTACAAGCCCCGGTTGTTTATCGAGAATATGTATACCAGAACGTTCTAACACACATGCCACGAACTGGGAACAGAAATAATTATATTTCCTCTCAATCGCCTTATTTCGTATAACACCATAAAGTCCCCAAAAATTATACCGATAGCGATCAGCATTTGTTTTAAATGCCGCAAGCTCCTGCAGTACATGTCTGTACTGCTTATCTGTCACGGTCAGTTCCAGAACAACACAGCTTGTTTCAACATCTCTGCCAAATATTCCGGTATCAATATCTTCTATAATGAATCCGCAGTTGAATGGATTATAGATTCCCTTTCTGGCGAAGCTGTACATCTCCCGAAGCTCCAGATCCAATGCAATGGATGCATGTGCATATGGCTCTTTTGTCCAGAATTTGATGATTCTTGCAGGAACTGTGTGTGTCTTGGAGATCAGGATATATAATTTTCTGTTTTCTAATTCTGATATATCATTTTTCATACTTTTAATAGACTAAATTTTATTTTCCCGGCTTATAGGAACTCTTTAATGAAACAATACGGTTATATACAGGATGCTCCTTAGTAGAGTCTTTGGAATCTACACAGAAGAATCCATTACGAAGGAACTGGAATGCTTCACCGGGTTTTGCATCTTCAAATGCTTTCTCGAGCTTACATCCCTGTAATACGGTCAATGAATTCGGATTCAGATTCAAAGTACCATCCTCATTCAGCTTACCTTTTTCTTCATCCACGATATTCTCATATAAACGAACCTCAGCATCAATTGCACTTTCTGCTGATACCCAGTGTATCGTTCCTTTTACCTTTCTTCCTTCGAATCCTGAACCACTCTTGGTCGCAGGATCATAAGTACAGTGAACAACTGTTACATTTCCATCTTCATCCTTCTCATATCCTGTACAGGTTACAAAATATGCATTCTTCAGACGTACCTCATTGCCAGGGAACAGACGGAAATATTTCTTAGGCGGTTCTTCCATGAAATCATCTCTTTCAATATAGAGATATTTGCTGAATGCAACTTCTCTGGAGCCTGCTTCCTCATTTTCCTGATTATTTTCAACCGGCAGATATTCTACCTGATCCTCCGGATAATTATCGATCACCAGCTTGATCGGATTCAGGACTGCCATATAACGGTTTGCTGTAAGCTTCAGATCATCACGCAGACAATACTCAAGCATCGCATAATCAACAGAGCTCTGGCTCTTTGAGATACCAACCAACTCCATAAACTTCTTAATAGAAGAAGCAGTGAATCCTCGTCTTCTGAGTGCTGCGATCGATACAAGTCTTGGATCATCCCAGCCATCTACGATACCATCCTCTACCAGCTTCTTAATATATCTCTTACCTGTAACTACATTTGTCAGATATAACTTTGCAAATTCGATCTGCTTTGGTGGGTTCTCATATTCCAGTTCCCGTACTACCCAGTCATATAAAGGTCTGTGATCCTCAAATTCCAGTGTACAGATAGAATGCGTTACACCTTCAATCGCATCCTCAATCGGATGAGCGAAATCATACATTGGATAAATACACCATTTATCCCCTGTATTATGATGTGTCATACGGGCAACACGATAGATAACAGGATCGCGCATATTAATATTCGGTGAAGCCATATCGATCTTTGCACGAAGCACCTTGCTTCCATCCGGGAACTCTCCGTTCTTCATTGCTTCAAATAATGCAAGATTTTCTTCAATACTTCTGTCTCTGTATGGGCTGTTTTTACCCGGCTCTGTCAGCGTTCCTCGGTATTCACGGATCTCATCTGCCGTCAGATCACATACAAATGCCTTGCCTTTCTTGATCAATTTGACTGCTGCTTCATACATCTGGTCAAAATAATTGGATGCAAAGAATACTCTGTCTCCGAAATCGGCACCCAGCCATCTTACATCATCTAATATGGATTCTACAAATTCTGTCTTTTCCTTTGTTGGATTCGTATCGTCAAATCTCAGATTAAACTGTCCGCCATATTCCTGTGCAAGACCATAGTTCAATAATATGGATTTGGCATGTCCTATATGCAAATATCCATTCGGTTCCGGAGGAAATCTTGTGACTACCTTCGTTACCTTGCCCTCCGCTATATCTTTATCAATAATCTGTTCAATAAAATTTTTCCCGATTGATTCTTCTGCCATCATTAATGCCTCCTTCATATAATTAGCATGACTTTTTTAAGTCTATCACATTTTACATAAAGCCTCAACTGCAAATTCTAAAACTCAGCAAAACTCAGTAATTTTCAATAACTTTCAGTAAATCTCTTATTGACAAATACATCATTTTACTATATATTAACTAATGTTGTTGCTACTATAGCTCAGGTGGTAGAGCGCCACATTGGTAATGTGGAGGTCACGGGTCCGACTCCCGTTAGTAGCTCTTATAAATTTATCAGTGTTTATGCCGCTTTGAGCGGTTTTTTATTGCCTGAACTTCTATATAAATCATGCAAAAATCTGTTTTTGTCTACTATTTGTCTACTATTTCCATTTTTTTATGATCTGCTGCCTTAATCAGCATGTTTTCCTATCGGCAGCAGTCCAGATAATATCTATCAATTGGTCATGCGCCGGATCCATCGCTATCCTTAACGATGTAAGTTAGCCTTGCACCTCTCTCCCACTGCTGCCATCATTTGCCATCATAAGGTTAACGGTGTCTGTCTGTACCCCTGCCCTCATTAGTAATGACCCCATACACCGATAGCCACGCCGGTACCGACCTCATATTTTTTCTTGACCTATATATCCCCAGATGTAAAGTTTTGTAAGGTTGTATATATTCTTTGACTACAAGTTTTGACAAGCTCTATATACTCTCCAACCTTAACATTTATTAACACCGTACACACGGAAAACCCGGTAGATCACACTACGACCAAACCTCATCCGCATTACATCCCCACCTGCTGCCAAATGTCCTATAGTTGCTGTGTACCTATATTTCCTTGGCAGCAGATCATCCATTTTTGTATATCAAATCTGCGGTTTTATGTAATTTTTGTTTGAAAATATGTGGATTTCACGCCAAAATCTGCATATTTTATTCTGTTTTCTGTACTAAATATGCCTCACTATTCTCCTATGCCATCCGGATCTAATAATTTGTAGTATGCCCTGCTGCCTATGTAACGCCAGCTTAGTATTATTCCAAATAAAAAGCACCCTGCTATTTGCAAAGTGCCTTGTTATAACATATCCAATATTGATTCACACATTTCACCTTCTTGGTTTGGTGAATAATCCTCATTGAATCCTTTTTCCTGTAAATATTCTGAAACTTTTTCCTCAATCAATAAAATATCAGAATCAGAAATATTTTTCTGTTTGATTGAAATTCCCATCTTTTTCATGAATTCTATTTGAGTATTTTTAAATTTCATATAAGTTGCCACCTTTTTAATTCTTCCGTACTTATCTATTACATTTTCCTTTTTGATTGGTAAACTTCAGAATATTTCTTTTATTATTTTGTCTTAAATATACAATTCTATTAACTACAGAACATATATCATCAATATATTAAAATAGAGATGTCAAATAAACACCATCGTATTATTGATTTTTTTGCTATCACGCTATATACTACTAAGAAATAAGAGCGTTCTGTTCCCCCATTTGCCTCTACCTTGTAGAGTTGCCGGGAGTGGAATAGCTCTTATTATTTTTTCCATATGGCAGCAGTCCATATATCTCTCACATGATACATTCAACTGTTATCCCTGTTGAACCACTCCATGAGATTATCTATCACCTCTGGACTATCTGAGTAAATAAATGCTCCATCGTCATCATTGAAAACTATATCAAACTCTCCCATACTGCCTTGGCAATGAAAAGATTGCTCCAATGGACCGACTAATGATCTCTGCCGGTCACCGACAATATAGCCTGCTGCCTTAAGGTCATCTATAAGTATGTCCTGTACCTGCTCCGATGGCATTATATCAAAATTCATAAAATATATATGTTTCTCATCCCCTGCGTCCTGGCATACTTCCATCCACAGAGATCTGATCTCCTGTTCATCCATCCCATCATAGTCACCACAAGGAGAGAACATAATGCCGCTATCGTCTATAGTTATAATCTCTCCATAATCCTTGTGAAATATTGTCATATCCGCATCGGTCAGCTTATCCTTCAGCCTTTCAGATCCAAGCATTCCATTCTCATACAGATCATCTATATTCTTGAACCTATATCTCTCCTCTGTATCGCATCGGCTTATCTCTGCCGGTTTGTAAGATATACTATAGTCATCTATACAAAGAACTCTATCCTGCTTCAACTTATGCAAAAATGTACTCTTTAACATGCTCTCCCTCCTTTGTCCGTGTAGTAAAATGGAGCCCTGCCATAATAGCAAAAGCTCCAAATAGGGGCGGACGGATTTCAACCGACTCCTCTGTCACAACCTCACCTGTGTACTCACAACCTAGTGGCTTATCTTGTTGCACTGGTGCATTGTTTAGTTGCACCCATTGTTCTCACTCGTAAACTACTTCCCCTATACTTATAACCGCAATAGTCAACCGGAATTGAACCGATGCCTCGTCAGTGGCTACTGCCATACATCAACACGTTCTGCCAGCCTAAACTATTTTCTATTGCGATAACGCAAGCACCCGGACTTGCACACGGGGTCTCCCTCCATCAAAGGACTCTCCTCCTGAGTTATAACCTGCTGATAATGATAGCCTTGGATTCATGCCAAAGATCCATGCGTTGGTTAGTCGCCGCTTTTATTAAGCTACTATCAATTATTTACACCATAATAACACGCTATCTGTGCCTATTCAATCACTGTTTGATTTTTCACTGGCATTTGTATATAGATTCTCAAATAAGAATCCATGATCACCGGCTATATGTTCTCGATGATCTATTTTATTCCAGAGTACATCAACTGGTATTCCTTCAGGATATGCCTTGCAATAAAATATATCGTCTGCCAGTTTACCTATAAAGTTTTTACAATCCATGCATTGTGAGAATATAACCATATATTACTTGCTTCTATCCCTCTCCATAGTCTCATCTATGGCTCGATTTATAAATGCTGTTGCACTTTCTCCCATCTTGCCTGCATGTTCCTGAACTATACTTCTTTTATCAGCAGTCATTCTAACTTTTATTTCAACAAAATTTTCCATATACCTTTTATGCGCTTCTGCCTGTGCCGGAGTAAAGCCTCTATATCCACTCTTTTTTTCATCATCCATATTCTCATCTCCTTATATTGTTCATTTGTATTATATCACCCCTTATAATATACGACCATATACATAATTACTAAATATATGGTCGTATATTTGTATATTATTACGCTGGATAGATACGACCATATACGTTATAATATATTCATAAGATACAGAAAGGAGCAACACACAACATGTTAATGAGATCAATAATACTCGCTCTCTCATTATCGGATGAGAGCTACAAGGAATTTACAGCCCAACTCAAAAGAAACAAAGAGATTGACCAGCATTTTGCTGAAACATTTATAGAGCTCACCGAAGAGCTCAGAAAGGAAGGATCCTATGAAAAAACACATTGTTAATATCCGTAGAGCCGTTTGTATAATGGCCAACGAATTGCACAAAGCCGGTTATAGCTTATCCAGAGCATTCAAGAGAGCATGGAAAACCGCCAAAGGAACAGCCATTAAGGCAGCAGGTGTCACATATGAGAATAGACAAGAGATTTTAAAATACCTCACCCAGTTCAGACCGGATCACCTCACAGTAACGCTTGAAAGAGAAAGCCATAATACATATGATCAAAATTCCATTTGTATAGTGGTTCATATCCCCTATCTGAAGAAGAAAGCCAAAATCGGCTATGTGTCAAAGGCTTACAATGCAGAGATCGCAAGACTACTCGATCAGGGAATGCCCGTCAGAGCCCGTCTAATGGGCATTATAGGCGGTTACAGCTATAAAGAGACCTATGGAGCCTTACTTGATGTTGCAATATAAAAATAGCCCTTCTGCTGGTGACACAACAGAAAGGCTCATGATAAGGGTATCAGATGATACATCCCTACCACCAATTCAAAGGGATTGTATCACCTGCTGCCAGAAAGGTAAAGAATAAAATGAATACATTAGAAAAATTACTGGGGTACATCCCGAAGGAAATGGCAAATGACAAAAAAATAATTGCAATGAAAATAGTGGATAACGCTATGGAACCTCGTATTACAGCCGGTGATATTGTAATTGCTAGGCAGCAGGAGCATTTCACTGATAATGAAATAGCATTGATCGGTGTATATGGCATGGGGCACATCTGCCGTAAGGTAAGATGCCATTCTGACGGTATAGAACTTATTGCTACTAATACCGACTATAAGCCCATACGGCTCTATAATGCGGACATATCAGTCGGTAAAGCTTATATGATCGGAAAGGTTATCGAACTAAGAGCAACCTTATAGCAGCCTGTCCGCCTATCTTCCACATGATCAGCAACAGGTAGATAATATGCTGAATTCAAACATCATTTTATTAAACATTTTCTTGATTGCAATCACATTATGTTATAGAATTCAGCTATGCTTATAAAGCACGAACCTAGACCTAAAAATTGAATAATGTATTTAACCGGGCAGCCGAGGGGTGTTACACCATATCCGTTCGAGTCTTGGAAGGGAGTGGTGCCTTATGAGTACATATGAGGAATTTATGGTTATATTAACCACTGCAATACTTATTGTAACGATTCTGAATAATAGAAAATAAGAAAAACACCTCGGCCTGACAAGCATACGGGGTGTTTTCCTTTAGTCATGTTTGCCGGACGGATAGGAAGTATCTATCGCTCGGCTGTCTTGTTAAGTACATTATACAACATTTTAGGTATTTGTCAAAATAAAAATCTCCCATATGCTACCAACATCTGAGGGAAGTTATCCACAAACCGAAGGCTTATGAATAACGTATCAGCAAACTACATTTATAACCAAAATGACATATAAATATCATGATCATACAAATGGCAGCAGGTCAAGTATCTGCTGCCCTTCTGTATGTTCCAATAATGATCCGGCATTTGGCAGCTTGCTTGAAAGTATGAGACTGTAAAGTCCTGATTCATTGACGACAGGTGTATTCTGCATTCTACCGATGGAGTCCTGAATTGGGACTGCATCTAGATCTTCTCCATCCACATGATCAATCATTGCTTTTCTTGGATTACTGTATCCCAATATCTCTGCCACATCTTTTCCGACAAACCAGAGCTCGCCGTTCTCTATTACTGTTCTGAAATTTGTTTTTTCCTAGCAACCTAAGTCTAACTTAGTGCGTTCACCCAGTTCCTCATAGCATCCACATAATCCTCGCTTCAACATAGCTTCGAACCTACAGCAGCAGTCGTCTGGCTTCAGCATTTTCTGATGCTTAAAACTTACCACCAAGTCCTAGTATTCCATGTTTTTATATCTATAGATTTCGTCCGCTGTCTGCTGCCATCTGCTTTATCACGGGAATATGCTTAAGTTTTCTATTTGCTCTTTCCTCCACATTGCGCACCGCCCATTGTGACATACCTAGCCGGTTTCCTATCGCCTCCCAGTTCATACTCAGCCTATAACGCAAATATATTATATCGTACTCCATAGGTTTTAACTTACATTTTATTTCCTGCCACATCTGCTCTATTGCTAACCTATTTACAATTTCGTCCAGATCTTCGCAAGCAACGGCTATTATATCCTGTAAAGTATTAGCATCTTCGTCATTACAAAGTTGTTTATCAAGGCTTGTCACCCGTTCAGCTTCACCACTAAACATAAACTTCTCAAGATCTTCCACCTGTTTTAAACTGATACCAAGAAGCCTCGCATATTCCTGCTTTGAAGGTTCCCGTTTGTACCGGTACAGATATGAACTTGTAGCCTGATTGTATTTATATATAAGCTGTTGCTTATACAATGGAATACTGATCATACGCCCGGAACTATCTATATATCGCTTTAAATGTCGTGAAAGCGTTGTCGTCAAATAAGCACTGAATCTAATATCTTGATCTTTATCATACTTCATAGCTGCCTTATGTAACCCCAAATATCCCTCTTGTGCCAGATCTTCAAGAGGTGCTCCCCATGAATATCTATATGCCATTTTATATATAATGCCTTTATTATGCTCATATAACTGGTACATGTTCTCTGTGACTTCTATACCTGTTTGAATTTTCTCAACCAGTTCTTCGTTCGTCATTTTCCAGTTACTCCTAACACTTTACATTTACAATATTTCAGCGTCTTTTAATCTATAATTTCTTTTTTTCTCTCTTGCGATATTTAAAACATTTCCTTTGCTCATTTCATAGATTCTGGAACCTACAGCACTGTCTATTTCTTCAATTTCATTGATAAATCGCTCACTTGATATAATTGTTATAAGTTCTGAATGTTGATATCTATAATTAATGATCTCATATGCAAGCCTTATATCTGCTGATGTCGGTAATGTCTCTTTACCATAACCGTCTTTTGTTATCTTAAAAAAATCATCTATGTATAGCACTTCCACTTTTCTAAAATCATCAAGTGCCGGTTCATATGCTTCACCATTTACCATCATTTTTAGCTTTGCACTATCTCGGACCCATAGCATATATCTTGCCGTTCTTTTTTCCGAAAGCATCTGCCCTACTATTGCTGTGCATAAATGCGTTTTACCTGCTCCAACACCGCCTCCGATAAAAAAACATTTATTTTCAAGATGATCAACCATATTTGCAAATGTTTGTGCTTTCTCTTTTACTGTCTGCTGCCATTTCTCATTCGTTTCAAATCTTTCAAATGTACTCTTCTTTATAATCGGCTCTAAGCCACTTTGCCTTATACTAATAATACTCTGTCTTATAGCTTTACAATCACATTCTTTAGCAAGCTCTGAATAGTGCCCATCATTCTCGATCACTGAATATATAAATCCTTTGTTTTTACACTTCTCACAATCGTATACATTTTTATCTAATGTACCCTCACTGTTATTGAGTGTATCAACTTTAAGTTGCACTTTTTCTTTTTCGGACATATTAGATAATGATCCCCATTGTCGGCTTGTCTTTCTCTTTGCCATGATTTCTTTCATTGACTCCATTATTATCACTCTTATCCTTCCTTGCCCAATTTCTTATAGTTGCAAGATGATTTTTATAACTTTTACCAGTGCTGGCAACATAACTGCTTAACCTCTCTATTCGATCTTCCCAGTCATTAGGGAATTCCATTTTCAATTTCTCAATATCCTCATCAGAAAGAAGCACATTCTTGTATTCACCATATTTATGCCGAATCGGTTCCTGCCTTTTATCCATATCTGATGGATGATCTCCTCCAACCGGAGCATTATATATACTATTACTGTTTATATTATTATTGTTTAATATATTACTGTTATAAGTATTAATGTTTGTACTGCTCTCTAGGGTGCATCTTGATTGAGATGTATCGTGATAGGATGCAACTCGGTGAGATGCAACTCGATGAGCTGTATCATAATCTATGGCATGAATTAGATGATATACATTTCTGCCAAGCAATCCCCTTGAGGTTGTCGTTTTTTCAACTTCTACAACTCCAAGTTCAATAAGCGGATCCATATATTTTTTAAATGTCTTGTCATTCATTTGTAAAGCTGTCTTTATCCGTGCTCTGGTCGGATAACATATTCCATCTTTATCCGCATAACTGCAAAGATATGCATATATTGCTTTACTATCTCTGTGTAATACATCATTGTCCATTATTCTTTGATACACAATGCCATATCCATTTTTGTTATCATTCACATGTCACACCTCGCTGCTCATTATTTTTCACCTCACCGATATTCAAATACTCCGCCAATTTGTCAACATTTACAAGTACCTTTGTACCGGTATGTACATGAATGATCTTGCCCTGTTTGCACCAGCAACGGAGCCGGTAACAGGGAATTCCTGTCATGGCAGCAGCTTCTTTTATAGTTACCATTTTCGGCATATTACACACCTTCTTTCTGTATATCCTGAATAATGGATATAAGTCTGTCCTGTTCTTCTTCCGGAAGCTCTACTCTGAGTCTGCGACAAAGCGTTGTTTCGTTTATTCCAAGTTTTTTGGCAAGTTCCCAATGCATAACTCTACGCTCTGTCAATTCTTTCCTAACTCTTTCATTACTTTTCATGTTTATTCATTCCTTTCATAATATGTTATTTTTGTCCCAAGCAGTTGACTAACATTGTAAAAGTGTTATAATGTACATAAACAATAACTTTTATTGCTGTATTAATATATTATCACATTAACAAAGTGTTATAAACAGCTTTGCATTAATAATTTGCGATGTGTGTTTTCTAATACAAAGTTGTATTTTCATAGATATGCAAATGAATAACATTATAAAAAGGAGGATTTAGTGTGATTAGTGAAAATTATAAAAAAAAATACTTTGCAAAAGTATTCACAGAACTTTTAAATCAATGGAAAAGAGAAAATAATAAGAGTCAATCCGACTTTGCAAATATTATAGGAGCTCATCCCAACAGTATAAGTCGATACAAAAAGGCTGAAGATTTCCCTAATGAATCCACTTTGATAGCCATAGCAAAGGAACTTGGTGTAAATGTGGATATATTTTATCCCAGTACCGATGTTGAAAAATTTTTATATGATACAGATTTTTTTGATAAGACCTCTAAAGCATTGGCATCACGTTTTCTCAACATCTTTGAAAAATATAAAATAAACTACGATTTCTATCAGTTTTTAAAATATTCATCAAACAACTATAAATTTTTTACTTTTGAATATGGTTCATGGTATGAACAACGTTGGCTAGAACCAAGCACCGAAGAATATGTTAAATTAGATAATCCAGCATTACAAGCCTACGTTTTTACAACCATATCTAAACAAGGCTATTGTGACATAACTATTTCTAATACTAACAAAGTACGTATTCTTGCCGCAGATCTAATATCCTTAAATGGGTATATGTATATGCTTGGACTTACCGAAAATGATTTATATACCATTAGAGACATGCAGGTTAAAACTTCAGAATATTTGGAACTATTAACCGTTAAGACTCTAATTGATTCACACAAATACTAAAGAATGATAATGCTATTCCTAAAGCATTACATATAAAAAGGAGCCGTTGACGGCAATCAGCGACTCCAAGCATATTATCACAAAGGATTTTGTACCTCTGAGCATAATAAAAAGCAAATTCATTATACCAGAGGTCACGATCCTATTCAAGAACAGAAAGGAAAGTGATTTATTATGGCTAGCATCAAGCAAAGAGGCAGCAGTTATCTGATCACTGTTTCACTGGGATACTCCAGCGACAAGCAAAAGATCACTAAATCTACAACCTATACTCCTACTGCCCAAACCCCAGCAAAAATAAGAAAAGAAATTGAAAAGTTCGCTATTGAATTTGAAGAACGCTGCAAAAGCGGCAAGTATCTGGATGGTGAAACCATGATATTCAACAGTTTTGTCAAAGAATGGATCAGCCGATATGCCGAAAGTAATTTAACACAAGCTGTTATAGAAAGCTACCAGAGCACCATAGATCTATATTTCAAAAATACTATAGGCAAGATGAAGCTATGTAAAATCAATGCATTACATCTTCAGGACATATATTCCATGATGAAAGATAAGGGGCTGTCTGCTGCCACCATTAGAAGAACCCATGCAATAGCCTCCAGTGTATTTTCCAAGGCTTACAAATGGAATCTGATAGATGATAACCCTTGCAAACGTGTGGAACTGCCAACAGTAGATAATAATGCAGCAGAATCTTGTTTTAATGTTGAACAGGCTAAACGATTTCTCGAATATCTGGAACAACCGTATGAGGTCAAATATAGTCCCAAAATGAAGAATGGACAAATTGCGGCAGCAGGTTATTCTACAACAATGACCACATCCGAACAACTGATATTATATTTTAATCTGGCCATATATGGCGGCTTCAGACGAGGTGAGCTTATCGCTCTCACATGGAATGATATAAACTTTGATAAAAATTATGTGTCAATAAATAAGTCCTGCTCCAAGGTAAAGGGTGGGCAAATACAGAAAGCTCCCAAATCTAAAGCCGGTATAAGATGTGTTCCACTTCCACCTAACTGTATGACAATGCTTAAGAACTGGCGACAACATGAACGGGAATACGCTTTCAGTCTTGGATCCTACTGGAAAGGTTCCCCTGTATCAGACTTTGACTGCTGCCACTTGTTTATACAAGAAGATGGTAAACAAATGCATCTTGACACCCCAACCCATAAATTTAAAGAAGTGGTTCTCCGGTACAATGACACATGCAAAGATGTTAATTTACTTCTTCCAGAAATACATCTGCATGGGCTACGCCATACATTTGCTACACTAATGATCTCTCTTGGCTATGATGTGGTAACTATATCCAAAATGCTCGGTCATTCAAAGGTGTCTATTACACTTGATGTATACTCTCATGCCCTGAAAGAAAATGAGGTCAAAGCAAGTAATGACATGTATAAACTCCTTGCATACAAATAAAGTTTTTACCCCCGGTTGTCTAAAAGTAAAGCATACCGGGGATTTTTTTGCTTTTTTTCTGTCTACTATTTGTCTACTATTTTGAAAAAAACTTGGGAAATATGAATTTACAATATTGAACGATATTGAACGGAAACCGCATAAAATAAAGGAATATTGGAACAACAGAAAACAATAGAAAACGCTCTGTAAAAAGAAGCTATTCATTGGTAATGTGGAGGTCACGGGTCCGACTCCCGTTAGTAGCTCTTTTTTAATGTCCGGATTTATTTATACAGTATTCACATCCAACGGACTGTCCGATACAGTTCTCACAATCATTCCAGTTCTGTATCAGTGGTTCTTCACTGATCAGATAAATTCCTGCCAGACTCATCATCGGCTCCATTCGTTCTTTATGCCAACTGATTCCAACCTGTTCCGTATCCATCAGGCTGCAAAGAATTCCGGCAGCTTCCAATGGCATTCCATAATAACCGGGTCCAAAAGAATGACTGCAGTAATGCCCCGACTCTACACTGTGCTTTCGTTCCAGGTATTTTCTTATCCATTTTCTGACAATATCCATACATGCAATCTGAAAGGTTTCCAGATAATAAGTTCCAAGTAATGAATCCATCTCCTCGATCTGGATCTCCGGGGCATGAAATGCATACAGATATCCCTGTGTAATCTTTGACGGATCTATTCGTTCCAGTATCCGGCATGAAATATTCTTTTTGCCGAGCATAAATCCATCAGACTTAATACAGTCTCTGGAAAATGGCTGCAAAAGTACAGGTACCAGATACCGGTTTCGATTATTGTATCTGGATAAAAAACGCATAACCGTTTTCTCGGCTTCATCCTTATGCTCTTTTCTGCTCTCCGGCTCCATCTGTTCCCATGAAGCAATTTCTGCGATCCGCCCCATGATTTCATCCTTCAGATCCCAAATACTGACGAATACCACACAGTCCTGCTTTTGAAACTGTGCAATCACTGCATCATACATCTCCGGGCGATGTACGATCGTACATTTACTGCAATCCCGGATTTTCTGTCCTTTCCCATTTAAGATATAATCAGGACTTCCAAGGCAGTTTTCCTTCAGATACAAGGGGCAATAACAGAACAGACAATTAAAGGAATCTTCATTTTCTATTTTATGACATGGGAAAAATTCACAATCCCGATTCTGAAAAAATCTGTAATTATTTTTCATATCCGTTTATCCTCCCATTCTTAACATACCCCTATGGATTACAGATCTTACATGGCTCATACCCCTGCGTGATCAGATCATCCCGGCTTCCGATATATTCTTTCTTATTGCTGTCATTCATGCGCTTTACTGAACGGCAGGACGGCTCATGGAACTTTCCTGTATTTGTATTAATAATATAAGTATGCTCTGCTGCCTTTTCTGATCCTGCTTCTATTTCCGTCTGAACTTTCTCTGTCGTACTCTCTCTTGTTACATTATCTGTCTTCGTTGTATCATCCGACAGATTCTGATTTTCTCCCACCCCTGACATATCTGATTGCCGTTCCGGTATAAAAGTAATTGTTTTTCCATCACTGTACGCCTGAATCGTACCATTCAGATCCGTACGATACACCGTGCATCCTGCATTTGCCAGACGATCAAGCACTTCTTCGGTCGGATGTCCATATGAATTATCTGCCCCAACGCTGATTACCGCATAACTGGGCTTAACAGCCTCTAATATCTCTTTTGTTGTGGCATTTCTGCTGCCGTGATGACTGACCATCAGAACGTCACTGGAAAGTTCCTCTCCGGATGCGATCATTGCCTGCTCACCGGCTTCTTCTCCATCCCCATAGATCAGGAATGAAGTATCCCCATATGTCATACGAATTCCGACAGAATTATCATTTTCATTATCATCACTATAAGTAATCGGTGCTACTATTGTAAATACCGCATCACCAAAGGTATAAGAATCCCCTGCCTTTGGGAATGTAATAGTCAGGTTCTGCGCCGCAAGCTTATCAATCAACGAATCATAGATCTTTGTATCTGCAACATAATCCGGGCCGATAAAAGTCTCTGTGTCAAATACATTCAACACACCCACCAGACCATTTATATGATCGGAATCATAATGGCTCGCGATCACGTAATCAAGTGACTCTATATTCTGTTTTTTCAGGTATGCCACAACAAATGAAGACGCTGACGACGGACCTCCATCCATCATCATGTAATGGTCATCACAGGAAAATAACACCGCATTCCCCTGACCGACATCTAAGAAAGTAACTGTAAGTCCGGCAAGATCGTCTGTTGTTCCCCCGATATTCGCTTCCGAAGTTATTTGCTCATCTGACGTAGCTTCCGTACTGTCAATCGATTCTGTTATATTCTCTGTTGTATTTCCTGTCTGATTTTCGTTCGTTTCATCCGATAAATCCAGACATCCTGAAAAAAGCCCAAGGACAAAGCACATGCCGACAATGATCATCACTTTCCTCAGGACATTCTTTTTATTTATAGAATTTATCATAAGCTGCTCCCCCAGAATTATATCTTTAATCCTGTTCTATATCCCGTAATTTCTTTCGTATTCGTTGGATCGCATTATCGATAGATTTATACGTCTTTCCAAATGCTTCTGCTAGCTCATCATAGCTTTTTCCGGCAAGATATCCTTCTAACACCTGTCTTTCAAATTTGCTGAGTTTTTTATCAATCGTCTCCGCAAGCTTCTGGGATTCCAGCTGCCCAAGCATCTGATTCTCCGGTTCAAATGCTTGATCTGCCTGCAGCTCATCCACAAGCGCAACATCATCGTCATTTTCCGTATAAAATGATACATAATAATTAAGCGGAGAATGCTTCTTCCTATTTGACAGCTTCACCGCAGTGATCAACTGTCGCTTGATACACAGATTTGCAAATGTAGAAAAAGATGCCCCTTTGCTTCCGTCAAAGCTTCGGATAGCTTTAATGAGCCCTATCATTCCTTCCTGAATGATGTCCTCATTTTCTGCACCGATAATATACAGGGCACGGCTCTCTTTCTTTACGATTCCCATATACTTTTTGATCAGATATTCAAAAGCGGCATTATCATTTTCTTCCCGGATCAACCGGATATTTTCTTCATCGGTATTTCTTTCATACACACCCACGACGCTGGTACTCCCCTATTTCACACCCATCCTCTGACGGACAACCTCATATCCCAATACTCCGGCCGCAACCGAAGCATTTAATGAATCGATATCTCCACTCATTGGTATGGATACAACATAATCACATTTTTCTTTTACCAGACGACTGACACCTGTACCCTCATTTCCGATCACAAGTCCCATCGGTCCGGTCAGATTGCAGCGGTACATCAGTTCTCCATCCATATCGGCACAGGCAAACCACATACCACGTTTTTTCAATTCATCAATCGTCTTCGCCAGATTTGTTACCTTAACCACCGGTGTATATGCGATTGCACCGGCAGAAGCCTTAACAACTGTTGCTGTGATTCCGACTGCTCTTCGTTTCGGAATAATAACGCCATGTGCACCGCACAGATTCGCTGTACGAACGATTGCGCCAAGATTATGCGGATCTTCAATCTCATCCAAAATAAAGATAAATGGCGGCTGTCCTTTTTCCTCAGCCTTTGCAAAGATCTCATCGATCGCTGAATATTCATAGGCTGCCACATGAGCGATCACACCCTGATGTTTTCCGGTCGAAGACATCTGGTTCAGCTTCTCTTTCGAAACATAATTAATAATCGTCTCCTGCTTCTTTGCTTCACGCACGATTGAATTGATACTGCCATCATGACAGCCATCCTGCAGATATAACTTGTCAACTGTTTTACCGGAACGAAATGCTTCCATAACTGCATTTCTACCCTCTATCTCAAACTTTTCATTTCTGTTTTCTTCCATGCTTATGCTCCATTTCTAATCCACATCATCAGATTGTAAATGCTCAATCAGTTGTTTTGATTCCAGGCAGTCTCTTGTCAACTCAAATAAACGGTCATATTCTTTATTCAGATAAAGATAGCCGATCAGCGCTTCAAAACCGGTAGCTTTCCTGTACTGTCCTACCGATGCATTCTTTGCCTTGGAATGTGTCTTTGTATTCCTTCCACGCTTATATATCGCCATTTCCTGCTCGGTCAGTTTCTCTTCCAACAGATCGATATAACCTGCCTGTGACTCTGCATTTACGATATGAATAGCTTCTTTATGATATTTGAATGCCTGCTTGTTATCCTTTGATACCAGAACGGTCTTTACTAAAAGGTCAAATACACTGTCCCCTATATAAGCAAGCGCCAGCCCGGAATATTCTGCCGGATTGGAATCTTCTACACCTAATATCGTAGTAAAATACTGATCTAAGCTCTTTTCCATTTTACTCCTTCTCTTGTATCCTCAAGAATAATGCCCTTATCACTGAGCATGTTACGGATCTCATCTGCTCTTGCAAAATTCTTTGCTTTTCTTGCTTCCTGACGTTCATTGATCAAAGCCTCGATATCAGAATCTAACAGTTCTTCTTCCCGCTCTGTAATGATACCAAGAATATCACACAGCTTCTCAATCGTCCGGATTGCCAGATCTACTGTTTTCTTTGGTGTATCATTTGAAATATTGATATTTGTATATTTTACTAATTCAAAGATAACTGAGATCGCATCTGCTGTATTCAGATCATCGTCCATAGCTGTTTCAAATCGTTTTGTATATCCATCTAATTCTGCCTCGACAAAAACATCGGAACCCTCCACATCTGCCGGCGCAAGTGACTTTAACTTGTCAACAGCAGTCAGGATACGTTCCAGACCATTCTTGGATGCCTCTACCAGATCAGCCGAGAAGTTCAATGGACTTCTGTAGTGAGCAGACAGCATAAAGAAACGGATAACCTGAAGTGGATATTTGTCTGCGATCTCTCTTACTGTAAAGAAGTTGCCAAGTGACTTGGACATCTTCTCGTTGTTGATCTTTAAGAAACCGTTATGCATCCAGTATCTTGCAAATTCCTTATCATTTGCTGCTTCACTCTGTGCAATCTCATTTTCGTGGTGTGGGAAGATCAGATCCTCACCACCTGCATGGATATCAATGATATCACCGATATATTTCTTAGACATAACAGAACATTCCAGATGCCAGCCCGGTCTTCCTTCACCCCATGGTGACTCCCAGAACGGTTCTCCCTCTTTCTTTGGCTTCCAGAGAACGAAATCCAACGGATCTTCCTTCTCATCCTGACCGGAAACCTTAAGCTGATGATTCTCTGCTCTGTGTCCGGATTCCAGATCATCAATATTCTTATGGGATAATTTACCATAGTCTGCAAAGCTTCTGGTACGGAAATATACAGTGCCATTTACTTCATATGCATGTCCTTTTTCAATCAGTGTCTTGATCATCTCGATCATATCCGGGATCTCTTCGGTAGCCTTTGGATGTGTCGTAGCTTCCTGTACATTCATCGCTGCCATATCCTTCTTTGTCTCTGCAATGAAGCGCTCAGAGATCACCTTGGAATCAACACCTTCTTCATTTGCACGTTTGATGATCTTATCATCAACATCTGTAAAATTGGATACGTAATTTACATCGTATCCCTTATATGTGAGATACCGTCTCAATGTGTCAAATACGATCATTGGTCTTGCGTTTCCGATGTGGATATAATCATATACGGTAGGTCCGCAGACATAGATTCCTACTTTACCTTCATTGATCGGTACAAATTCTTCTTTTGTTCTTGTAAGAGTATTAAAAATCTTCATGGGAATCCTCCAATAAATATAGTTTTTATTTTCGCCTGTCTTTCATTCAAAGCAGTTTTATCATGCATTATAGATTATGCATAAAAAAGAAAAAACCTGGAAAAAACTTCCAGGTTATCAAATAGCAGTTCATAGGGGAATCGAACCCCTGTTTTCGCCGTGAGAGGGCGACGTCTTAACCGCTTGACCAATGAACCATATATCTTAGCGACTTGTTTAATATACCAGAAGCTACGATAAAATGCAAGCTTTTTTTTCAGTAAATTTACATTTTTTTATACTGACCATATTTTAGCTTGTAATAAGGGCATTGTCAATCAAATACGTAAGTGTTTTGCGTAATGAAAGGGATACAGGGCTGCTGCATAGATCTTCCTTATATCTTTGTGAAGCAGACCTTTTCTTACGTTGGTCCTTAACGAGCTCCTTTATACGGAGCGAGTTTAGTACCACTACGTAAGAAACAGAGTGCAAACGTTCTGCGTAACAAATGATATAAGGAAGATCTATGCAGCGGGTCTGCCCGTCTATACAAAGTCAAAGGTAAGCTGGTTGGTATCCGGCATACCGTCTAAGATGCCAAGCTCTGACAGCTTGTCGATCGCACTCTTTCCAATCTTAGAATGAGCCTGCAGATCTTCCTTTGAGATAAATTTGCCTTTGCCGGCTGCATCCTTCAACTGCTTTGCAGCCTTCTCTCCCATTCCTTCAATGGAAGCCAGTGACGGCATGATCTTACCGTCTATTACCTGAAAACGGATATCATCCGCCACATAGATATCGATCGGCATGAACTCAAAACCTCTCGCATACATCTCAAGAACCAGCTTCAGATCCTTTAACTTATCTTCATCCTTTGCGGTTCGTTTATTCTTATCAATACTCTGTATCATATTGATATGATACAGTACCTTTTCTTTTCCAAAGCACATCATCTCATAACTGAAGGCTGATGCACGGATACTGAAAAACGCTGCATAATACTGAAGCGGATAATTCACCTTAAAATATGCAATTCTCCACGCCATCATAACGTAAGCCGCCGCATGGGCTTTCGGGAACATGTACTTGATCTTCTGGCACGACCAGATATACCAGTCCGGTACACCATGTGCCTTCATATCCTCTTTCCATTCTTCCCATTTTGCACATTTGCCTTTAGCTACGTTACCTTTTCGGACATTCTCCATGATCTGGAACGCTGTACCGGATTCCAGGCCCATATGGATCAGATATACCATGATATCATCTCGACAACAGATTGCGGTCGAGATCGTACACTGACCGGATTTGATCAGCTCCTGTGCATTTCCAAGCCATACATCCGTACCATGCGCCAAACCTGCGATTCGCACCAGATCCGAGAAGTTCTGTGGATTTGCATCAATTAACATCTGCATGGCGAAATCCGTACCGAACTCCGGCACACCCAGACTGCCAAGCGGAATGCCATTGATATCCTCCGGTGTAATATGAAGACTTTCTGTTCCATGGAACAACGCCATAACATCAGGATCATCTAACCGGATCGTGGTTGCATCAAGACCGGTCAGATCCTCCAGTCTTCGGATCATCGTAGGATCATCATGACCGAGAATATCAAGCTTCAACAGGTTATGATCGATCGAATGGTACTCGAAATGAGATGTTACGACATCCGTCGTCATATCATTTGCCGGCTTCTGGATCGGTGTGAAGGAATAGATCTCCTCATGCCTTGGAAGAACGATCATACCACCCGGATGCTGTCCGGTCGAACGCTTAACGCCGGTACATCCGATTGCCAGACGTTCCATCTCACAGCTTCGTTTCGTGACGATAGCCTTTTCATCGACATATTTCTCGATCTCCTTCTGGGTCAGATCTCCCATTGCCGTAGCTTCTGCTCTCGCTTCATCCTTTGCAAGATCTTTGAAGTAATTATATACATAACCATACGCTGTCTTATCTGCTACCGTTGTTACAGTTCCTGCACGGAATGCCTTACCCTTACCGAATAACACTTCTGTGTAAGCATGTGCACATGACTGATATTCACCGGAGAAGTTCAGATCGATATCCGGCTCCTTATCTCCTTTGAATCCAAGGAAGGTTTCAAATGGGATATCGTGTCCCTCTTTGATCAGTGGATGACCGCATCGAGGGCAGTCACGATCCGGCATATCACATCCCGACATACCGGAATATGATTTTACAAGCTCGGAATCAAAATCAACAAAATGACACTCCGGACAAATATAATGTGCCGACAACGGATTTACCTCTGTGATACCTGCCATCGTTGCTACGAAGGAAGAACCTACAGATCCTCTGGAACCAACCAGATAGCCATGATCGTTGGAATCCCACACAAGCTTCTGTGCAATGATATACATAACGGCAAATCCATTTGATATAATGGAATGTAACTCACGTTCCAGTCGTTCTACAACGACCTCCGGCAGATCCGGTCCATAGATCTTATGAGCCTTTTCATAACAGATATTCGTAAGTGTCTCATCGGAATTCTCGATGATAGGCGGTGCTTTATCCGGTCGAACCGGGTCCATATATTCCACCATATCCGCGATCAGATTTGTATTCGTGATAACAACCTCTCTGGCTTTCTCACTTCCCAGATATTCGAATTCCGCCAACATTTCTTCCGTCGTTCTGAAATAAAGCGGAGGCTGATTAACTGCATCCTCAAAACCTTTACTTTTCATGATGATCGCACGATAGATACTGTCTTCCGGATCAAGGAAATGGACATCACAGGTTGCAACAACCGGCTTATTAAATAATCGTCCAAGCTCCACGATACGCTTATTATAATTCTGAAGATCCTCGATCGTACAAGGATTCTCCTTCTTTCTGGTCATAAACTCGTTATTTCCGATCGGCTGTATCTCCAGATAATCAAAGAAATTAACAAGTCTTGCAATTTCTTCATCCGGTGCATCATCTACGACCGCACGGAACAGCTCACCTGCTTCACAGGCAGAACCTAAGATCAGTCCTTCTCTATATTTATTGATCATGCTCATAGGCATACGCGGTCTGCGGTTGAAGTATCTGACATGCGCTTCAGAAATCAGACGATACAGATTCACACGGCCGATCTCATTTTTTGCCAGAATGATGCCATGATATGTTCTGCCTTTTTTGATCGTATCATCCGATGCAGAACCTAATTCATTTACATTCTCCACCGTCTTTACGCCACGTTCCACTAACATCTCATATAATTTTACGAAAATTTTTGCGGTTGCATTTGCATCATCAACAGCACGGTGATGATGTTCATTTTTTACATTTAACGCCTTACAGACACGATCCAGTGTAAACTTACCAAGCTCCGGCAATAACACATGGCTGAGTGTCATGGTATCCATGATCGTATTATCGAATTTCATTCCAAGATCTTTGGCATTTTTCTTGATGAATCCGGTATCAAATGCTGCATTATGTGCAACAACGATATCATCACCACAGAATTCCAAAAACTTCGGCAGGATCACGTCGACGGTCGGTGCATGCATAACC
>OIXR01000656.1_pt1 | contig 30106 bp, 25 predicted proteins | sample 1587831 | NCBI WGS metagenome assembly OIXR01 (sample SAMN03283263) | human gut metagenome | biome: human-associated habitat; material: feces | host: Homo sapiens | place: USA | collected 2013
TGAAGTTAACTTCGTAGGCCGATGAAGTTATATTCATTTTTAGGGGCAGTTAGGAAGGGTTATCACCCTCTTTCTCCCACTACAGGCGACAACCACATTTCCATTAATCCAAATGAGCCAAAACTATGCTTACCAAAACGAGAAAAAAACACCAAGAGACAGACAGCTTTTCCTACATCTTCACCGAATCAAGTATTTTTTTGTCTAAAATTTGCAACTGGATGATTTTTTTCAGTAACTTTGCATAAGATAACTGGCACCTCGGCATAACGAACAAGCAAGCTTGACGTTCTGCACTCGGCTTGTATCATCTTTGCATAAGATAACTGGCACCTCGGCAGCACATACTCATAACAACATCTAAAAAAACAAGAACATGGAGATTACTTCTTTTGCGCTTTTCGGGTGGTCTATGGCCCTCGCGAGCATCCTCTTTTTCATTTTCATTTACAAGAAGGTCTGGCGAACAACCGCAAAGGGAGCTGGCTTGCGAAGCAATGATGGCAGCGCAGACCCCGATGTAAAGATCGTAGGGCAAGACGAAAAATACAAGAGAGCAACTTGGGGCATCTGCATCGGCGCCAGCATCATAGTTGGCCCAATGCTGGGATTTGCGCTTGGCTTGGCACTCAAACTCGTCATCCCGACCTACTATCATATCGAGGACACCACCCCCAACGGCCACTACACATGCTATGCCATCAACGGAAACATAGGAAAGGAACTGTTCGGGAAATACGTCTTCAATAATACCGACGAAGAATATTATCTTTGCCGGAAGAACTATCAGTACGGAACTCCAGACGACAAGACAACCTACGTCAAGGCCATTGCACCACACAGCGCCACATCTGTCCCCATGGAAATTGACGGATGGTTTCACCCCTTCCCCACCCGCATCTCCTACCATCACGGAAGAGGCCCAGATGCCGTGGACGATCATGACAAAAACTTGTACTATATTTTCACAAAGTCACAATTTGACGAAATATTCAGCAAATAGTCCTCGTCGTGCCTTTATATCGCAACCAGAAGACCAAAGTCAATTGCATTTCACACGAAAGCAGAATGATATAAGGGGAAAATCGAACGGAGTAGGAATATTTCTTATAAAATATTTGTGATTTTTCGGAATTTATTAGTAACTTTGTCGTGTCGATTAGTTTTCACTCCAACCAACAGACGCAAAACGTCCATGGCAGGAAACCACCGACACGGCGCACGGTCGAACCATGCCGTGCGGGCAAGAAACGATAAAAAACGAACAATATCAGATAACAAAAGACGACTCACCATGCGTATGAGAAGAACAGCATTCATAATGGCATTGATGACGGTCTTCACCGTCTCCCTCTTTGCCCAAAACTCTCGTGGCCGTAACTACATCAAGCAGAACATCTCCGAATGGGGGGGCTGCCGCAACGTGGCCATCACCGACACAGGAGGCGACCTCGCCCTCAACGGAAAGAACGACTATGCCTATACGGCCGGCATCCCACAGGCCCTGGCCGACGCGCTCGAAAAGTATCACGACGATGACGACTACATCGACGACGTGCAGCTGACCGAGGACGGCGAATGGCTCATCCTCGTAGGAAAGAACGGCTGCCAATGGTCCAACATCCCGTCTGAACTGGAGAGCAAGCTCCGCCAGTGGAACGAGGCCGAAGAGACCATCACCTCCGTGACGTTCAACGACGACGGAGACTGGATTGCCGTCTCCACCGACCACGTCGCCTCTTCCAGCACGGATATGGACGACTGAATCAAGGAAGGCATCGAGACTCACGGACAGTTGTGGGCTGCTCACTTGACCAACGACGCCTGCGTGCTCTGCTTCGAGAACGGATACAAGTTTCTCGGCAACGTGCCCCAGAAACTGAAGGATGCCCTCAAGGCCACGAAGTATGACGTGTACCGCATCAAGTTCACGAAGGAAGGATCCTATTTCTTCGCCGACCAAGAGGGACACTACACCTTCTGGATGTAACCACACCCTATCGCAACATTCACCAATCACTACCCTATTATGAACAAAAAACTATTATTCACCCTCACCCTCTCTGCCCTTCTCTTCACATCCTGTGGCCAAAGCGGCAGCAAGCAGGACGCAACCACGACGGACACCACGACCACCGAGGCCGCAGCACCTGAGAAAGTGAAGATAGACGAGAACGACGCCGAATCGCTCGTAGCCGCCTTCGAGCAGTATGCCGACCAGTATGCCGCCATCATCGACAAGCTCAACGCCGCCAAGCCCGGATCCTCCGAGTTTGAGACCGCCTCCAAGGAGATGACGGAGCTGAGCGAGGAACTGCAGGCCACATCGGAGAAATGTCAGAAACTTTCCCCCAACTTCACCAAGGAGCAAAAGCAGCGATTTCTGAAAGCGGCCATGAAGTTTGCGTCAGCTTCCAAGAAGATAAAAATCGACGTGTAAGCAATGCGTGAGCGTACTGCTCATGGAATAGATTGGAAAATAGAACTCCCTATGACTGACGGCCAAAGGCCGCCTGCCATAGGGAGTTTTCATTTGTGCGCCCGATGTATCATCGACTATTCCCACTGATAGATGTCACTGGGCGGCATTTATTTTCTTTATCACCTGTTTCCAAGCCGACCGAAGTCCTGGCGACAACGGTTCGCAACTGATCATGTCGAGGACTTGGCGTAGTTCGCCGAGCAGTTCGGGCCAATAGCGCATCTGCTCATAAGCAAGTTTGATACACTGAGCCCTGACGGCATAGGCCGACTTCGAGTCGGCGATTCGCACTAAGCAATAGTCCATAAAGTCTGTACGGATGTCTTCCTTGCCAAATGGCTGACGAAGGAGAAGGGCGAGCAACAACCGAAGCTTGGTTGCATCGTGCTCCACGAGGCAACGGTCTATCAGATGATGGCTCTTGGCATAGAGCCACTCGTAGTCCGAGGAAGCGAAATGGGTCAACGCCCAAAGCGCATTGACAGCCACACGACGATCGTCGTCAAGGGTCAATTGGTATAGTTGCTCCTTAAGATTATCGTTGTGCTTCCCATGGGCAAGCACACAGATCTCCTTGATCTCATCCTGGGAAAGACGATGAGCAAGCATGGATCGAGCTATCATAGACTGTCATTTTATCGGACGTCAACCACGCCCAAAACACCGACAACTTCCGCAAAGTGTGCGAACGATACACTTTGCGGAAGTTTGAAACTTACTTCACTACCTTGCGCGTAGCACGGCTACCGTCGGAGTAGGTAATGGTGCGGACGAAGATACCCTTTGCCGGGCGACTGACCACACGGCCAGAGAGGTCACGATACTCCACACGCTCGATCTGCTTCATGGAAGCCTCGGAGATATCGATGCCGTCGGGCACACCGTTGGGATAATACTCTGCAACGCCCGATCCGAGACGCACGTCGCCGTCGATATAGAAGGCCTCCATACCGATCTTCTCCTTCACCTCCTTGTAGAAATAGATGGTGCGGTCGTTCTCGTCATACTTATAGAACTCGTAGCCATCGGTGAAGGCATAGGGCACGTCGGTCATCTCCTCCGTCAGGTTGGCATAGTCGTCGGGCGAGAACGTGACCACCTCGCCATCGATATAAAGATTGTAGTAGAGGCAAGACGGGTCGAGATAGTTGAAGTCGGCAGAGTAGTAGCTCAGCGAGTACTGCAGACCGCCCGGGCCTCCCCATGGGTTCGGGTCGTAGGGCTGGTAGGCCGTAAGCTTCGGCGGCATGGGGGCTGCGGGCTTCTTGTCCCAACGGCTGATGAGAGCATAGCGGTAGGCATCGAAGATGTTGGTGCTGCGGTCGTCATCCATGCTCTTGTGGACCATGAGGATACCCTTGGTGGAAAGGGAATTGTTGTCCGCATCGTAGGTGAAGACGAGGGGTTCGCCAGAGAAGCAAGCCTTGTCAAACTCGGTACCCATCTCGTCCTTTCCCTTGCCCACCACGGCAGAAGAGGCATAGACATAGCATGCCGTCAGGGTGTCGATGCCGACGAAGGAGGTGGCGGGGAAGGTGACGGTCGTGCCGTCCATTGTTCCCTTGATCCAGTAGCCTTTCACATTGGCCGAGAGGTCGCCCAGATAGACATCGCTGCCATCGAGAGCGTAGCGCACGGGATAGAGCTGCGACTGCCCCTCCATATCCATATAGAGCATCAGACCGTCGTTGACCGTGGCACTTGCCGGCGGTACCATTGTATTGTTGTCCATGCGCACACCCTTGTAGGTGGCCTCGGCATAGCTCGTCCATGATCCGCTAGCAAGGCACATGCCAATCAACTCGCCCTCGGGGAGCACCATCTTGAGCGAGTCGCCATGCCATACATACTTGAGCACCTGGTCGGCGGGATCCTCGTTGGGGACGAGCGTCTGCTTGCCGTTTCGCTCTCCTGGGCGCACGCGCTCCAAGTATCCATAGCGTGTATCACCAGAGAAGAAGTCCTCCTCGGAGAAGATGGCCTGGGGAAGCTGGAAGGCGATGGTGTCTCCCTCCGTGCGATAACCTTTGATCCAGGTCTGCGTATAGATGGAGTTGATGGGGTTCTCAAGATAGACCGCGCCATCTTCACCGAACACCATCCGCTGCCAGTCGCCCGTGCTCTGGTGGTCCACAGCATAATAATACACCGACTCATAGCCCGTCGTCGTACGATAGAGGTTGATGGTCTCGCCCGCCGCGGGTTGCGTGATGAGCGAGTCTTGCTGCTGTGCCAGCGTAGCCGTCGAGCAGAGTGCGGCGAGCAGCAGGGTTGCGTAACATTTCTTCATAAGCCTGTTTGATTTTGTTTGATAAATGGTTTTGTTTCGTTAGCTATTTGCCGACAAAGATACGGTTTTATTTTATAATCAGCAAATATTTATAAACAAATCTTTCCATGCCGCATCTTTTCATCATGATGGAGTAAGAAGCGGTGTGGGGAAAATGCAAATTGAGCACAGATTATTGACGTGAAACCAGGTAGAAAATGGAGAAAACGGAAAAAAGTTAAAAGTTTTATGGAAAATACCACCGTTATTCCGATTATTATGTATAATTTTGCCTCCAAATCAAACCGCTCATGAACCACGGGCGCAACACTGGCGGAAAAGACGTCGGAAGACCGACCCTGGACTAGAACGTATTGTGTCTCACCTTCAAACTGGGGGGGTGATTCACAAAATAAATCCAATATCTCCCCAACTTATCTAAAAAACAAAATCTATGAGGAAAAAAACTACTCTGGCATTGATCCTGATGATGAACCTTGCCTGTGCCATGGCACAGAAGTCGGGTACCACGGGACCACTCTCTTGGAACTACAACGAGACCAGTAAGGAACTGACCATCACCGGCAACGGCGCCATGCCCAACTACGACTACGGCGCAGCACCTTGGCAGGAGTATCAGGAGGGCATCGAGACTGTGAACGTCGGAAGTGGCGTGACAAGCATCGGCAACAACGCCTTCTGCAACTGCATCTACATGACGACACTCAGCCTGCCCGCTGGCATGGAGACCATCGGCGACAACGCCTTCTCCTACTGTCTGTCCATCACGTCGGCAGAACTGCCCGGCACCATCACCAAGATAGGAGAAAGCGCCTTTGAGGGATGCACCAGCCTGGAGAGCATCGCTCTGCCAGAGGAACTGGAGACCATCGGCGGATTCGCCTTCGCCGACTGCGTGGCCCTGGCTAGCGTGGACTTCCCCTCCTACCTGACCTATATCGGGCGCTGGTCTTTCAGCGGATGTGAGGCGCTCGGCGAGGTCAGCATCCCGGCAAGTGTGGAGACCATCTCCGACAATGCCTTCGCAAGCTGCGTCAACCTGTCCTCCGTGCAGTTGTCAGAGGGTATGAAGAGCATCGAGGAGACGGCTTTCAACGCCTGTGAGCAGCTGCAGACCATCACGATACCCTCAACGGTGACCAACATCGGAGGCGGTATCTTCGCCGACTGCAAGAAACTGGCAGCAATCGACATGGCAGAGGGCAACACGGCTTACGTCTCCGTAGAGGGCGTGTTGTACAACAAGGCCATGACGACGCTCGTGCAATATCCTGCGGGCAAGGACAACGACTCATATACTATCCCCGAGAGTGTGACGATGGTGGGCGACTATGCCTTCTGCGGCAACGACTACCTCACCTCCCTTCCTCTGCACGATAAGCTGAAGGTGATCAGCGACTTCGCCTTCGCCCGTGTCAGCGGCGTACCCACCTTTGACGTACCTGCCAGCACGGAGAGTATCGGCGAGTCGGCATTCCACGACTGCTGGAGCCTCACGGACATCAATGTGGCCAAGAGCAATCCCAACTACACGTCGGTGGACGGCGTGCTCTACGACAAGGAGATGAACACGCTCATGCAGTATCCGGAGGGAAAGACCACACCGGAGTATATCGCACCGAAGAGCCTGCGGAATCTCGGCCCATACGCCTTCTTCGGCAACAAGAAACTCACTACGGTGGACCTGCCCGACGGCGTGGCCTCCATCGGCGACTTCGCCTTCGGATGGTGCCAGAACCTCAGCAGCCTCACCGTGCGCGTCGCAGACCCTGCTACTATCGAGCTGGGTCTGATCCCGTTCTTCAGAGGAGCGAACGCCGTGGACTGCACACTCCGTGTGCCGGTCGGAAGCAAGACAAAGTATGAGAATGCTGACCTGTGGAAGGATTTTGCCCCGAATATCGAGGAGCTGACCAGCGACGGTATCGATAGCGCGACGGCAGACAGCCAGCAGGCTGACAAGGCGGAGCGCGTATATAGCCGCGACGGAGTGCAACTGCGTGGCACGCTGAGCCAGCAGCAGAAGGGTGTCTATATCGTCGGTGGAAAGAAAGTCGTGAAGCGATAATCGCCTACCCAAAACGAAATAAACTCTAACAACCGATCGAGGTTGAATCTATTTGTGCCAAACTCTCATCATGGGGTTTGGCACATTTTTCTATAAGAGTGGCGAGACCGTGAGAAGTGGAGCTCTCACCCGCGGGCCTTGTCCCTTGCCTCAGAACAGAAACAAAGGGGTGGAGCAACCGTCTGGCTGCCCCACCCCTGGATAATATCTTTCCTTACTTAGAGGTCGTTTTCGTTGTTGGCGGCCTCGCCGTAGTCCATGGCCTGACGCTCTCCGCTGAGCACGGCAAGGGCATTCTCGGTGAGTGCCTTCATCTCGTCCTGGCCCGGGTAGATGGTGACAGGGGCGATGAACTCTACGCGCTCCTTGATGTGGTCAGTGATATACTGAGAGCGTGCCAGACCACCCGTGAGGAGGATGGCATCGACCTTGCCCTTGAGCACTGCGCCCTCGGCAGCAATACACTTGGCCACATTCCAAATCATGGCATTGAGGATCAGCTCGGCGTGCTTGTCGCCATGCAGCACCCAGTTCTCCACCTCCAGCATGTCGTTGGTGCCGAGGTGGGCGATGATACCGGCCTCTCCGCTCACCTTCTTGACAAGCTGGTCCTGCGTGTAGCGGCCAGAGAAGCAAAGACGGATAAGGTCTGCTGCGGGCAGGGATCCTGCGCGCTCGGGAGAGAACGGTCCCTCGCCGTCGAGGGCGTTGTTGGCGTCGATGGCCTCGCCATGGTCGTGGGCAGCGATGGAGATACCGCCACCGAGGTGGCAGACGATGAGGTTGAGGTCCTCGTAGCGTGTGCCATGGTCCTTGGCATAGCGGCGGGCAATGGCCTTCTGGTTGAGCGCATGCCAAATGCAGTAGCGCGGCAGCAGCGGAGAACCAGAAATCTTGGCCTCGGGAGCCAACTCATCGACCACACCAGGGTCGGCCACGAAACTCGGGCAACCGATCTCCTCGGCAATCTCGTGAGCGATGATGCAGCCCTGGTCGCAGGCGTGCTGGTGGAGGGCCTTGCGCTGGTCCTCGACCATCTGATCATTGACACGGAAGACACCAGACTTGACAGGCTTGGCAAGTCCGCCACGGCCGATGATGGCGTCGAACTGCACGGGAAGACCATGCTTCTTCACCTCTGCGATGACCAAATCCTTGCGCATCTCATACTGGTCGGAGATACGCTTATACTTCTTCAACTCCTCGCGGGAGTGGTTGATGGTTGCTTCAAAGATCAGGTTCTCGTCGTCGGAAACGGAAATCTTCGTCGAAGTAGAACCCGGATTGACGGCTAATATTCTATACATTTTGGTAGATTATTTCTAAGTTTGGCTTGGTTACACTAATATTACTGGTGTGCCATGGCTGCCATGGCGATGCTCAAGAACTTGGCCTCGGGGGAGTCGCCACGCGACGGGACTACAACGGGAGCGGTCGGACCCTGGAGGATACCAGCCGTGATAGCGCCACAGAAGAGCGTGATGGTCTTGTAGAACACGTTGCCAGCCTCGATGTCCGGAACGATGACGGCATCGGCATCACCCTCTACGCAAGACTCCATGTTCTTCGCCTTCAGGGCGGCGGGAGAGCAAGAGGTCTTCAAGTCGAGCGGACCGTCGATGCGAACGGGACCGAAGAATCCCTCCTCGGCACGCTTCTTCTGCTCCAGATAGTCGGCGGTGCAGGGGAAGTGGCGCTCATCCACATGCTCAGAGCAGTGGATAAGGGCAATCTTCGGCTCGGCAATGCCAAACTGACGGCACAGGGCGGTGACATACTTGATCTGCTCCGTGCGCTGCTCGGGCGTGGGATAAGGAATCACGGCGGCGTCAGTGAAGAACAGAAGCTTGTGGTATTGCGGCATCTGGGCCACGGCGATATGGGTCAGCACGTTGCCCTTCGGCAGGATACCTGTCTCCTTGTTGAGCACGGCGCGGAGCACCTGGTCGGTATTGATGAATCCCTTCATGAGCACATCGGCACCACCCTCGCGGACGAGAGCCACGGCCTTCTGTGCCGCGTCGAGCTTGTCGTCAGTATCGACGAACGTCACGCGGTCCATCAACTCGGCGTATTGCGGGTCGTTCTCCACGGCCAGGCGTGCGCCAACCATAATTGCGGTTACGAAACCAGCCTGCAATGCGCGGGCCACTGCGCCACGCGTGGCATCGTCCTCGGGCCACACGACGGCAAGACGCTTCACCACCTTCTGCTCGGAGAGGTGGCGCAAGAGCTCATCAAAGTTCAGAATGCTATTCATCAGTGCTTGATTTTGTTCTGTTAATAGTGTCGGCAAAGGTACAGATTTTTCTTGAATTAAGAAAATTTTTCGTATATTTTTCTTCTTCTTGGACTACAAGGAATTCTCTACGCCCTACTTTGACACATCAAAACCCGTCGCTAAAAAGGAACCAACGACTGTCAAACAATTAAGAAAACACGCCACATAGATAATATTCAGAAATATTTGGCCGTATAAATTAATCTTTCTAACTATGTAACCACTCTTAAGAAAGAAGAGGACAAGGACAGACCTATTAACAACACAACCGATACAATCATGAGGAAAATGAAGTTAATACTGACAATGCTGCTCGCGAAGAAGGGGGAGCTGCCGCACTCGGAGGCAACGCCAGGGTGAACTTGATGAGCGGACAGATTGATATCGACTTTGCCGTCTTCAACATCTACCAGTATGACAATGCAAACCTCACAGGTCACTACACGGGTCCTATGACGATGGAGTAGCATCACTACCAAACATCCCTCTTCTTCTGCCCTCAGATTGCAGTCCGATATGAGTGAAGAGAAAAACCGAAACGGGAAGCCCCCGAAAGTTGACGTTTATCAACTTTCGGGGGCTTGCTTTGATCTGTATTGCGTAAACAGAACTTTTACAGTCCTCTGGCCTTGAGCAGTCCCGAAGCATCGGGTTTTTCCATACCAGTGAAGTCTGTGAACATCAGCATTTGATCCTTGGTGTTGCCACGACTCAGAATCTTGTCGCGCAACGCCTGTCCGACGGCGGGATCGAGCGCGCCATGCTGCTTGAAGTAGTCGGCGATATTGACCGCCAGGACTTCCGTCCACAGGTAGCTATAATAGCCAGCGGCATAACCTCCGCCCCAGACATGGTTGAAATAGGAGGTGGAATAGCGCGGGGGAATCTGCGTATTGAGGAGTCCGGCATTGTGGAGCTGCTCCTTCTCGAAGGCACCAGCCATATAGGGCGACGGCACCTCGTCCGGACTGATTTTGTGCCAAGCCAGATCGACCCAGGTCGATGCGAGGTTCTCGCCGAGGGAGTAGGCCGTCTGGAAATTGATGCTCTCAAGCATACGCTCCTTCAGCTCTGCGGGCATCGGCTCTCCCGTCACGGTATGGCGGGCGAAGTGGTCGAAGATCTCGGGGATACTGGCAAAGGACTCGTTGAACTGCGAGGGCATCTCGACGAAGTCGCGGGCCGTGGCCGTGCCAGAGAGGGTGTTGTACTGGCAGTCGGAGAGTATCTCGTGGAGGGCGTGGCCAAACTCATGGAACATCGTGCACACCTCGTCCCAGGTGATGAGCGAGGGCTGACCATCGGGAGCCTTGGCGCTGTTGCACACGTTATAGACCACAGGAAGTTGTTTGCGCTGGCGGCTCTGCTTGGCAAAGGCATCCATCCACGCGCCACCACGCTTCGTGGGACGGCGGAAGAAGTCGCTGTAGAAGAGGGCCAGGGGCTTGCCGTTCTTGTCGATCACCTCAAAGACTTTCGTGTCGGGATGATAGCTGGGGATATCCTTGCGCTCCTTGAAGGTCAGGCCATAGACACGGTTGGCAGCATAGAACACACCATTCACCTGCACGCTATCGACATTGAAGTAGGGCTTCACCTCGTCGTCAGAGATGTTGAGCATCTCCTTCTTCATCTTCGCCGAATAGTAGAAGCGGTCGTAGGGCTGAAGCTGGAAGTCGCTTCCCTCGGTCTTGCGGGCATACTCCTCTATGGCCTTGGTTTCGGCGTCGGCCTTGGGTGCATACTCCTTGATGAGCTGCTCTAGGAAGTTGTCCACGTTGGCTGAGTTTTTGGCCATCGTGTTCTCAAGTGAGTAGTCGGCATAATTGGCATAACCCATGATCTGGCCTTTCTCGGCACGGAGTCTTGCCAACTCAGTCACTATCGGGAACGTGTTGTACTGGGGATTGGTGCCGTCGGCACGATGGATGCTTGCCTCAAACACCTTGCGACGGAGCGCACGGTTCTGAAGGCTTGCGAGGATGGGTTGCTGCGTGGTATTGATGATGACGATGCAGTAGGGGGCCTTGCCACCACGCATCTCCGCATCCTTCTTGCACTGGGCAATGTCGGCCTCGCTGAGACCAGCGAGATTCTCCCGGTTATCAACCCAGACCACGGCATGGTTGGTCGCCTCGGGAAGGAGGTTGCCCCACTGCTGCTGCAACTCCGAGATACGGGAGTTGATCTCCTTCATGCGCGCCATCTTCTCGGCGGAAAGGAGTGCGCCCGAGCGCACGAAACTCTTGTAGATTTCCTCCGTCAGGCGCTGGTCCTCACCCTTGAGCTTCGCATATTCGTTATCGTAAACGAACTTGATGCGCTCGAAGAGCTGCTGGTTGAAGGATATCTCGTTCTCAAGACCCGTGAGCAACGGCATCACCTTGTCCTCGGCTTCGGCCAGCACGGGAGTCTTGTCGGCATTGGTAAGGCCGAAGAAGACGCTGCAAACGCGGTCGAGCAGGATACCACTCTCCTCGAAAGCGAGAATGGTATTCTGGAAAGTCGGCTTCTTCTTGTTGTCGACGATCTTCTGAATGTTGTCGCGCTTGATCTTGATGGCTGCCTCGATGGCAGGAAGGTAATCGCTCTCCTTGATGCGACTGAAATCGGGCGCACCGAAGGGCAAATTACTCTTCATCAGAAGAGGGTTCTGTTGACTCGTACCAGAAGACTGGGCCGATACGGTGACTGGAGCCTGCAAGAGCGTGGCGGCCAATCCGATAGCAAAGAATAACTTGTTGTTCATACGAAGGTATTGATTAGGTTGCAAAGTTAAAATAAATTATTCTATAAATCGGATTATATTTCATCTTTTATGAAATAATTAACAAAATCCACCCTGTTATCGACGTATTTGTGCTAACTTTGCACTCACAGGCATAAGCTAAGACGTAAGTTAAGACATTAGCTAGGCATAAGTTAAGCATAGACTAAGACATAAGCTAAGCATAAGTTAAGACCAAGACAAAAATGTTTATAGTGATGATTTTCATATTCCTTGGCATCGGTGCGGGCTACGCACTACGCACAAGGATGGCGTCGGAGGCCCGGCTTCAGGCCATCGGCGCATGGGCTGGCCGGGCCACAACGTGGCTCATCTGGCTACTTCTCTTCATGCTCGGCATCGAAGTGGGTGCCAACGAGCGCATCATCTCCGCCCTGCCTACGCTGGGCGTGGAAGCGCTGCTACTGTCCCTCAGCGGCCTGTTGTGCTGCTGTACCCTGGCCTGGGTGCTATGGCGGATGATAAGGAAAGGAGGCGAGGGATGAAAGGCAGTTTGATCGTGGTGGGCTTCTTCGCCCTCGGACTGTTGGCAGGACGCAGCGGCTGCATGCCCACATGGCTCATGGAGGGCGACATCAGCATGGTGGCTCTATGCGCCCTGCTCCTCTTCGTAGGCATCGGCATCGGTCTCAACCCAGACATGAAGAGCGAACTCAAAAGCCTAAGTCCCCGACTGGCTCTCCTACCACTCGTCACCATTCTCGGATCATGGATGGGAGCGGCGGTGGCTTACCTGTTCCTCGGAGGTGGCATCTGCACCTTCCTGCAACATCGGGAACTGACGGACTGCCTCGCCATCAACAGCGGCTTCGCCTATTATTCACTATCAAGCATCTTCATCACCGAATACCGAGGTGCAGAACTGGGCACCATCGCTCTTTTGGCCAACATCATTCGCGAAATGGCCACACTCCTGCTCACCCCGCTATTGGCTCGTTGGTTCGGCCCGTTGGCTCCTATCTCATCGGGCGGCGCGACGAGCATGGACACCACCCTGCCCAGCATTACCCAGTCCATCGGACAACGATATGCGCCCCTGTGCATCTACCACGGTTTCGTGACCGACTTCACCGTCCCCTTCCTCGTCACCCTTTGGTGCGCATAAGCGTCGCAAGCCTAAGGCGCATGGTAACTTATCTTCTCACCATGCGCCTTAGGCTTAACTTTCGACAAACTCCTACCTCTACCCATTCTTATGGGGAGGGGGTAGGGGGAGGGGAACTGATGGGACTACGAACCATGGTCAAAAAAGGTAACTTCAGCGCGCGTCTTAGCGCGCAAAATCTTGAAAAAAATACTTCAAAAACGACTTTTCTGAACATTAGATAATCATTAGTATATCATTAGATATATTAGAGGGTCGCGAAACGATTTGATTATCAATTAGTTAAGTCGGTTATCGTCGACAGATTGGTAACATGTCGTCGACAGATTGGTAACATGTCGTCGACAGATTGGTAGCATGTCGTCGACAGATTGGTAACATGTTGGGTGCAAACTTCGACAGATTGGTAACATTGATAATATTTATTTTTACAAAAACAATTAAATTTGACGCGTTCTTTACATTATTTGGTAAAATGATAGGTATTTCCCTATTTTGTCTTGCTTTAACCCTTTTGAGTGATTCTATTTTTAAGTTTTATAAAATATAGTATATCAGTAAATTAACAACAACTTCGACAAAAAGGTAACATCTTTTGCAATTTCGTTTCTCTCAAAGTACGACATTTAGGTAGCATTTTGAAAAATACATACATGATTTTCATAGTATTTTGGTCCACCATCTCCCTCTCCTATTTTTCCAGTCTGCTCCCTTGTTTCACCCGGCGTAGAATCTATTTTTTCCTACCCTCCTCCCCTACCCTTCCGTCTTTATGAGCTATAGCTTTAGTAGCTTCTGTCGGTCTGTTAGGTGCTGGATAGTGTGCGAGCACAAATCATGAATTATCCTCGATAATGTAAATAAATATGTTGCAAAATAGAAATGCTACCTAAATGTCGCACATCGCTTTTGTCCACGGTTGTGAACCAATGCTACCAAAGTGTCGTACTTCCTGTTTTTTGCCGTTTGCTGAAATGTTACTAAAGTGTCGTACTTCAATGAGAATGCTTTCCATAAGATGCTACCTAAATGTCGTACTTCGGCGCGACATTGACTGGTAAATGCTACTAAGATGTCGCACTTCCCTCCTTTTTCTATGCCCAACAAGCTACCAAAGTGTCGTTGATGGCCGGAAAAGTGATATAAAGATGCTACTGAAGTGTCGAAGTTGACTACTTCGTGCCCGTAAGAATGCTACTTAAATGTCGTACTTAGGCGTATTTTCTCCTAGAATAGCTTCTGAAAGTGCCGTACTATTTTGAAAAGTAGGGTATAAGATGCTACTAAAGTGTCGAAGTTGGGCGTTTTGGGGTCCTTTTTCCGTTTCACAAAATAAATGAAGGATACAAAATAGCAGATAATATAAACCGTAAACAACTTGATGTAATTTGCATTATATACTTAATAATCAATGATATAAAAGTTTGAAGAAAACAATTCACTTGAAAGTAAAAAAACATTTCACTTTTTTGTCGAACTTACATGGATTACCAGGAACTGTACTTTTTCTTGCTCTTTCCTCTTTGCCGCCTACTGACAGTGGTTTGCTTATCATACTCATAGACCCATTAAAATCAACTTATGAGACTTTTGTAGTAGCAGTTTTCCCCTATAGATAAAGCGAACAATGTAAAACAAATTCACTAAATGGAAAGCGCAATATTCAGGCTAAAATCGTCTTTAGAAGGTGTAAACCAGAATAATCCCCTAATTTTCCTTTCTTAGAATAAAAAGCTTGCGTATGTTTGTGATTTTTCCAAGGAAATGCTTACCTTTGCAGAGTGCCTTTTCTATTCGTCTGAAGTCTTCTATACTTCCTGATGGAAAGACGCCCTATGGAGCATGGGAGGTGCGCATCGAAATGTAGAACTCTCAAAGCCTAAAAATCATTGGAACGAAAGACCTATACACATCTCCACAGACACATGGCGAGACGCGGGCTGCTACTCGTCCTTCTAGCCCTGCTTGCTTTGCCGCTCCTTTCCCAAACCAAGTATGCCTTGGTCATCGGATTGGGAAAGCAGGAGGACCGTGCCTGGCCGAAAATCAACGGCGACAAGGATGTGCCCCGTGTGCGGCAGATGCTGCGCAAGGGCGGATACGACAAGATTATATCGTTGGTCAATGAGCGCGCCACGAAGCGCAATATCCTCTCGGCTTTCAATACGCTAGTAGGAAAGGCCCGTCCTGGCGACATCTTCTATATCCACTATTCTGGCCACGGACAGCAAGTGGCCGATCCGCATCACGACGAACCTGATGGGCTGGATGAGTGTTGGATACCCTACGACGCCTATAAGAAGGCTTGTGCCCGCGACCGAGGCGAGCGTCATCTATCCGATGATGAGGTCAACTACTACCTTGGGCGATTGCGCGACAAGGTGGGCGATCGGGGCAAGATCCTTGTCGTCATCGATGCTTGCCATAGTGGAGATGCTACCTGTGGCGACGAAGGCGAGGAGGTGCTGCGCGGCGTGAGCGAGGTCTTTGATGCGACATGCCATTTTGCCGAGCCCATCCCCCGTGCTGTGTCGCGACGCAAGGAGCGCTGGATCACCATCAGCGCATGTACCAGCGCCCAGTCCAATGCAGAGCTGCGTAATCCAGTGGCTGGCCGGTTGACCTATGCTCTGTGGCAGATATTGTCCGACCAGTCTTCGATGAGCAACGCTGAACTGGAGCGACGTATCAAGCGTTTCTACCAGGGTATCCGGTCCCGTGTCTATCAGACCCCGGTAATAACGGGTGAGTATAAAGACCAGCAACGTATATCCGATTTTCTCAGATGATGGAGGTGATGACCGGGATGGATAGCGACGAACGGTTGTGGGAGGCACGTCTGGTGGCCGATGTGCGTGCCGGCGTGCGGTTGGCGGAGAATGAACTCTACGCCTATTGTGCCGATTATTTTTGGCGTAAATACCGCGGCGTGTTCTTTGTGGGAGAAGAAGAGGCGGCAGAGATATTCCAAGATGCTTTCATCGCCTTGTGGGAGCATATCGAGCGGGGGCGCCTGGTATGTCTCGATGGAAACATGGTGGGTAAAAACGGCGCACCCCTGACCTGCAGCATCCTCACCTATTTCATGGGGATAGCCCGCTTTAAATATCTCGAATGGTCCCGAGACCATGCCGAAGCCATCCGTACTGCTGATGGCGAGGACCAGGAGGACGACGTGACGCTTCTCGATGTCAAGGAGATGGCCGCCGTGCTCTACGACGAGGGAGACGGGGCGATGCTGGACATCGTTTGCGACCTTGTGGCCGGAATGTCGGATCGGTGTGGAGAGATTCTCACCAAGTTCTACTATGAGGAGAAGGATCTCGACACGATCCTGGAAGAGTTGCCGACCATCGGCAGCAAGAACGCCCTCAAGACCAAGAAGTATAAATGTATGGAGGGATTGAGGAATGCGGCCAAGGAGGTCTATCATAAGTATCTCAACGAGGAATAATAGATCAAGAAAAGAATACTTTCTAATGCTTTAACCATTCAACATAAAAAGACAAGAGCTATGGATATTAACTTTCAAGACCGAATAGACGAGTATCTGCTCCACCCAGATAGACTTTCGGAAGAAGAAAAGTCGCAGTTTCTGAGCGAGTTGGAGGCCGATCCCAAAAAACGTGCGCAGTTTGAGCTGACGCGCGATGTGCGTTTGGCCGTGACCAGTCGTGCGAGGAAGATGTCGCGTATGGAGGAGATGCGGACAATGTACGGCCACGTCCGTTCGCATGTGGCGATGAACTGCCTGAACGTGGCGGAAGACCGTCAGGATGCCCCGCGACGCAAGCGGTGGGTGTGGTTGTCGGGTATTGCTGCAGCCGTAGTGCTGGGATTCTTCGTGGCCCGACTAGTGCCAGGTTCTTCTTCGTCCGACGACGGATTGCGTGGCGATGGTCAAGTCTTCGACGGTACGCCATCGGAAGGTCACAGCTCCGCCCTGCCAGGCGACACGTTGTCGGCTGATACCATTGGCTTCGATCCCAATTGATAGTTCATTTATTCAATCGTTTTTCATGAGAAAAATACTGTTGCTTCTGCTTGCTTTCGTCAGTCTCACTTTGACCTTGAAGGCGCAGACGCAGTCCCTGGAGGACCTGAAGCTCCAGTTGGAGCAGACCGACACCCTTTATGAGGCTGAGAAGTATGATGAGGTCCTCGAAATCTGCCTGTCCATTGGACGCAGTACGGAGCGGTGTGACTCGGAGCAGGAGCGCACGGTCTATGTACGCAGCCAAATTTTGGCGTGCCGTTGCTATGACCAGCTGGAGCGGTATCAGGAGGGATACGAACTATCCAAGCGGTTGATGGCAACCCAGTTGACCGACGAGGAGAAAAAAGAACTGTCGGATGCTTATGTGAATAGCGCCTATTTTTTGGCGGTACCGATGATGAAAGGAAAAAATACTGACTATGGCAAGGCACGCGCCCTGCTCGAAGAGGTGCTCCCTTATGCTAACGAGAACGATTGGACGATCGTGATGAACAAGATAGGTGCTTCTTGGTATTTTGAGGGTTCGGTTTACTACCGAAAGCAAGATTATGACAAGACCAAGGAGTGTGCGCGTCGTGGTGTGGAGGTGTTCAAAAAAACAGGTAAGGTGAGCGACGAGATAGCCACGCTGAACCTCCTGGCTGACGCATACTATTATCAGTATGACTTGTCCAGTGCGATGGAGACGTACCGCTACGCTTTGTCGCAGGCGAAGGAAGCCGGCGAGACGGATTTGCAGATGAATGTCCTGAGTGATGTATGGAGGTTGTGCAACCTTGTCGGCGATGTCCAGATGGCGCAGGAATGCAATGTGGCCATGGACTCGCTGGCGGAGCAAACGACCGACGAGGTGTCGAAAATGACTTATTATAACCTGCAGGCAGAGAAGGCCATGAGGCAGGAAAACTATCGCGTGGCGGAACAGTGGCTCTTTCGGAGCGTCTCTCTGGCCGAGGCTTCGACGAGCGGGAAACTGGGCTCGCTGGCGGGAATTCCCTATTTCAAATTATCCGAACTTTATCTGAAGGCGGGCCGTTATGACGACTGTATAGCTTATGCGAAAAAATACATGGAGCCTCCCCATGAGGAAATGTCGGCCGTAGGCCTGTACCGTTTCATGGGATATGGTCAGTTTATGGCAGAAGCTTATCGCTACAAGGGGGACAAAGCGGGCTGCTACGAAGCGGTCGATACGCTCTTCCTGCTCCTACCCTATCTCTCGGACCCAGAAGTGATCAATTACCTTTATATCCGGCGCGGCTTCTGTCGTGCTGCCTTTGGCGATCACGAGGCGGCGCTGGCTGACTATCAGAAGGCGGACGAGATACTCGCCACAAAGTATAAGCCATCGGACCAATGTCGGGTTCAGCTGCTTGCTTTTTTGACCCGCCAGTTTCATGCAGTGGGGCGTGATGCGGAAGCGGAACAATGCAGCCGCAAGAATCTGGCTTATACCAAGGAACTGAACGGCGAGAATAGCTTACAATATATTGAGTCGCAGATACGGTTGGCTCAGGCCGAAGAATGGTCTGGGATGATAGTGCAAGGGTGTCAGGACTACCTGCAGGCCGAGGAGCGTCTAGAGCGGTGGGTACGCGACCGTCTGCCATATATGGATGCCAATGAGCGCAAGGGATTTTGGAGTCCTCTCTCAGAGCTGTTCACGCTCATGACCCCCTATGCGCTGAAAGCTGGCGAACTACAGACGGCATTTACCCGCGGATGTTATGATGCGCTGGTGATGTCGAAGGCGTTCCTCTTGGACTCCGAGCGTTCTTTGTACGATATCATCAAGCGGGAGGGAACAGATGAGGACATGCGGCAGTATATGGCCATCGTGGCAATGAAGCAGCAGATGAAAGGCTGGGAGAAGGATTATCAGCAGAATGCCGACCGTATCTTGGAGGCTTCCAAACAGCTTGAGGTGATGGGACGCGGACTGCAGGCACGCGTTCGGGGATATGGAAACAACACGGAGTTTATGGATGTGGACCATGAGGCGGTGCGCCAGTCGCTGCACAAGGACGAGACGCTCATCGACTTCACCGACTATGAAACGAACCCATCGGGTCGCCACTATGCTGCCTATGTCGTTCGCCAAGAGCAGCAATACCCGCTCTTGATGCCTCTTTTTGACGAGTGCCAAATCGACTCGCTCTGCATACCGCAGCCCTATCTTTATTATGATCAGGAGTATTCGCCCGCGATATTGCAACTTCTATGGACTCCCTTGGCCTCGCAGTTGCATGAGGGACAGACGGTTTACTATGTTCCATCACAGCTTTTGTTTAATATAGCATTGGAGTCGATTCCTCTTGCGGATGGTACGCTCTTGGGAGATCACTATCGCTTTATTCGTTTGTCGTCGGCTCGCGAGCTGGTGCGGATGAGAAAGGCAGACACGGTAGCTAAGGAGCGCACGGCGGTGCTCTATGGAGGACTGCAATATGATGTAGCCTCGACGACCATGCAGGGTGAGGCAGAGAAGTCTGGGCAGTCCCCCTTCCCTCTCGACGAGGAAGATGTGGTTTGTGGGGGTGGAACCTTTGCTTACCTTCCAGGATCAGAGGAGGCTATCCGAAAAGTGGAACGTATCCTTGGCGAGCACCATTGGAAAGTATGTACCTACACGGGGGCGGAGGGAACTGAGGAGTCTTTCCTGGCCATGAACGCTCACTCACCACGTATCTTGCAACTCTATACTCATGGATTCTATTATACGCCAGACAGGGCAAGCGGTATTGATTATCTCAAGGGATTCACAGATGCGATGCAGCTCTCGGGTATCGTTCTCTCTGGAGGCAATGCGGCATGGACGGGTAAGGAGTTGCCCGATGGCGTGAGGGGTGGAATACTCACGGCGGGAACGATTGCTGGTATGGATCTGAGTGGCACCGACCTGGCTGTTCTGTCTGCTTGTCAGACGGGTTTGGGCAAGGCTACTCCCGAGGGGCTCTATGGCTTGCAGCGCGCTTTCAAGAAAGCGGGTGTCGGTACGGTAGTGATGTCACTATGGGAGATCAGCAACAATGTCTCCCAGGAGTTTATGACCACTTTTTACGAGCGATTGATGGCGCAACCCAACGGGTGGGACAAGCAGAAGGCATTCAGAGAGACTAAAGCCATCATCCGCGCGCGCCATCCCGAACCCTACTATTGGGCAGCTTTCGTGATGCTAGACGGATGCTTCTGATCGAGAGAGACTGGACGGATGAGTTTTTCCTTCAGCCTCTCCGCCCGCGAGCTTGGAACGAGAAGGAGGTATACAGTCACCTCAAATTCGCAACTAAGCCCTTCAACGTCCTTTTTGCGTGTACACGTCTTCTCATTACTGAAGCATCAGATAAATTGAGGCTGAAATACCCACTTCTGCCTACACCATCCCCTTACCCCACAATGCGACCTGTAGCCTTGAGTCCGAACCTCTTTACTTCGAGTCTGTGGATAATGGTCTTGTAAAAGTTACGGATAAGTGCTGTAAGAAGAAGGAACACAGTGTTCTCTGCCATGAAGAATTTGGGTAATCTGTCCTACCCGAAACCATTGTTCATATCCTAAACAGGAAGTCGCCAAACGTGACTTGTTATGCACTGCGCCGTGAGTTAAACTTGCGCATATCAAGCAATCAAGTGGAAAAGGCAAATGATTTTGTCGTTGCAACTCGTCAGAAACATATTTGATACGACCATGGAATTATGCAATTCTTTGCAAGCAAAAAACGTTCGTTAACATGTTTGTGTGTGTGTTTGAAACACTTGGGTTGGTGGTCTCTGCCCAACTCCTTCATGTGGTCCGGTTGTGAGATGAGACCGTTTTCTGTCGAAGTCTCTACGGCTTGGTGGGGATGAAGTGAGCGGGTCAGAAGTGCAGCACATGCTGTTTCTGACCCGCTATTCGTTGTGATGGAGCGTGTTTGGGAAAGGATTCTGCTAGGCGGATTTCCTTAGGCCGCAAGCGCCCCAGAGGCTACTTCGTGATAAGGAAGTCTGTATTGTCTGTTGTCAGCTTGAGCGTCTCGGTGTGTCGCTCCATGACGGAGAAGGTTTTGTCCTGGTAGCGCAGATAGTGGACGGTCATCTCGTTGCCCTTGAGAGAGAGTATTTTCATAGCGCAGAGCGTGCCGTCGGAGAAGATGGCTTGTCCGTCTTTCAGGGTGAACATCGCACTGCCGTTGGCCGTCCAGTAAGGCGTCTGGTCCTTGTAGTCTCCTTTGATCTCCATGAACACGGCGCGTCCGTCGTTATAGAACACGAAGTGGTTCTGCTTGCTGGTCACGTCCCTGTTCCATGTGCTGGTGATTTTTCCGCCCTCTACGATTTGTCCCTTGCTATGGGTGATGAGCCAGGTGCCCTTGATGTCTCTCATGGTCAGTCCAGTGGCAGAGGGAGCGTTTTCGTCCCAATAGTCTCCAGGTCTCTCTGTGGAGGGATCGTAGATGCCGAGGAGGTCGGTGCGATGGCTGGAGAGGCTGAGTGTGTCGACGTATTGTTCTACATCGTTGGGGTCTCCGTCGTCATAGATAGTGTAAACGATGACCATCTCATAGTCGGTACAGGAAACGATGCGTACGTCGCGGAGCGTGCCGCCCTGGAACGTGGCGCATCCGTTTTGAATGGAGAAGGAAGCCCTCTCCTCGACCTCCCAAAGACGCTGGTCATCCTCATAGTCGAGGAGCAGGCAGCGTCCGTCGGCATAGAAGACAAAGTGGTCTTGGTCGCGTTCCACATTCTTGTCCCATTGCTTTGTCACCCTGCCGTTCTTAATTTCTTTGCCGCGGCTATGGATGCGCTTCCATGTTCCGACAACTCGCTCCATCGTCAGGTTCGTCGCAGTCCCTGTCGGAATTGTTATGCTGACGTTGTCATCATCATCGTCGTCGTCACCACATGAGGTGAGTGTGACTGGTAGGGAAAACATTGCTGCGAGGAGCAGCAGGAGGTGGAATTTCTTCATCATTTTCTTTTTCATTGATCTTATGGTAGCATGGTTGTGGCAGTGCGTTTTGTTGTTTTCTTTTGGGACTTGCGTTGGTGCGTGCCCGTTGTCCGTGGAGTCTCGCACTACCCTATCGGTTCCTCGGACATGGGCGCAAAATTATATAGTCGGTTGGAAAGATGCAAATTTTTCCACACTTTTTTCAGAAATTTCCCTACTGATATAGTTTTTTTATGAAAATGGAGTGGATATGGCCGATTAGGGGAATGGTTGGAAAACTTGGCTTATACATACTCCTTTGGCAGAATGATATAAGAAAATCCTGTTTTCAGATACAGATATCAAAAAAATGTCCGACTCTCCATGAGAATCGGACGCTTGGTAGGGACACCCGGGCTCGAACCGGGGACCTCTGCAATGTGACTGCAGCGCTCTAAACCAACTGGGCTATGCCCCTATATCGTTCTGACGGGGTGCAAAGTTAAGCAATTTTATTCTAACCGCCAAATTTATCGAACGTTTTTTGCTTCCGCTCTATTGATAATTATTGTTGTCCAGTGTTTTACGATTCTCATTTGCGCTGCTGTGTACTACAAACTTTTCTGTGCGAAAAGATAGATTCCGTGGAGATAAGCCCTATGGTGAGGTAAGAGCGTAGAGCACAAAGGACTACGCCTCCATCTGAAAACGGGTGAGTGGAACCACTCTGAATAGCTTGTCCTGACCCTCCTTTCTTCCTTCCTCCTCCCTTGTTTCTTCTTTGTTCCTCCTATTGTTTCCGTATCAATCCCGCATGGTTTCCGTATCGTTTCCGTATTGTTTCCGCTTCTGGAAGCGAGAATGATAGAACAACGAAAGAAGGAGGAAAGAAGGAAGAACGAAGGACGATACGGGAACAATACGGGATTGATACGAGACCGATACGAGACGGAGCGACTTCCGTCTGAGGAGGAAGGTGAGTATTCTAACTTTTTCATCATGGTCGGATAGGTATTATGTTTTATATTTTGTCGCCTTGCCACGCATGGTGTCTCGAGGCAGGATTGCCGGCACGCCGGCTGTCATGACTTAAGCGTCATACAAAGATAACCTTCCGTCCGACCGAATGCAAGACGATTAGCATGAATTAACGCCCCATTAACGCTTGATCCGTATCGATTTAACAAGTCCACTACCCGCCCAAACTCCCTTTGTTGCTATTTCTTTCACACGCCTCCTACTTTTTGCCGCAACCAAGGCCTTGCTGTTCATTTCTGCCTGCCGCTCTGATACGTCTCTCAAGTGAAGTTTGGATCATGAATAAACGTGACAACCTTTTCCAGGGTTGCTTATGTCGAGAGGCAAAGGTAAGTTAAGGTGAGGGCTGATCGTAACTTATCCTTCTCTTCGGCCCTACTCTGCCCTATTGATGTTTAACATTTTCGTTAGCGTATGAGCCTGCCAGCTTTTATGAACTATTTCTTCTCACGAACAGGGATAGTAAACATATGAATATATAACGATATAACCAAAACAATATAAGACGATATAAATATATAATTAAATGTGGATAATATTTTCATTGCAAGAGGTTTGTTTTCGGGAAGTTTGTTGGAGGAGGTTGAGATAGGGTTGTTTTTTAATGGTCAGATATGTATATATGGAAATATGGATAAATGGATAAGACGAAATATCGAAAACGATAAATAAAGATAAAATTAAGTATTTAAGTAGTGGTTTTCTTGTTGTTATCAGATGTTTTGCTTAATTTTGCAGGGTGAAATGATGATTCTGGTTGCTAAAAGCGGATTCTTTGTTTTATGACGGCTTAGTTTTAAGTATATCCACAAATATGGATATGTTGATAAAAACATTTTGTCGAACAATGGGTGGGTTAAGGAATGTGAGTCGTGTTGTAAAGAAATCAATATATATGGAAATCCATTATTAAGCAAATGATGAAATAAAGATTACGATAAAAGATGAAATCCTTATATATTGAAAAGAAGATAATGAAGAGATGACATGATGTTACCGAGCAATCAGCAACGATGCTATTTCCATAAGAGGTAGGAGAGAAGAAAGAGAACATTTAAAAGTGAAGTATAAGAACTATATGAAGAAGAAAAGCTATTTTGAAGTCAGCTCGGTGGTGAATCGCTGGCTGACGGTAGGACTTGTGCTGGTAATTGTGAGTTTGATGCTGTCGCAATGGAGTTCAACCTTTACGGCAGCCAGCGACGCCATTGCGGGTTCGTTTGGCAAGGCTCTGAACATATTTATGCGCACGGCTGTAGGCAATGGAGTGGTCAGTGTGCTTTTCGGCGTGGGCCATGTGTTGCTTTTAGAGTTTTTTCGTCGCGGGATGCGCCGTTCTGGCGATCGTTTTTGGGTGCTTGTCGCTTTGTGGGAGGTGCTCATTGGCGCATCATCGTTGGTTACTGCTGTTCCTGGGCGGGACACATTGTACGCCTATGCTCACAACCCGACGGCGTGGGATAGTTTCCGTGAGACGTTTCTCCTCAACTATCGAGTCCTCGCAGGGATGGTGCAACTCCTTGTTTCTTGCCTATGTATTGTACGTTATCGAGGCCGCATTCGCTTGTTCGGCATCACCAAGTTGATCTGTTCTCTGCTGGTGAGCTTGGTAGGGGTGCTCTTTTACAATTGGGCACTCCAAGCCACGGAGCAGCAGGGAGTCATCTTGACGAGCTACTACGCCCTTCAGGTGCTGATGGCCATTATTCCCCTTGTCTTCTTGCGCCTTTCAATGAGTACGCGTATCACCGTTCAGCCTGCCGAGGGCGATTCGGATATGCAGTCGTTGTGAGCGCACCACGGAGCAAGTTCTTGTTTTGGAATCTTCTTTGCGAGAGGAACTATACTAAAAACAGGTAAAAGTATATGAACAAAATCATTCTTTCAGCGCGCGATTGGCGCATCTACCGTGCACTTTGGCTGCTGATGGTGATGGCCCTTGTGGTCGATCTGTGTGCAGTTTTGATGGAATCGGACCTGCTGACGACTACTGCCGCCACGCTTACCGCAGTCGAGACAAGCGACTGGCTTTCATTTTCCTCCGAGGCAGTATGTTTGTTGTCTCTCTGTGGTCTGTTTTGGCTTCTTCGCAATGGTCGCGAAGTGCCTATTCGTTGGCGCAATGGTTGTCTGGCGGCTTTCGTCGTAACCCTGGCTTATGCCATTACTTCCAAGCTCCCAACCCTTCTTTTTGGCCCTTTGTCGCTTGATGATGGCCACTGGCTGGTCGATTTTTTCAACAGTTGTGCTGACATTTTGATGCTACTGGTCCCCGTGGCCATAATAGCACTATTCATGCTTGGTGCTTCTTTGTGCGAAAGGGTAGGAAAGTGGTCGATTGTGGCGTGCAGCGCTATTGCCATCAATGCACCCCTCATAGTCACCTTTTTCTTTCTAGGCATCCAGGAAGACACCGCACCATGGCAGGAAGTCGTTGTCGGTCTGCTCATCCTGCTACTCTTCGTGACTCCCGTCGTTGCGCTTAGGGCCATCGCTGGAGGCGAGGAGACGGAGCAAGAAGGGTAGGGAAAGTTCATGGGACAAACCTCAATGGAAACTTATCGAATATGCTGCACCAGGCCCCAAGCCTGCAGCGACATACAAGAAAGAAATCATCAACGAGCGGTGGCGGCTTTTGGTCGCTGCCCGATAATATAAGAAAATATGGAAAAAAATATCAAGGTTGTCTTTGCCAACCAAAAGGGTGGGGTAGGGAAGAGCACACTCTGCATCCTCTTCGCCGACTATCTTGCCTGGAAAGGCCGATCCGTCTGTGTCATCGATACGGACCTTCAAAAGTCTGTCCTTATGCAGCGACGCAAAGATGCGGTCGCCCATAGCGGGCAGGATGAGCCGTATGGCGTACAGGATTTCGACGTGGCCGAACCCAACGCGATGCGTCAACTTGTCGATTCTGCCTCTGAGGTGGAGGGTTTTGTGCTTTTCGACACTCCAGGCAATGTATCCCAAGACGGACTGCTTCCTCTTTTCGCTGGTGCGGACTTCATCGTCTGCCCCTTTGACTACGAAGACAAGACACTTGATTCTACGGGAATATTTGTCTCCGTCCTTGCCGCCATTCGCCAGCATGTGGGCGATATGCAGGCCCGCCTGCTCTTTGTTCCCAATCGCATCGATCCCCGTGTGGGAACGAAAGAGGAACAGCGGATGTGGAATGAGGCTGCGGCAGTACTCTCGAAACATGGGGCAGTGCTTCCGCCTATTCCCGCACGTGCCAACTTGCGTCGTGCCGATACCTTCGAGATCACCCCTCGGCAGCGCGGCTACGTGCGCGACTGCTTCGAGATCATGCTTTGGGAGATGACAAAATAGTTCCTAAAGCTAATCATCAACCGATAACAAACAAAAAGACAACTGATTATGGCAAAGAAAAATACGAGCGTTGCACTCCCCGGCGGTCTTGCCGGGCTTGTTCATGCGGCGCAACAGCAGCCACAGGCTGCCCCCACGACATCTGAACGTTCCGCTGTAGAATCAGCAAGCAGCCTCCAGAAGCAGGCTCAGTCCCCAGCCTCGCACTCAGGACAGTACACCGCCGAGAGCTATCGTGAAGCCTTGGCTGGAGGCAAGTCGCGTTGGGAATTGTTTTGTGAGATGGGCCGAGAGTACCACCGTGCTTCCAACCTCGGTGCGGTCTATATCGACCGCGACCTGAAACGGCAGTTAGGACAGCTTCGTGCCTCTTCCCTCGGCATTTCCACCTCGGCCATTCTCTCCTCCATCGTGGCTCAGTTCCTCTTGGAGCATGGCGACGAGGTGGAGCGCACCATTCATGAGTGATTCTAAAAACAGCGACAGGGGACTTGCCACATAACGGCGAGTCCCCTGTCGATCCTATGAAGGTGGAGCTGGTGGGATTCGAACCCACGTCCGCACAAGGAAACCATGTGCTTTCTACACGCTTATCCCAGCCTTTGGTTTTCGAGCGACGACAAGACCTGGGCCACCAATCATCGCCTTATCCCCTAAAAATTCACCTACGACACGGGGCTGCCGCCAGCTATTCCCGATTTACCTGCACCGCTTGATCTCCGGATTCGGGACAACATCCTCGGAGCGGTGTCTCGTCGCACTATCTTATAGCGCGATTAGGCCAGTAACCTACTATACTTCAGTTAGGCAGCGAGAGCGTAATTGTTTTCGCCAATTAATTTTTTGGTCACTCTGATTAAGGAGATAGCCACCGAGTCTCCGCGTGCTTACACACCATTTCGTCTTGCCGTCAAATCCAGTCAACCCCTTCTTGGAGCGCTTTTGTTGCGGCGCACCCCCGTCGCTGGTGCTTGCGAACGGGGAAATGTTCTGCAAAGATAATGCAATCGAGCGCAATGGAAACTTGTTTCTAGATTGCCGAGTGCAGTTTATCTTATGCAAAGATACGCTATTTCTATGATTAGGCCAAATTTGCGGGCCAGTTTTTACAACCTGCCGTGAATTTCTGTATTCTCAGTTTGTCTTGACGACAGGTTGGTCGTCTCGCATTTGCCAGTTATTGACCGACAGTACGCTGACGGCGAATGGTGCATGTGGATTGCCCGTATCGCGGATCAGGAAAACGATGTGATAGGTGCTTTGTCTGTCGAGATACTCCTGTGTCTTCATGTTCTCGCCCTCGAAGTCTTTGCACATCAGGAGATAATCGATGATCGGAATGTCAAACAAGTTCTGTCCCTGCGACCCGTCCGTCGGTCGGTAGTCGAGACGCAGGCGGCACTGGTCGCGATCCTTCTCCATTAGCCTCAATGTTGATAGTGCATAGCTTACGACCTGCTGATGATCGATGCTCTCTGTTCGTGCACCGTAGGGTTTGTATGTCGTAGCGTGATCGGCTGCCGTGTTGTTGCTGGCGTCGAGGATGCTATTGGGTGCGCTGAGGGTCAGGAGGAAGTCGGTGTCCTGTACGTGTCGGCTTCCATTATAGTTGAAAGTGACATTGACAAACTTCGTGTCCTGCATCATGTCGACCGTTGCGAGGTTGTCACTCCTCAGTTCCACGTTGGTGGCATCGGCTCTTCCGTGGAAGATAAGTGGCAGACGGTGTGCGATGGTGTCGCCTGGCTGTGTGGCGAGGGAGACGGTCTGCGTATCCCAGTCGAAGATCTTGTTGTCGATACCTGACCATACGAGGCAGTCGTAGGTTCCCGCTCCCGCAAACTCCATGTCGGCATAGTAGCCCGACGCGTCGAGCATAGCCTTGTCGAAGGCTTTGTGTTGTGTCTCCCCCGTGACAGTGTTGCGGATGAATACGTCCGCCTTCTCCACCCGTGATGGTGCGGCGTCGGCGTGGAGCATGTTGTATCGGTGCTCGATCTTGACGCTCAGCGTGCCCTGGCATTCCGGGAAGTCGCTCAGGTCGTCCTTGATCCAGTCGCAGGACGTGAGCGCACAGGCCGCGATCGATGTCGTTGCGGCGATGGTTAGGATATGTCTGATAGTCATAGTCTTGCTTCGTTCAGAGTTGATTCCATGTTACTTCTTACGCGGTTGGCTCAACACCGTGTCGTCGGGTCTGAACTTCCACGGACTGACATAGTAGTCGGTGAGCAGGATGTCGTCTTCCTCGACCGGCCTGGTCGGTTCGATGTTGATGCTGCCTGATCCCAGTCCTGCAATATCGGCGATGGTCACGCGGTACCAGTTGTTGCGCACCACGCCATATTCCATTACGCCCAGCCTATGCTGCTCGCCATTGTCGAGGTGCTTGATGAAGTGCTTGTAGTAGCACGCATAGAGGCTCTTGTCATCGATGGGGAAGTATTTGATGTTGTATTGCTTCTCCAGATCCCTTGCCGTGATGTCTCCCGATGGGATGTTGCCACCTCCTACGGCCTTGACGGCAGCCAGCGAGGTGTAGAAATTGTAGTTGAAATAGTACAGGCAGTGAACTCCCTGCGGGTCGATGTTGTTGCCGTGCTCGTCGAAGCAGCGCGACTTCTCTGGTGTGAGGATACCCTTGATGATGATACCCGTGGTGTATCCCTCCCGCTGCGCGGTCCAGAAGTTGCTGTTCTCCAGAATGTACGACTTGCTGTAGGAGCCCGCTTCCGGGAAGAGCGTGGCCTCATACTCACGTCCTGTACGCACGATTTCGGTCAGCGCATTGTCGAAGATCGTTGATCCGTCAAACGTGTTGCTTGTGTCCCACCGTTTGTCGAAGAAATGCGGGTCGATGAGGTAGCCGTCCGTGTCGGGGATGTCAGTGTAGTTGTCCAGACTCCACGTGTATTGGTCTCGGTTGGGCGTGCTGTTCTTGTCAAACTTTCCCGTGTGGCGGAAGAGATAGTAGTCGCGGCTGAGGTTGACGAAGTAGAAACTGCCCGGCGTCACCTTGGCATAGACTTTACCGCTCTTGTCTTTTAGCTCATAGCTGCCGTAGCGTTTGCCGATCTCCACCTTGGCTACAGCGCGCTCCAGTGCTATATCGATATGCGTGACCGAGTCGGTGCTTACGCGCACATTTTGAGCCGATCCTCCACGGTTTGACATGGTGAGTCCTTCTGTGCCGATGACGCTCATGATGGACTTTCCCTTGGCAACGGTGGTGAGCAGCGACTGGTCGTTGCCTATCTTGCCGGCCGCTGTCGGTGCGTTGGCCACGACATAGACACGATAGTCTCCTGGTTCCAGTCGGATGGAGTCGCTGCGGAAGCACATTGTCCCGTGTTCCGTTTTGTCCAGGCCCGCGAAGCGTGTGAGGTGTATGGAGTCGGCGAAGTTTCCTGTCTGTGCATTGTAGAGGTAGAGTACGACATTGTGTACCTTGTATTCGTCTGGCAGTGAGAGGCTCACCGTGTCTTTGTCGGCAGTCTCTGCGCTGGCTCTCCTTGGTCCGTTGGCACCCGATGGCGTCTGTGTGGTAGCATCGGCGGTAGGTGCCTGCACAGAGAGATCGACCACGGCGGTACAACGTCTGATTGGCTTCGGATTTGCCGGGGTCTCATCTATTCCGTCGAGATCGCTCGTGCAGGAGGCGAGGACGGTGGCTATGGCCAGTGTTGCGAAGATTTTCTTGTCCATGGTTCTGATTCTTTTGGGGTTGATGTCTTGGTTTGATGTTTCTGATCCCTTGAGGGTGTGTCAAAACTCTCTTATTCTTAAAAAATCACAAAGCCCTGACTTTCA
>OIXR01000671.1_pt1 | contig 29697 bp, 28 predicted proteins | sample 1587831 | NCBI WGS metagenome assembly OIXR01 (sample SAMN03283263) | human gut metagenome | biome: human-associated habitat; material: feces | host: Homo sapiens | place: USA | collected 2013
TTCCGCTGATGTATGTTCCGTTCACATCTTTTGAGAAATCAGCGCTTGTTGACCACTCCAGACGGTAGCCGTGGCTGGTCGTTACATCCCACTGCGCTTCTATCGTATTTGTGTCTGTTACGGAAGCCTTGAGATTCTGTACGGTCGGGCAGGCTGCGCCGAACGTATACCCTTCGCTTTCCGAGCTTTCACCGGCAGCATTGTATGCCACTACCTTAACCTCGTATGTCCAGCCGGGCACAAGATCCGTGAATGTGAAATTGGTGTCTGTTGTTTCGCCTTTGAGTCTGTTGATTCCGTTCGTGATCTCAATGATTTCATACTTTGTTGCTCCGGGAATGGCGTTCCACTCTATTTTTGCTCTTTCACCGTCTCCGCCGCGCGCGGTAAGCGCAACGCCTGTTACGGGCAGAAGCTGACCTGCAAGGCTTACGGGCTCAGAGAACGCGCCGTAGATCGTGCTGCCGTTTAAGAGCTTGTATGCTCTTACTCTTACATAATACTGATCGGCAGGCTTTTCGGTCTTGATGGTGTAGCTTGTGTTGTTTGTTCCGCTGATGTATGTTCCGTTCACGTCTTTTGAGAAATCAGATGTTGTAGACCATTCCAGACGGTAGCCGTGGCTGGTCGTCACATCCCATTCGGCTTGAATTGAATGCATTCCCGTAATGGTTGCCTTAAGATTCTGAACTGTCGGGCACGCTGCACCGAACGTATAAATATCACTTATGGAAAATGCGCCATCATCATTATAGGCAACTACAACGACTTCATATGTCCAGCCCGGCACAAGGTCCGTGAATGTGAAGGACGGCTCAAACGTCTCGCCTTTTAAGTTTTCTGTACCGTTTGTAACCTCAATAACCAGATATCCGTCTGCTCCGTCAACGGCATCCCATTCTATTTTTGCCCTTTCACCGTCTCCGCCGCGCGCAGTCAGCCTTATATTCTGTGGGCGCTCAAGCAGGTCGGTCCCGGGCGGAACAATGCTATCATCTACAGCTATAACTTCATCAACATCGTATGAGCCGGACAAAATAGGATTTCCCTCAGCTTCATAGCATCCGAATGCCTGTATCCAATAATACACACCCTCATAGATAAAGCATCCTATGCCTATTGAATTGAATTCCTGCTCAAGAATATTGTTTCTGTGGCCTTCTGAATTCATCCACGCTTCCATAACTTCGTCTGCGCTTTGGTAGCCGACAGCCAGATTTTCGCCATGCATTTTGTCGCTGACTGTATACCATTCTTCACCGTTTGGGCGTATGTGGTCAGAAAGAACAACCGTTTCCGCCGCGCGGTACATCGCTGCATCCTGAAGTTCCTCGTCAAGCTCCAGAGGGCTTAATCCGGCTTCTTTTCTTTCTCGGTTTACTATTTCCAAAACCGCATTCGCGCTTGAGTAATCATATGTGCCGCTTAATATAACGGCATATGTATCGGCAAACGCGGTTGTTCCGAAACAGAAAACGGAGCTCAGCAGTATAACTGCCGATAAAATGAAACTCATTGTCTTTTTCATCTGTATAACTCCTTTGTGATTTATTGGCTTCGGGTCTGTCTGATTTCCCAATGCAATTTTATTATAACATATGGCAATGATTTGTCAATTTGTAGATAATAGAAAAATAAAAGAAAAACAGTATAATTATTTACAATAAAACAATATTAATTTTAAATCATAATAATATATGAATATAAATTGGCGTTAAATAACAATTTTGTAATTTTAAAGTCATTTATCTGTAACAAAAATATTGTATAATTAAAATGATTTAAAAACAAGGAATGATATGTATGTCTGCAATAGGCAATATTTTATGGTTCGTTTTCGGCGGCTTTTTCAGCGGATTAAGCTGGCTGCTTATAGGATGTCTTTGGTGTATCACCATCGTAGGCATACCCGTGGGCACACAGTGCTTTAAAATGGCGGCGTTAAGTTTTTTTCCGTTTGGAAAAGAGGTCGTTTACGCCGGCGGGGCAGGGTCTGCGATCCTCAATTTTTTCTGGATGATCTTTTCGGGCATACCGCTCGCTCTGGAGCATTTTTTGTGGGGCTTGCTGCTCAGCATAACGATTATCGGCATTCCGTTCGGCAAACAGCAGTTTAAGCTTGCAAAGCTTGCGCTTTGTCCGTTCGGGGCGGATATAATAAGAAAATAATTTAAGGCTATAATACATTTGGGCTTATCAATGCCCGGAAAGGATTTCTTATGCTTGAATATAAATATGACACTCAGCTCCTGATAGAAGGGCAAGATCTTGATGAAGATGAGATCAACGATTACTTTGAGGAGAATTTTAAGGGCGACTGCCTGCTTGCCGTAGGCGACGAGGAACTTATCAAAATTCATTATCACACAAACGAGCCCTGGAAAGTGCTTGAATACTGTGCTTCGCTCGGCGAGATCTTTGATATTGTGGTGGAGGATATGGACCGTCAGGCAAGAGGGCTGAAAGGCTGACTTTCTTTTTATAATCATCTCATAAAAAAGCTACCCGTTTGAAGTAAAAACGGGTAGCTTTTTTATTTTAATTATTCTATCGGTTTCAGGTTTTTTAGGCTTATGTCAAGTACAGGAGCGGAGTGGGTAAGGGCACCGCTTGAAACGTAATCGACGCCTATTTCAGCTATCTCTTTCAGGCGTTCTTTTGTTACATTGCCGGAACATTCTGTTTCTGCTCTTTTGCCGATGATCTCAACGGCTTTTCTCATAGTTTCGTTATCCATGTTGTCCAGCATAATGATATCCGCGCCTGCGTCAAGCGCTTCCTTAACCTGCTCAAGCGTTTCTGTTTCTATTTCGATCTTTCTTACAAACGGCGCATATTCTCTTGCCATTTCAACCGCTTTTTTTACCGAGCCTGCCGCTCCGATATGGTTATCTTTCAGCAGGACGCCGTCGGAAAGATTATAGCGGTGGTTTTTCCCTCCGCCAACCGTAACGGCGTATTTCTCAAACGGGCGCATATTCGGCGTGGTCTTTCTTGTGTCAAGCAGCGTTGTATTCGTGCCCCTAAGCTCTGCGGCGTATTCGCTTGTGATCGTCGCAATGCCGCTCATTCTCTGAAGAAAGTTCAGTGCGGTTCTTTCGCCGGAAAGCAGCGCCTTGATCTCGCCGTAAACAACGCCTATCAGCTGCCCTTTTTTTACTTTTTCTCCGTCTTGGACATCGGTCTCAAAGCGGGAGGTCTTATCAAGCAGCTGAAATGTGCGCGCAAACACTTCAAGGCCGCATATTATGCCGTCCGCCTTGCAGATAAGCTGCGCTGTACCCTGCCTGTTTTCGGGCATAACCGCATTCGTTGAAACATCCTCGCTCGTGATATCCTCTTTAAGCGCGTGGATGATATAATCGTCCATATTAATCTTCATCGTTACACCACTTATCATAAAATGCACGGTCCTTTCTTTTGATTTCATTCATTATAAGTTCCTTGAATTCCCGTTCCCTCTGTTCTTTCGGCGGGTATGCGCTGAGTGCAAGATCGGGGTTATAGGTTTCCGGCCGGCTTTTATCCTTAGCAATCAGGTCGGCAGCGCGTTTTGAAAACACAAGGCTTTCAAGCAGACTGTTTGAAGCAAGTCTGTTTCTACCATGCACGCCGTTGCAAGCCGTTTCACCTACTGCAAACAGGCGGTTCATGGAGGTGCGTGCATTGATATCGGTTTTTATGCCGCCCATCATGTAGTGCTGACCCGGAGTTACCGGCACTTTGTCTTTTGTAATATCATAGCCCTCTTCCATACATGCTTCAAATATGTTCGGAAAGCGTTTTGCAGCCTCTTCGCTTGTCATGGTCGGCAGGGTGATATAAACATGGTCCGTACCGAATTTTTCCATTTCTTTGCATATCGCTTCCGTAACGACATCCCTCGGCTGCAATTCATCGGTAAATCTTTCGCCGTTTTCATTCAAAAGAACTGCGCCCTCACCGCGAACGCTCTCGCTTATCAAAAAGCGTCTGCCGCTTTTTTTGCTGTAAAGTGTGGTGGGGTGGATCTGTATGTAATTAATGTCTTTCAGCTCTATACCGTGTTTCAGAGCAAGTGCGAAAGCATCTCCTGTAATGTGGGAAAAGTTTGTGGAATTCTTGAAAAGACCGCCGATACCGCCCGTAGCAAGTATGATATCCCTTGCCAGTATCGCGCCGCGCTCTCCGAATTCATCCTCGCAGACGATTCCGTAACAGGTGTTTTCCTTTTCTATCAAATCAATCATTGTGGTCTGCGCAACAAATGTGATGTTTTTACGCTTTTTGGCGATAGAGAGCAGCGTGGCGGTTATTTCTTTCCCCGTTTCGTCTTTGTGATGCAGGATTCTGTTGCGTCTGTGCGCTCCTTCGCGCGTGTAGTCAAACGAACCGTCGCTGTCCGTGTCAAAATTCACTCCGAGATCGATCAGAGTGTTTATGATCTCCGGCGAAGACTCTATCATAACCCTGACGCTTTCGGGATCATTCTCGTAATGCCCTGCTTTCATTGTGTCCTCAAAATAGCAGTCAAAATCTTCAATGCTTTTTAAAACGCATACTCCGCCCTGCGCAAGGTAAGAATCGCATTCTTTAAGATTTTCCTTGGTGATTACAAGCACCTTTTTATCTTCGGGCAGACACAGTGCCGCAAACAGCCCTGCAACGCCGCTTCCGACTATAACAACGTCTGTTTTTATAAATTCTCTTTCCATTTTTACTAAATGCCCGGTTATTCCGTGCTCTCCCTAAAGCAATATTTATATTAATATATAATTTATGCCGAAGATTGTCAAGAAAAAATATTACTGTTTAACTTGCCATTGAACTTCTGTTTTGGTAATATAAAGTTACTGATTTTTGTATTTTTATCCAACACTTTACACAGATTTGACAATTTGTAAACTTATTCTTGAAATACGGGGTATATATTTGTGGACGTTAATGTTTACGATTTTGACAATACGATATATGACGGCGAAACTCTAGTGGATTTCATCATGTATTTCGTAAAGCGCGATATCAGAATATGGAAATATATTCCAAAACTTGCAGTTATCGCGCTGAAGGATATGCTGCATCTGTTTACCGTTGAGGATGCCGTTGAAGCGTATGCCTCTTTTCTGGAAGGATATTACGTGAACGCAGGAGACCTTACCTCCGCCGTAGTTGATTTCTGGAACAGAAATGAAAAAAAGATAAAGCCGTGGTATTCACGCGTGAGAAAAGACAGCGATATAGTCGTTTCCGGCACAACGGATTTCATTCTTGACGAGATCATGAAGCGTATGGGGATCAAGCATTATGTTGGATCCAGCATAGATAAAAAAACGGGAAAATTTGTGCGCCTTTGCTTTCTTGAAAACAAGGTCAAAATTTTCAACGAGCTTTATCCCGACGCCCATATAGTCAATTTCTATACGGACAGCATGAACGATAAGGCGATGATGGATATTGCGGATCACGTTTATCTTGTCAAAAAAAGCAAGATCGTAAAAATCAAGTAACTTTAGGGGGAGAATTTATGGCAAAATTCAGCGTTAAGGAATTTCTTAACAGCAAGATCGTGAAAGGCGATGTCGGCGAGGAGACCGTTTTAACATGGAAAGAAACACTCTCATATGCCGTGGGGCGCGGCGCTCAGGGTATGAATACAAGCATGACTTCGTCAAAATACATCAATTTCTTTTTGACGAATGTTTTGTTCAGAAAACTGGACGACCCTATGGGCGTGGCATCAAAAATACGTTTCTTCTGCGGTATTTTTGATGCTGTAAACGATCCCATCATGGGCGTTATCGTGGACAAAACAAGAACGAAAAACGGGCAGATGAGACCTTATATCAAATGGGCGCCTCTTTTCGTTTCTCTGGTTATGATCCTGTTTTTCATAGGCAGCGCGGATGCGTCTCCCGTTTTTAATATAATCTATACAACCGTGTTGTTTATCGGACTTGACGTTACATATACGGCTTTTGATATACCCATGGGCGCGCTCGCGTTTTCGATTACACCGAGCGGTATCGAGCGCACAAAGCTTTTCGGTATCAGTTCTATCGTGCGTTCGGTTCTCGGCGCTCTGCCGCAGGTCTTTGTTGCCGGAGCTGCACTGCTTCCGTATTTTAAGGATCACACCCCTCAGGCATACCTCACTTCCGCCATCATTTCGGCAATCGGCATTATTTTTCTTACACGTTTTACATATAAAAACACCAAAGAAAGAGCCGAGCACAGAGAGGATGTTCCGTCGGTTCGCGAATGCTTTTCGCTTCTGTTTAAAAACAGACCGTTGCTCATGCTGTTTCTCGGCAATATATTCTTTGTTATCTGCAAAATTGCGGAGCAGGTATCGTTCTATTTTGTTGCCGATCTGATGTTCAACAGGAAATATAATGTTTTTATTGATGTTGTTAAATTTCCCGGCTTTCTTGTTGCCGGTCTGCTTGTTCCCAAGATCGTTGAGACCTTGGGCAGAAAGGCAGACAGCAAAAAATTCTATCAGGCGTGCTGCGTTGTTGCGATAATCCTGCACGCTCTGTTCGCGATCACCTGTTATAACGGCCTTATGAATAAAGCGGCGGGCGACAGCGTTCCGCTCTTTACAGGCATTCTTGTTGTTCTGTTCACAGGTCTTACCTCTATTCCGCTTGAATTCAAAAACCTGATTCAAAAAGAAATGGAAGCGGAGACCGTTGATTATATCGAGTGGAAAACAGGCACGCGCGTAGAGGGTATCATGCTTTCGATCATGAGCTTTACCGGCAAGATTGAAAACACGCTCTCATCCTCAATCGGACTTGCTATACTCGGCTTTACGGGATATATCCAGCACACGGAAGGTTCTCTGGTTCAAAATACCGAAACAAACTGGGCGCTGTTCCTGCTCACAACCGTTGTGCCCGCTGTTGGCTATCTGCTTATGCTTATTCCGATGCACTTCTATAACATAACCGGCGACGGTCACAGAAAGATGATGAAGGACATCATGGAAAGAAGAGAAGCCCTCAAGGCAGAAAAAGAAGCTGTAAACGAATAACAAATAAAACGGCTGATAAAAATACCGCGGTCTGCGTATCTTTTTGGATATGCGGACCGCGGTTTTGAATGGTTCGGTTCTTATTTGTTCATTTGCTTTGATATTTACAGCTTCTTTTTTATTTCGCTGTTTATCCGTTCGCGTGTTTGCAGCAGCCATTCTGCGCTGTGGGGATATTCGCTGAAGGTAAGGGGCTTTTCAAGTCCGCTCTCCAGAACAGATACGGCTTTTTCCCTGCCGACAAGGCTTTCAAGCAGCCTGAGGGCGCGCAGATCCTGAAGTCCGTCGAAGAACACATGAAGCCTTGTTGAGTCAAGCGGCATGTTGTTTTTGCCCGGATAAACCACAAAGCTGTCACCTGAGGGGAATTTTCCGTCGGCGTCCGGCTCTGTAAACGGGTCTATCAGGCGTTTAGAAAACCTGCTGTAATAGAAATTGTATCCCCAGTGCAGAAAGCCTTTAACGTCGAATTTGTAAAGCTGGTAACCGATGATTCTGTTTCTTTCGGCGGGCATGCCGAAAAATCGGTTTGAAACATATTTTCTGCCCTGCGCGCCGCAGTAATATGCCCAAAGTTCGGGCACTTTTCCTATAAACGGCTCAATGTGGTCCGTGGCAGGGATCGGCGTTTCAACAACACCTTTCTCATAAAATGAAAAATCGGAAAGCGTGTCTGTGATCTTGAATCCGCTGAAGTTTTTGTGGATGATTTGTGCAGCTTTTGAGTATGCTATGAGCTGCCACTTTGCAGGCTCGTCGGAAACATGGAATATGCAGCGCTGCGCAATACCTTTTTTATTTATATATTCTTTAAGCGCTTCGGCAAACTGCTCCATAAAAAGACGGTATTTTTTGCCCGACGCCATCGTGCGCCACCCAAAGATTTTTTTTAAAACGCCGTTTTTTTCGGCAATAATCTTGGGCGCATGGCGCGCGCCCCACTGTGTAAACAGGTGGCTCATCTCATAATATCTAATGCCGCATCTGTCACACATTTCAAGCCATTTGTCGAGCTTTTCAAATGCAAAGGAATATCTGTTTTTGCCCGTTATCTTAACGTCAATCAACTGCACGGTCGGGCGTTCGCCGCCAACCTGCGTGTCAAGCGGCGGAGTGAACAGCGGCGTTAAAACGCAGTTCATCCCGTATTCTGCGGCGCGGCGCAGAAAATTTTCGGCGCACTGCCAGTATTCGGGCGAAAACGCCTTGAATCCGTAATAGCTCATCAGGCAGTCCGTGTGGAACCAGTTTGTATATATCAGCTCCTGCTCGGGCAAAAGTGCGTCTATGATCTCAATTTTAACAGTTGCCTTAGTATCCGTCCCGCTGCGCGTTATATTTACTTCAAACTCACCTGCGGGCAGTTCGCCCCAAAGCTGCACCCAAACGCAGTTCAGTCCTCTGTATTCGGCAGTGAATGCAGTGCTCTCAAGCGGTTCAAGAAGATCCGGGTATTTGCTGTGTTTCTCTTTTATAAAATAATCGTCCGTGCCGGACGGCAACGCAAGTCCGCCTCTTATGAGCTTTACAAGGCTGAAATTCATATACTTTGCTACAGGCGATTCAATCTCAAAGCTAACCGTTTCGCCCTTATCGGCTTGGAATGCGATCTGGAACGCCTTGCGCTCGTTCTTCATCATTGAAAAGCAAGAGAATTCAGAAAAGTCCGCGTTTGAATCTTCAAACACCTTTTCAAGCGGCGAAAGAATGAACATCTCCTTTTCCATATTAAATAACCCCTCTCAGTGCCGTATCGGCAGCAATTCTTTCTGTTTGTTTCAATTTTAGCAAATAGCCGGCGGTTTGTAAAGCGGAGCCTGCAGAAAAGATCGCTTTAATTTGCATTTAAAATAGGTGCAATACTCTTGCCAAACAAGCCGCTTAGTGGTAAAATACAAGCGGCTTGTTCTGATATGCCGTATACAGACGGCGTTTGGGAAAGAAAAATCTTATTGATGGGGAGCGACAGGATATGCAGGCAAAGAACCTTAGAAATATAGCAATCATAGCGCATGTTGACCACGGCAAAACAACGCTTGTTGACGAAATGCTGCGCCAGAGCGGTACTTTTCGCGCGAATGAGGTCGTGGATGAAAGAGTGATGGACAGTAACGATCTTGAACGCGAAAGAGGAATTACGATCCTTTCAAAGAATACAGCGGTTCATTATAAGGATACGAAAATCAATATAGTGGATACCCCCGGCCATGCTGATTTCGGCGGCGAGGTGGAGCGTATACTCACAATGGTAGACGGCGTTTTGCTGCTTGTTGACGCCTTTGAGGGCTGCATGCCACAGACCCGTTTTGTACTCAAAAAGGCGCTCGGACTGAAAAAGACGCCGCTGGTTGTTATAAATAAGATAGACAGACCTGGCGCTCGTCCCGCGGAAGTGATAGATGAGGTGCTTGATCTTTTCATTGAACTCGGCGCGGATGATGACCAAATCGAATTTCCCGTTGTTTACGCTTCCGCCAAGGACGGTTACGCCGGTCTTGATCCCGATGTGCGTGAAGGCGATATGAGACCTTTGTTTGATGCCATTTTAAAATATATCCCTGCGCCTGAGGGCGACCCCGACGGCCCTGCCCAGATCCTGTTTTCATCACTGGAATACGATGATTATGTCGGCAGAATCGGAGTCGGCAGAGTGGAGCGCGGCGGCATAAAAACGAATACGCCGTATGTGCTTTGTAAGCAGGACGGCAGCAGGGAAAATATCCGCATTACAAAGCTTTATCAGTTTGAGGGGCTCAAGAGAGTTCCCTGTACAGAAGCGTTCCTCGGTGATCTGGTGTGCGTTGCCGGTATACCCGATCTGAATATCGGTGAAACCGTTTGCGATCCCGAATGTGTTGAGCCGCTGCCGTTCGTTAAGATAGACGAGCCTACCATAAGCATGAACTTTATGGTGAACGATTCACCGTTTGCCGGCAGAGAGGGCAAGTATGTCACGAGCCGCAATCTGCGCGACAGGCTGTTCAAAGAAGTGGAAACGAATGTTTCCATGCGCGTTGAGGAAACAGATTCCATGGATACCTTCAAGGTCTCCGGCAGAGGCGAGCTTCACCTTTCGATACTGATTGAGACCATGCGCCGCGAGAATTATGAATTTCAGGTCTCCCGCCCGCAGGTCATTATGAAAAAGGACGAAAAAACAGGGCAGACCCTTGAGCCGATGGAACTTGCGATCATCGAAGTTCCCGAGGATTATGTGGGCACGGTCATTGAAAAGCTCTGCTCGCGTAAGGGCGAGGTTGAAAAAATGGATACGCGCACTACGGGGATGACGCATCTTGAATTCAAAATACCGTCGCGCGGTCTGATCGGCTACAGAAGTGAATTTCTTACGGATACCAACGGAAACGGCATCATGAATCAGCTTTTTGCCGGCTATGAACCCTATAAGGGCGATATCGCTACCAGAACAAGAGGCTCAATCGTTGCCCACGAAACTGGCGTTTCAACCGGCTACGGACTGTGGAACACGCAGGACAGGGGCAGACTCTTTATCGGTCCGGGCGTTGATGTGTATGAGGGTATGATCGTTGGCGAGTGCTCTAAAAATGAGGATATCATCTGCAATGTCTGCAAGAAAAAGCATGTTACCAACACAAGAGCAAGCGGCTCCGATGAGGCTTTAAAGCTTGTTCCGCCCACCACGCTTTCGCTTGAGCAGAGCATGGAGTTCCTTGCGGATGACGAGTTGCTGGAGGTAACGCCCAAATCCATCAGACTCAGAAAATCAATACTGGATAAAGGTCTGAGATTAAAGGCGGAAAGTCGTAAAAAATAACTTATATAGGGGGATGTGATCGTATGAACGAAAAAGCAGGTTTGTATATTCACATCCCCTTTTGCGCGTCCAAGTGCCCTTACTGCGATTTTTATTCCGTCAGATATGAAAACTCCGCGGCGCAGGAGTATGCGGACAGATTGTGCATGGAGTTTCATAAGTATCGCGGCGCCCGGTTTGATACGGTCTATCTCGGCGGCGGCACACCGAGCATTTTGGATGCCGGTCTGATAAGCAAAATACTTTCCGCCGTCCGCAGCGCTTTTGATCTTGATGAAGATTCTGAAATCACGATTGAATGTAATCCCTCAAAAGATTTGAGCGAGGATTTTAAGGAATACAAAAAAGCGGGAATAAACCGTGTTTCCATCGGTATGCAGAGCGCCGTAAAATCGGAAAGGCTTGCGCTGGGCAGAATAGCGGGCAGGGAAGAGGTGGCAAAGGCGGTTTCAGACGCCCGCGCGGCGGGAATTTTCAATATCAGCCTTGATGTTATGCTCGGCACACCGAAGCAAACCGAAGAAAGCCTTCAGGAAACGCTTGCATTTATCGGTGAAATGAAAGTGCCGCATGTTTCCGCGTATATGCTGAAAATCGAGGAGGGCACGCCGTTTTTTAAGCTCCGGGATAAAATGGAGCTTCCGGGCGAGGATGAAACGGCAAATTTGTATCTTGAAACCGTTTCCGCTCTGGAAAAAATAGGGCTTGCGCAGTACGAAATCAGCAATTTCGCCATGCCCGGCTTTGAAAGCCGTCATAATATAAAATACTGGCGCCTTGTGCCGTATCTGGGGATAGGGAAGAGCGCCCATTCGTTTTGGGACGGCAGGCGTTTTTATTATGACAGGGATTTTGAGATCGTTGATGACGGAGAGGGCGGAAGTGACGAGGAAAAAATCATGCTCGGGCTGCGCCTTGCCTGCGGCATTGAAAAATCACTGATAAAGCAAGATTTTTCACCCTATGTAAAAGCTGGCTTTATGAAAGAAAACGGCGGCAGAGTGGCGTTTACGCCCAAAGGCTTTCTTGTTTCAAACACAATCCTTTCCGAGCTGATCTAACGGAGCGTAACAATGACTTTTATTGAAAACTATACTGAAAAACTGCTTGGTCTGTTAAAGGCTGAATTTGCCGAAAGACTTGTATATACAGGCCTTCAGGGCAGCTATATGCGCGGCGAGGAAACGAGCAGCAGCGATATAGACATTATGGTGGTTATAGACGGCTTAAGTGTAAAAGACCTTGCGTTATATAAAGATATAATCAGAAAGGCAGGCGATTATGAAAGAGCCTGCGGTTTTATCTGCGGCAGGGAAGAACTTTCAAACTGGAATCCTATGGAGATCTGCCATCTTGTTCACACCACCAAGGATCTGTACGGCAGTATAAAAGATATCGTGCCGGAGTATACCGAAGCAGTCGAAAGAAACTATATTAAGCTGAGTATAAACAATCTTTACCACGAATTGTGCCACAGCAATATCCATTCCGATGGGGATGAGCGCAATATGCGGTTTAGAGGATGCTGTAAATCACTGTTTTTCATTCTGCAGAATATATACTTTTTAAAAACCGGCAGTTTTTACGCAACAAAGCAAAAACTTGCCGCTGTGCTTGAGGGAGAGGATAAGGCAGTATTTGAAGCGGCATTAAATATTCAGCGTTCGGGCATATCGAATTATGAACACGATTTCGCACTGCTTTTTGAGTGGTGCCAAAAATACGCGCAAAGTTTTAAATAAATTCAGAAAGGAAAATCACGATGCTTTTTATTGAATATCCCAAATGCTCAACCTGCCAGAAGGCGAAAAAATGGCTTGATGAAAACAATGTCTCTTATACGGACAGGCATATCAAGGAGCAGAATCCCACCTATGAGGAACTTAAAGCGTGGTACGAAAAAAGCGGTCTGCCGCTGAAAAGATTTTTCAACACAAGCGGCCTGCTTTATAAATCCATGGGTTTAAAAGATAAGCTTGCCGATTTGAGCGAAGAGGAACAGCTCAGGCTGCTCGCAACGGACGGAATGCTCGTAAAACGCCCTCTGGTTGTTACAGACAGTTTTGTTTTAACAGGCTTTCGTGAAAAGGAATGGGCGGAAAAGCTTAAATAATATGTAATTAATATAAAATAAAAATAAGCCGGGCGGTTTTGAGTATATTACTCAGCCGCCCGGCGTTTTTATTATAGTTTCAGATCCTTGCAACGCCGTCTTTTCTTGCCGCTTCGGCAACAGCAGATGCAACCGTATCCTTGATGCGTTTGTCAAAAGCGTACGGCAGGATATAGTCCGGCTTCAGTTCATCATCGCTCACAAGAGATGCTATGGCATAAGCCGCGGCGATCTTCATGTTTTCGGTTATCTGGCTTGCGCGCACATCAAGCGCACCGCGGAAGATACCGGGGAAAGCCACCACGTTGTTGATCTGATTGGGGAAATCGGATCTTCCAGTTCCCACGATGGCAGCACCGGCTGCCGCTGCCTCGTCCGGCATAATCTCCGGCGTGGGGTTTGCCATCGCAAGCACGATTGCGTTTTCGTTCATGGTTTTTATCATATCGGCGGTAAGCACACCGGGGGCGGAAACGCCTATAAAGATATCCGTGCCTTTCACTGCGTCCGCGAGCGTGCCTTTAACGCCTGCCTTGTTTGATATTTCAGCTATCTCCGCCTTATAGGGGTTCAGATTTTCTCTGCCCTTATAGATAGCGCCGGTCCTGTCGCAGAGGATAACATCTTTAAGTCCTAATGTCATAAGCAGCTTCGCGATGGCGATGCCTGCCGCGCCGGAACCGTTTATGACTGCGCTGCATTCGGAAAGCGGCTTGCCCGTAAGCTTGGTGGCGTTGATGAGCGCTGCGGAAACTACAACCGCTGTGCCGTGCTGGTCATCGTGGAACACGGGGATGTCGCAGAGCTTTTTTAGCTTTTCCTCGATCTCAAAGCATCTCGGCGCCGCAATATCCTCCAGATTGATTCCGCCGAACGAGCCGCTGATGTTGTAAACCGTCTGCGCGAATTCGTCCACGTCCTTTGTCCTCACGCAGAGCGGAAAGGCGTCAACATCGCCGAATTCCTTAAACAGCACGCATTTGCCCTCCATGACAGGCATGCCTGCCTCGGGACCTATGTCGCCGAGCCCGAGCACTGCGGAGCCGTCGGTAATGACGGCAGCCATATTCCAGCGGCGTGTAAGCTCCCAGCTCTTTTTGTAGTCCTTTTGTATTTCAAGGCAGGGCTGCGCAACACCGGGGGTGTACGCCAGTGAAAGCGCGTCCTTGTTGTCTACCTTGGCGCGGGCAACAACTTCTACCTTGCCTTTCCACTGCTCGTGCAGCTTTAACGATTCTTTTCTGTAATCCATTGTCCTTGTCCTCTTTCATCCTTATTTATTTTCAATATGGGAAGTCGTTTCCCTTTCGGGATATGGCGTGTAGCCCTCCTCCCAAGGGAAAACATAGGAAAGCCCCAATTCGTCGCGCACATCGCAAAGCTCTTTCTGAACCGCATCGTTGATAGGCACGCCGCTGTGCTCTCTCTCCTTCCATATATCATATTCCTTTTCGCCTGCCGTGTAAATCCTTTTTTCACCGGGAGCCTTTTTACTTGCTCTTAATTCGCGCAGAATATCGCCGGCGGTCTTTTTAAAGGAGTCAAGCCCTAAAAACGCCTCGGTGTCTATCGCAATAAACCAGTGACCGAGATGGTATTTTTTCTTTTCGCCGTTTTCGTCTATGCCGGAAAGCGCGGATAAAAACTGCCCCTGCTGAAGCGCGGCTGAAAGCAGTTCAACTGCGGTGGCAAAGTCGTAACCCTTGTAGCCGCCGAGTTCTTCGCCTATTCCGCCAAGGGGAGCAAGCGCCGCCTCGTGCGTGTTGAGCCGGGTCAATATTTCCTCGCTATTTGTGAGCGCGCTGCCGTCTCTGCCTATCACCGTTCCGGCAGGGCAGTCCTTGCCTATTCTTGCGTAATATTCTATTCTGCCGCGCTGGATTATTGAGGTAGCGGCGTCAAACACAAAGGGGAACTTTTCATCGGTCGGCATGCCTATCGTAAAGGGATTTGTACCCAGCATATTTTCCACGCCATGCGTGGGGGCTATGGAGGGTCGGGCGTTCGTACCCGTCATTCCAATCATGCCCTGCTCGGTTGCCATGGTGGTGTAGTATCCCGCTATGCCGTAATGGCAGCTGTTTCTTACAGCCGTCATTCCCATGCCGTATTTTTTCGCCTTTTCAATCGCCATGTTCATGGCTTTAACGCCGATGACCTGCCCCATGCCGTCATGACCGTCTATCACGGCGGTAGTGGGGGTTTCTCTTAAGATCTCAAATTCAGTAACAGGGTTTTGTATTCCTGCGTTGATCCTGTCAATATAAATGGGTTTAAATCGGTTGCAGCCGTGGCTCTCTATGCCTCTTTTGTCTGATTCAAGCAGCACGTCGGCGCAGATCTCGGCGTCCTTTTCAGGTACGCCGTAGCCCTTGAATGCGTCTGTTATAAAATCGGTGATCAGCGCCCAGGGGCAGATAACTTTTGCCATAGTCTTTCTCCTTTAAATGGTTTTATGTATTTATCTTTCCCAGTTTCTTGAGCGTTCAACCGCTCTTTTCCAGTTTGTATAGAGTTTATTTCTTTTTTCCGTTTCCATAGAGGGAATAAATATTTTATCCACCTGTCTGTTGCTTTCAATCTCCTCCGTGCTCTCCCAAACGCCGGTAGCAAGTCCGGCAAGATAAGCGGCGCCGAGCGCCGTTGCCTCTTTGTTAACGGGGCGGTTGACGTTGACTCCCGTCATGTCTGCCTGAATCTGCATCATAATATTTGAAACGGACGCGCCGCCGTCCACTCTCAGATCTTTCAACAGAATTCCGCTGTCACGCATCATGGCCTCCAGCAGATCGGTCATCTGGTAGGTGATGCTTTCCAGAACGGCGCGGCAAATGTGCTTTTTATTTACACTGCGTGTAAGTCCTATCATACAGCCGCGCGCGTACATATCCCAGTACGGTGCTCCAAGCCCGGTAAATGCCGGAACAAAATAGAGACCGTTTGAATCTTCAACTTCTTCAGCCAGTATATCGCATTCGTGTGCGCTTTTTATAAGTTCAATCTCATCTCGGAGCCATTTGATCACCGAGCCTGCATTGAATGCCGAGCCTTCAAGGTCATATGTGATCTTGCCGTCTAAACCCCAGGCAACGCCGGTCAGCAGGTTTGAACGTGAATCTATGCGCTTTTCGCCGGTGTTCATCAGCAAAAAGCAGCCTGTGCCGTAGGTGTTTTTAGCCTGACCGGCTTCAAAGCAGCCCTGCCCGAAAAGCGCGCCCGGCTGGTCGCCGATCGCGCTTGCGATCGGTATGCCTGCAATCTGATCCATTCCGGGGAATTTAACACATTCGCCGTATATGCAGCTTGACGGCTTCACCTCCGGCAGCATACTCATCGGTATACCGAGCTTTTCACAGAGATAAGGATCCCACTGCAGTTTGTCTATATCAAAAAGCATCGTGCGGCAGGCGTTGGAATAGTCGGTAACATGAACCTTACCGGCTGTCAGATTCCAGATCAGCCAGGTGTCCACGGTACCGAAAAGAAGCTCGCCGCGCTCCGCTTTTTCACGCGCGCCTTCAACATTATCCAGTATCCATTTAATTTTTGTGCCCGAAAAATAGGCGTCAATCAGCAGACCTGTGGTGCTTTTTATGTAGTCTCCAAGCCCTTGTTCCTTCAGTTCCTCGCAATATGCTGCCGTGCGGCGGCACTGCCACACGATGGCGTTATAAACGGGCTTTCCTGTTTCCTTATCCCACACGATCGTGGTCTCGCGCTGGTTCGTTATGCCTATGGCGGCAATTTCGGCGGGATCGACTTTTCCTGCTCTGAGCACCTCGATTATGGCTTCCAATTCTGAAAACAGTATCTCGTTTGGATCGTGTTCAACCCAGCCGTTTTGCGGATAATACTGCCTGAATTCCTTTTGTGCCTTTGCAACCGCTTCTCCCTTTTTATTAAAGATTATGACGCGGGAGCTGGTCGTGCCCTGATCGAGCGCCATCACATATTTTTTACCCATAATAATAAAGCCTTTCCGGCTGCGATTTGTGGTGAAAGCTGACGGCTTTTCCGCAGCAGCCTTGCGGAATCCTGCCGTGACGCAAAACAACGGTGTAAATACCGCTTTTCATGCGACGGATATATACAAAAAAGAGCAAGTATTATAATACTTACTCTTATTTTAATATTTTATTCCTTTTATGTCAATTTAATACTTTGTAAACTATTAGAAACGAATTTATTGGTTGTTTTCCACAAAGTTCACAATGTCACCCACGGATTTCATATTCGCGATCACTTCATCGGGAACTTCAATCTGAAATTCGTCCTCTATGCTCATAACAATGTCAATCGCGTCAAGACTGTCTGCGTCAAGATCCTCTTCAAGCAGACTGTCCATGGTTATTTTATCGGGATCAATACTTAACTGCTCCGCAAGAATCTGAACTATTTTCTCAAATACCATAAAGAATCACTCCCAAAATTACAGTTGTTAAAATAAGTCGTTTGTGTTATTATCATATTATAAGATTTATCCAATATTGTCAATACTTTGCGCGGCGTATTTTTTTGCCCGCGTTGTTTTCATTATAAAGAGGTCATTATGAAAAAATTCGGATTGTTGGGTTATCCGCTCGGTCATTCACTTTCTCCGTTTATTCACAGGCAGCTTTTCGCTGCATCAAATACGCAGGCTTCGTATGAGCTTGAGGAGATTCCGGCAGAGGAGCTGCAAAATAAGATGCCGCGGCTTATGACTCTTAACGGATTTAATGTTACTATTCCGCATAAAATAAATATTATTCCATATCTGGATGTGCTGCATGAGAAAGCAGAGCTTTTCGGAGCTGTAAACACAGTGAAAACAGAGAACGGTAAAAGTATAGGCTATAATACCGACTGCGAGGGTTTCCTGCGCGCTCTGAAAGGGGCGAATATTCCGCTTTCAGGCGATGTGCTGCTCTGCGGCGCCGGCGGTGTTTCAAGAATGATTGCGTTCGAGGCGGTGCTTGCCGGATGCAGGCTTACCGTTGCCGTACGTCCCTCCGGGCGTGAAAAAGCTGAGAAGATCAGAGCGGAAATAACGGAAAAGCTTGGGAAAAGCATTGAGATTAAAGAATATCAGCAGATTTCCGAAGGGTACGATCTTATCGTTAACGGCACTTGCGTAGGAATGTATCCCAATACCAATGCATGTGTGCTTGATAAAAAGATCGTTCAGAGTGCAGGCGCGGTTTATGATGTTATCTATAATCCGGCAGAAACGCTTTTGCTTAGATTTGCAAACGAAGCGGGAATAAAATGTTCAAACGGCATTTCTATGCTTGTTTGGCAGGCGGCTGTTGCGCAGGAGATATGGACAGGCGCCGAATTCTCGGAATCCGATATTGATCAAGTCATCAGGCTTACCGAAAAGGAGCTGTTAAATAAATGAATATAGCTTTGTGTGGTTTTATGGGCGCGGGGAAAACCGCTGTCGGCAGGCAGCTTTCAAAAATGGCCGGTATGGAATTTGTTGATACAGACGAATTGGTTGAAAGCCGGCAGGGTATTCCGGTCAGTGAAATCTTTGAAAAATATGGAGAAAAGCATTTCAGAGATCTGGAATATGAGGTCTGCCGCGGCATAGCGCAAAGAAAAAATTGCGTGATCTCCACCGGCGGCGGAGCAATGACTTTTAAAAGGAATGTTGAAGCGTTAAAACAAAGTGCAGTTATCGTGTTTATTGACACGCCTTTTGATGTGATCTGCGAAAGAATAGGCAATCCTTCAAACAGACCTTTGTTTCGGAACAAGGAAAGCGCGCGGAAGCTTTTTTTCGAGCGCCGCAGTCTCTATATCGATGCTGCCGATCATATTGTTGACGGCGATCAGAGCGTGAGAAACATTTCGTTACAAATTCTGAAATTGGTTAAATAATTGTTACTATTATTTACAAATCAATATCCGTGTGCTATAATGACTGCGTTTTAAATCACAGTTTTTAGGTTTTTTGGAGCGTTAAATAATGGATATATTAAAAAAAGAAGGTTTTGAGCATTTTGTTAAAATGTTCAAAAAATACCGAAATCTGTTGAGTGAGCTTACGCGAAAAAATGTAAAACTGAAATACAGGGATTCCTGGCTCGGCGTTTTCTGGAGCTTTCTTCAGCCTCTTCTTAATATGATCGTTCTTTCCGTTGTTTTCGGAAATATTTTCGGTTCAGACAGGAAGTTTATAGTTTGTTATCCCGTTTATCTTTTTACCGGCAGGCTGCTGTTTGAATTTTTCACTTCGTCCACGAAGCGCGCGCTGACTTCTTTCAGAAGTAATGCGCCGATTATAAAAAAAGTTTATGTTCCGAAATATATGTATCCCGTTTCGGGTATTCTTTCTAATTTCGTAACCTTTGCAATCTCTATTTTATGTTATGTATGCGTCTGGATCTTTTTTAAAGCAACGGGGATCCAGGGCGGAAGCGGACTGACGATTAACGGATATGCGCTTTTATTCTTTATCCCAATGGCGATATTGCTGGTGTTTGTAGTCGGTGTGGGACTCATCCTTTCTGTTTTGCAGGTCTATTTCAGAGATGTAGAATATATCTGGGATGTTTTTTGCACGCTGCTGTTTTATTGCATTCCTATTATTTATCCCCTTCAGCAGATTACAACGCCATGGATACAGATTGTAATTAAGATCAATCCGCTTTACTCTATGCTGGAGCTGTTTAGGCAATGTGTGCTTTACTGCCAGCCTATGAGCTGGAAACTTCTGCTTTATGCGCTTGCTTGGGCTTTCGGAACGCTTCTTATAGGAATTCTGATCTTTAATAAGAAGAGTGACGATCTCATCTTCCATCTGTAATATATAATGTATAAAATAATATAATTATTAAAAAGACGGCACTAAACTGCCGTCTTTTTTTTGTGGATTTTACAACTTGTTTTCCTCTTGATATTCTTTTGAATATTCCACATTTTCAGTGCTCGGAATGGGAATTCCCATCTCAGTGCGTTCATCGGGCTGAACAGTGGGGTTGCTCATACTGACACAATACCTGTTCGTGATCCGGGGATTCAAACGGTATTTCTTTTTGTACGAGCCATGTGGTGAAAGAACCGCTTTATTTTTCTTCGGCTGCATTTGTTCCTCCGAACCCGTTTACAAGCTGTTTAAGATCCGCCAGGCTGTTCACTTTCGCGCCGCTGTATACAAGCGCGGATTGAATACTCTTGGGCAGAGAATGAAAATAGCTGCTCATTTCATCTGTTAAATTAAATATATCAGGCATTTTGATCTTCCTTTCTTTTCGGTTTCAATATTATTATTCCTGCAATTATTTTTGTTATGATTTACGGAGAAAATAAAATTTTAACTAAATATTTGTAAAATATAGGTAAGTATCATGAATTGAATTTTACATAAATAAAAAAATGTAAAAATAATTGTCAAGACTTTTAATAAAATTTTGTAAAAAGTGCATAACTATTACAAAATGGTTACAAAACGCTTGTCAAAATTTCACATAGATTAAAAAGTTACAAATATGTTACAATTCTATTTGTATGATGACAGAACAGAAAGCGCGAATACAAATCCGCCTTAACAAAAGCGTATTGTATTTTGAAAGGGGTGTTATCCTCGGCTTTCACGGAGGTTGAAATGAAATCTTTTATAAAATCGCTTTTGCTTGTGCTGGTTACACTTGTATTGCTCTTCACGGCGTTTCCGGTAACGGCAAGCGCACAGTCCCTTCAGTTTAAACCGCGTCTCACTGCCCCGCAGCGTTCAAATGCCTATTATAACAGGGAGCTTAACGTCTATTCGCAAACGGGCTACGGTATGCCGAACTGTGTGGCATATGCGTTTGGCAGAGTGTATGAGATAACCGGCGAGAAGCCTCTTATAACAAGAGGGAGCGCCAATGAATGGTGGAGTATCAACAAAAGAAACGGATACTACGAATACGGACAGGAACCCCATATAGGCGCGATCGCCTGTTGGAGCAATCATGTTGCCGTTGTTGAAAAAATAGACGGAAATACTGTAACCGCTTCACAGTCACACTGGGGCGGAGCTTATTTTGACACGACAACGTTTGAAAGCGGCACGAACCGCTTCGGTCAGAAATTTTACGGCTATATTTACGCAAGCGACGATTATTTTGAAGAGCTTGAAAAACAGAAAGCGCAGCAAGAAGCCGAAAAGGTGAAGCAGCGCCTTGGTGAAAAAACAGAGAATATGAGCAGCATTGCTCCGGCGGAAAAGAAAACCATAGATTTTCCCGCTGTAGAACTGTTGCCGGAAAAAGACAAAGGTGTTCTTATAAACAGTGTTATGCTGAAAAATGTGCTTGAAATGGAATGATGTTCAGACAGGACCGCTCTTAGGAGCGGCTTTTTTATTTGTAAAAGTGTGATGTTGTTTCATATAATTCAGCAAGTTTTCTAAATTATATGATTGTTTTTCGATACCTAATAGAACAGGCAAGGGACGAAGCTTCTGCCAGAAAGATGTTTGCCAAATATTATCCTGACGGTATAAAAGATTTTGACATGGATAAGTTTAACCGTGCGTTCAGAAGAGAAGATGAACTTGATGAACAACGTACTGCTGCAGTTGAACGCTTGCGTGAAGCTCGTAAAGCAAAGAATAAGGCGCAGACAGAGAGATGCCGTGCAGAACTTAAAAGTATCCGTGCCGAAAAGAGCGCTCTTTCAAAACAGCTTAAAGAAATAAACAATGAATATTCCCGCTATAACCGCGCAGCAAAACCTTATCTTGACGCTAAAAAACTTCTTGTGCAGCAGGAAAACTACCGTCATTATGAGGAGATACGAGACCGCTATGAGGACTCGAAAAAAAGAGCAGAAGCTGCAAGACTTGAAAGAGAAGAAGCCGCGAGACGCGAAAAGCAGGAAAAAGAAGCTTACGCTGCCGGACTCAGGGAGCAGAGAAGAGCGGCGAAAAATAAGAAACAGTAAGTTATCCATATTTTATGCAAAGAATCCCCGCTGTAAGCGGGGATTTTTTATGAGAAAAAGTGTTATTCATAATTTATTTTCAAAAAAAGTGTTGACAAAAGAAAAAAATGGATATAATATAAGAAATGTAGTTAGCACTCAAGGCCTTAGAGTGCTAATGAACAAAAAGGAAGGTGGGAAGGATGATGGGCGAAAGACAGGCGGCAATACTTGCGCTGATTATAGACAGCTATATAAAAACAGGTGAGCCGATCGGTTCAAAAACGCTTGCCGGGCTGTTGCCTTATAAAATCTCCAGTGCCACCATTAGAAATGAAATGGCATATCTTTCGGAACTCGGTCTGCTTGAGCAGATGCACACAAGCGGAGGACGTGTGCCGAGCAAGGCTTCATACAGATATTATGTTGATAATCTTATGATCCCGAAAATGCCGCAGCCTTATGAAAAAGAGCATATAAATGAGGCGCTCTCCGTCAATTCCGGCGATCCCGAACGCCTTTTGCATGACGCTGTAACGCTTTTGCAGCAGGAAACGGGCTGTGCGGCAATGTATAACACCGTGCGCGATGATCTTGACTGTATACAGGGCGTTGAACTTATTCCTGCGGGGAATAATAAAGCCATGATCGTTATGCTCTCGGTCGGCGGCAAGATAAAATCTTCGGTATGCAGGCTGAGCTGCCCGGCGGATGATGATTTTAAATCTCTTTTTTACTATATTATGTCTGAGTTTTTTATAGGAACTCCGCTTAAGGATGTAAATCTTGCGCTGCTGCAAAACACAGTGCCGGTTCTGGGCGCAAGGGTGTTTGACATGCTCCCCGTGCTCACCAGTCTTTGCTCGCTTTGCGCTGAAGCTGCCGAAGGTTCTCTTGTGTTTGAGGGCGAAACGAACCTGCTTGCCCACGAAGAGCTGGGAAACGAAGTTTACAGGATTCTTTCTTTCCTTGCTTCCAGAAAACAGGTGAAAGCGGCTCTCGAGCAGTTTGCGAAAACAGGCCGTGAGATGCAGCTTGTGATCGGCGATGAGAACCCTCATCCAATGCTGAAAAACACAGTCGCTCTGATCTCTAAAACCATATATAATAACAGCCAGTCGGCTATCTTATGCATTATAGGCTCTACCAGAATTGATTATTCCACAGTTCTGCCCAGAGCTGAATATATAATGAACACAGTAAAAAAATTTCTCCAAAAAGGAGGCGCGGAGTTTGAGTAAAAAAGAAAAAGAGAAGAAAACAAAGCAGGAAACCGGAAAGCCGGAATCCGAAAACACCCCTAAAAAAGAGGAAAAAGCTGCCGAACAGGATACTGCGGATAGCAAAAATCCTCTTGAGGATGAACTTGAGGCAACAAAAGACAGGCTGCTGAGAATAACGGCTGAGTATTCCAATTACAAAAGACGCAGCGAAAAGGAAAAGCAGGACACATTCGTGTATGCCAAAGCCGAAACGGTCAAAGAGCTGCTGCCTGTGATTGATAATCTTGAAAGAGCACTTGCCAATGAGACAGAGGATTATGAAGCACTCAGAAAGGGCGTGGAAATGACCTTTAACAGCCTTATGGCAAGCCTTGAAAAAATGGATATAGAGGTGTTCGGTGAACCCGGAGACACCTTTGATCCGAATCTTCATAACGCGGTAATGCATGTTGAGGATGAAAATTATAAAAACGGTGAAATCGTTGATGTTTTCCAGAAGGGATACAAGATAGGAGATAAAATCGTACGTCCCGCTATGGTGAAATCAGCAAATTAATAAACACAATAAACTATATTTTACGGAGGAAGATATATTATGGCAAAGATTATAGGTATTGACTTAGGTACAACAAACAGCTGCGTCAGTGTTATTGAGGGCGGTGAGCCCGTTGTTATCCCCAACGCCGAGGGCGCAAGAACAACGCCTTCCGTTGTTGCTTTCAGCAAGGACGGCGAAAGAATGGTCGGCAATGTGGCGAAACGTCAGGCAATCACAAACCCGGAAAGAACCATCAGCTCAATCAAAAGGCATATGGGCTCTGATTACAAGGTAAATATAGACGGCAAAGCTTATACACCTCAGGAGATATCGGCAATTATTCTTCAGAAACTGAAATCAGACGCCGAAGGCTATCTCGGCGAGCCGGTAAAAGAGGCGGTCATCACTGTTCCTGCTTACTTCACTGACGCGCAGCGCCAGGCAACAAAGGACGCAGGCAAGATCGCAGGTCTTGATGTAAAGAGGATCATCAATGAGCCTACTGCCGCGGCTCTTGCTTTCGGTATAGACAAGGAAGAAGACCAGAAAGTTATGGTATATGACCTTGGCGGCGGTACGTTTGATGTTTCCATCATTGAGATGGGCGACGGCGTGCAGGAGGTTCTTGCCACAGCAGGTAACAACCGTCTCGGCGGTGATGATTTCGATAAGAAAGTTATGGACTGGATCGTTTCCGAGTTCAGAAAAACAAACGGCATAGATCTTTCAAATGATAAAATGGCTATGCAGCGTGTAAAGGAAGCAGCCGAAAAGGCAAAGATCGACCTTTCAGGTATGACAACAGCTCAGATCTCCCTTCCGTTCATCACGCAGGATGCAACAGGTCCGAAACATTTGGAGATGACGCTTTCAAGAGCGCAGTTCAACCAGATGACTGCCGATCTTGTTGAGGCTACAATGGGTCCCGTTCGTCAGGCTATGCAGGACAGCGGCCTTTCCATGAATGATATTGATAAAGTTCTTCTGGTAGGCGGTTCCACGCGTATTCCCGCAGTTCAGGAGGCTATCGAGAAATTCAGCGGCAAAAAGCCGTTCAAGGGCATCAACCCGGATGAGTGTGTTGCGATGGGCGCCGCGCTTCAGGGCGGTGTTCTCGGCGGAGATGTCAAAGGACTTCTTCTGCTGGATGTTACGCCTCTTTCACTCGGCATTGAGACGATGGGCGGTGTAAACACAGTCATTATTGAAAGAAACACCACGATCCCCACAAAGAAATCTCAGATCTTCTCTACTGCCGCTGATAACCAGACTTCAGTTGAGGTACACGTTCTTCAGGGTGAAAGGCAGTTCGCAAAAGACAATAAGACCCTTGGCATGTTCCATTTGGACGGAATTCTCCCCGCGCGCCGCGGCGTTCCGCAGATCGAGGTAACCTTTGATATTGACGCAAACGGTATTGTTCACGTTTCGGCTAAAGACCTGGGCACAGGCAAAGAACAGCACATCAGCATCACAGCTTCCTCTAACATGAGCAAGGAGGATATCGACAAGGCTGTTAAAGAGGCTGAGCAGTTCGCTGAGGAGGATAAGAAGAGAAGAGAAGCTGTTGACCTTAAGAACGGCGCAGAGCAGCTTGCTTATCAGACGGATCAGTTGATTGCCGAAAACGGAGATAAATTCTCCGCCGATGACAAATCCGCACTTGAAACAAAATCCGCAGCTCTGAAAGAAGCGCTCAAGGGCGATAATCTTGACGCGATAAAATCCGCTCAGGATGATCTTCAGAATAAATTCTATGAAGTGTCACAGAAGCTGTATCAGGCGGCACAGGCAGCCCAGGGCGGCGCTCAGCCGGGCGCGGATCCGAATGCAGCTCAGCAGCCGGGCGGTAATGACGCAGGTTATACCGATGCCGACTTCACGGAAGTAGACGATAACTAAGATAAACACTTTTTCTCCGATTTTTGATTAGGTGGCGGAACGGCTCCTGTCCGTTCCGTCATTTTAAGCAAGAAAGATAAATCCGAAATTCACCTGAAACAGGTTCGTTTCGGAATTCTTTTGCTTGCAGAATAACGGTTAACAGGGAGGAAAATATGCCTGAGGAAAAAAGAGATTACTATGAGGTTCTCGGCGTTCAAAGGGGCGCAACAGAGGACGAGATAAAAAAAGCATACAGAAAAACGGCAAAAAAATATCACCCCGATCTGCACCCCGGCGACAAAGAGGCTGAAGAAAAATTCAAAGAATGCAATGAGGCTTACGAGGTGCTTTCCGATCCTCAGAAAAAAGCGCGTTACGATCAGTTCGGCTTCGCCGGCGTTGATCCGAATTACGGAGCAGGGCAGGGCGGCTACGGAGCAGGCGGCTTCGGCTTTGACGGCGACATAGACCTCGGAGACATCTTTTCGTCCTTCTTCGGCGGAGGTTTCGGCGGCGGTTTTTCCGGCAGAAATCCCAATGCGCCGCAAAGGGGCAGGGATATTCAGCTGACCGTTAATCTGACCTTTGAGGAAGCGGCAAAGGGCTGCACGAAAGAGGTTGAAGTTCCGCGCGTGGAGGACTGCAGCGAATGCGGCGGTACAGGTGCGGCAAAGGGTACATCTGCGAAAACCTGTACGACCTGCGGAGGCAAAGGGTATGTAAATGTTCAAAACAGAATGGGCTTTACAGTTGTTTCCACACAACGCACTTGCAATGTGTGCGGCGGTCGTGGTAAAATAATAGAAACCCCCTGCGGCAAATGTGCCGGCAAGGGTAAGGTAAGACGTAAGAATAAGGTCAGCGTTGATATCCCGGCAGGCATTGATGAAGACAGAATCATCAATCTCCGCGGAATGGGAGACAGCGGTTTTAACGGCGGTCCTGCCGGAGACTTGAAGATACGAGTTAACATAAAATCGCATAAATACTTCAGACGCGAAGGCTATAATATCTGGTATGATAAACATGTTTCCATCGTTCAGGCAACGCTCGGCGCCGAGCTTCAGGTGCCCACTTTGGACGGCGATGTGAAGTATAATATGCCTGCCGGTACTCAGCCGGGGGATGTGTTCAAGCTGAAAGGCAAGGGCATACAGAGGCTGAATTCCGTTGGAAAAGGCGATCAGCTTGTCAGGATCATAGTAGATATTCCGAAAAATCTTACATCAGAACAGAAAGATCTGCTTATGCAGTTCGATAAATCCTATAAGCCCCATAAAAATTCGGGGAAAGAAGGATTTTTTGACAAGTTCAAGAAAAAATAAAAATCCGGATATTATATTTCGGTCTTGAAAAATCCGATGCCGCGTGTGCTTTTTACCGCGCCGGTTTCGGAGAGGGGAAACTTATGGATAATAAAAAATACACGATTGCCGTTGCCGGCACAGGTTATGTAGGTCTTTCAAACGCGGTGCTGCTCTCACAGCACAACACAGTGTATGCTGTAGATATCCTTGAGGATAAGGTGAAGCTCATAAACAGCGGAAGATCGCCTATCGTTGATAAAGAGATTTCCGAATATCTTGCGCAGAAAAAGCTGGATCTCACAGCTACGGTAAACGGAGAAGAGGCTTATTCAAAGGCGGATTTCGTAATTATTTCCACGCCTACGGATTATGACGAGCAGAAAAACTATTTCAACACCTCTTCGGTTGAGTCCGTGATTGACATGGTGGAAAAGGTGAATCCAAACGCTGTGATGGTGGTTAAATCAACGGTCCCCGTCGGATTCACAAAATCCATGCAGGAACGTCACCCGGATCTTTCTATTCTGTTCAGCCCCGAGTTTCTCAGAGAGGGCAGAGCACTTTATGACAACCTGTATCCGAGCAGGATTATTGTCGGTTTTGACAAAAGCAATCAAAAGCTTGAAGAGGCGGCACACACTTTCGCTTCGCTTTTGAAACAGGGAGCTTTAAAGAAAGATATTGACGTGCTGTTTACCAAGCCGACGGAGGCTGAAGCGGTCAAGCTGTTTGCGAATACGTATCTTGCGCTGCGTGTAAGCTATTTTAATGAGCTTGACACTTATGCGGAGATACATGGTCTTGATTCAAAGGAGATCATTGAGGGCATAGGACTTGATCCGAGGATCGGCAGCCATTATAATAATCCATCGTTCGGGTACGGCGGATATTGCCTTCCGAAAGACACGAAACAGCTTCTTGCAAATTATGCCGATATACCTGAAAACCTGATACGCGCAATCGTTGAGTCAAACGCAACGCGTATGAATTTTATTGCGCAGAGAGTGCTTGAAAAAGCCGGGCATGGGCCGAATAATATAGCCACTATCGGTGTTCACCGACTGACTATGAAATCCAATTCCGATAATTTCAGGCAAAGCTCTATTCAGGGTGTTATCAAGCGTATAAAAGGCGAGGGCGCAAATATTATCATTTACGAGCCGACTCTTGATGACGGTAGCCTTTTCTACGGCGATAAGGTTGTAAATAATCTTGATGATTTTAAAAAGCAGAGCAACGTTATCATTGCAAACAGAATGAGCGAAGAGCTTTCCGATGTGGCGGATAAGGTCTATACAAGAGATATTTATAACAGGGATTGATCTTAAGAATACAGAAACATTTTCTCCCCGCGTTTTGCGCGGGGATTTTGTTTTGCTTTCACTTGCCTTTGCCATGTTTTATTTATATAATGTATGCAGATCTATTTTTGCAGGTGAGAATATGAAACTGACCTTTATTGCCGATACGCATTATTATTCCAAGTCTCTCGGCACAAGCGGAAAAGCATATGCGCTTCGTTCAGGCTCCGATCAGAAATGTCTTGCTGAAACGGCGGAAATCATCGATGCTGCCTTTGAAAAAATCGGGGAAAGCGAGACGGACGCAGTCTTTATCCTCGGAGATGTTACAAATAACGGAGAAATGGTTTCTCATATTGAGTTTCGTGAAAAGCTTTATAAGCTTAAAAGGAAAAAGCCCGTCTATATCATAACCGCAACGCATGACTGGTGCTGCGACGGTAATCCCAGACGTTTCGAGGGAAACAAGACATACAGTGATGTTCCTGTTATGAAAAGCCGAGATTTGCCTGGATTTTATAACGATTTCGGACCCGGGCAGGCGATAGACAGCTTTATTACGGATATCGGCACTGTCTGTTATACGATAGAGCTTGGCGGAAACGTCCGTGTGCTGTGCCTGAATGATGATAAAAACGAAAATGACCACGCGGGTTTTACGCCTGCCTGTCGGAAATGGATAGAGAATCAGCTCGAAAATGCCCGAAGAGACGGCTGCCTTATGATAGGCATAGAGCATCATCTGCTTTTGCCGCATATTTCACCGCTTATCACGGGAGGCTCCACTTGTGTGGAGCACAGAGAGCAGATAGCCGAATGGTTTGCCGATAATGGGCTGCGTTATATGTTTGTAGGGCACAGTCATATTCAGAATACGGATTCTTTTATAAGTCGTTCGGGAAATCAAATAACGGAGGTAAATGTAGGGGCTTTGTGCGGATATCCTGCGCCGATCGTAAATGTAACCGTCCAAGCGGACGGCACTCTCTTTTATGAGGTCGATCATCTGAAAACTTTCAAACTCGGAGACACGCAAACGGACGCGCAGCAGTATCTTGCAAAGCACGCCTGCGAGTTGATATTTAATGTAACCAAATGCCGCGCAAAGCAGGATTTTATTGAAAGAGCGGACGCTTTACAGCTCAACGGCAGGGCGCTTTCGAAATATTGGTTTATAATCAAACCTCTGCTCGTGAAGATAGATACGATGCTTGTATGGGATGCTTACAAGGTTCTGTGCCGCCTCGGACTTGCGGCAGACGTGTCCAAAGCGGAGGCAATGCAGTTCAGGTATAAGTCTCTGAGGGAAATGATAGGCGAGATGTGGCTATCGATACTGGATGGCTCAGCCGAACCGCATCCGAAGAACAGTGCTTATTACAAGCTTGTCATGTGCGCGCTCCGCGCTCCGTCAAAGCTTTTCAAAAAAAATAAGGCTTTCGGGGAGCTTGTTCAGGCTGCGGATACTATACTTACCGGCGGTGAAATAAACAATCAAAAATCGCGGATCTGATTGTTCTTGACCGTTGAATATAAAAACAGACTGCACCATTGGCTGGCGCAGTCTGTTTCATTGTCTCTTCAGCAAAGAATAAACCCCCGGTTCAACCGGGGGAAATATAAGTCTT
>OIXR01000700.1_pt1 | contig 28594 bp, 30 predicted proteins | sample 1587831 | NCBI WGS metagenome assembly OIXR01 (sample SAMN03283263) | human gut metagenome | biome: human-associated habitat; material: feces | host: Homo sapiens | place: USA | collected 2013
ATAAGACGGATTTATTTTTTCGCGCGGTTCAGCCGACTTTATCGACAGCCTGAAATCGGAATAAACCCATGTTTATTCCGATTTCTTTTTATATTCTAACAAAACTTTAACAATTATATGATATGATATTAAAAAACTGCGGGAGGCAGACGAGATGTTTAACATTCTTGTGGTTGAGGATGACAGAGAGCAGAACCGCGCCGTGTGCGCATATCTGAATGCAAGCGGATATGAAACAACAGGCTGCCTCAGCGCGGACGAGGCGTATGACGCTATGTATTCCACGATGTTTGACCTGATCATATCGGACATCATGATGCCCGGCACGGACGGCTTTGCATTTACCAAAACGGTTCGCGAGCTGAATTCCGATATTCCGATACTGTTTATGACGGCAAGAGATGACTTTTCCGCGAAAAGGCGCGGATTTCAGATTGGGATAGACGATTATATGGAAAAGCCCGTTGACCTTGAGGAGCTGACCCTGCGCATCGGCGCGCTGCTCAGGCGGGCAAAGATTGCTTCAAGCAGAAGGCTTGAAATCGGATCGCTTACGCTTGATATGGACGAGCGCACCGCCACGGTAAACGGCGAAGAGATTCCGCTTACCGTGCGTGAATTCAATCTGCTCTACAAGCTGCTGTCATACCCCAAAAAGACCTTTACGAGAAATCAGCTTATGGATGAATTCTGGGATATTGATTCCCCGTCCGGTCCCAGAACGGTTGATGTTTATATGACAAAGCTGCGCGAAAAATTCAAAAACTGCCCCGATTTTGAAATCGTAACCGTGCATGGGCTTGGATATAAGGCGGTGCTGAAATGACCGAACAGAAAAAACGCCAACGCACAAAAAAAATCCTGCTTCTGCTGCGCAGATATATCGTTTTTTTCCTTTCTATGTGTTTTCTGATCACCTGCTGCATGATGCTGTTTCTGCACACGGTAACATCCACCACCGGGCTTGAATTCGGCAAAGAGATCGTTGAGCGTGCGGCAAAGCTGACCTTTTTCAACGTTGTGCTCATCAGCGTTCTTTTTACGGCGATCGACGCCCTGCGCAGAGCCGTATTCATAAAACGACCGATTAAAAAGATAGCGGACTGCGCGGAAAGGATCATGCAGGGCGATTTCAGCGCAAGAATAGAAAAAAGCGATTCGGCACTGCTTGGAATGGGCGATTTCAGCGAGATTGCGGATTACTTCAACAGAATGGCGCAGGAGCTTGGCAGCATCGAGACCCTGCGTACGGATTTTATTTCAAATGTTTCGCATGAACTGAAAACGCCGCTTGCGGTCATTCAGAATTATGCAAGCCTGCTCGGCAAGCCGAATCTTTCCGAAAAAGAGCGGCTTGAATACGCGGCTTCCATACACAGCGCGGCGCAGGGGCTCAACAGTCTGATCACAAATATTCTGAAACTCAACAAGCTTGAAAACCAGCAGATTTTTCCGGCAAAGCAAAAATTTGACCTCGGCGAGCAGCTTCGTGAATGCCTGCTCTCGTTTGAGAACGCGTGGGAGAAAAAACAGCTGGAGATAAAAACGGATATCAAAGACGGGATGATCCTGCACAACGACAGCGAACTGCTTGAGATTGTGTGGAACAATCTTTTCTCAAACGCCGTTAAATTTACGGATACGGGCGGAACCATCTCCATCACCGCAGGAACAGACGGCGGTTTTGCCGTTGTTACGGTTGCGGATACCGGCTGCGGAATAGGGAAAAAGGACGGCAAACACATTTTTGAAAAATTCTATCAGGGCGACACCTCACACGCCACGGGCGGCAACGGACTCGGCCTTGCGCTTGTAAAACGAGTTGTGGACATTATAGACGGAGATATTTCCGTTGAAAGCGAACCGGGAAAAGGCAGCACTTTCACCGTGAGGATCCCCGAATGAAAAAGCTGCGCACGGCTTTAAAAAGAGTTTTCTGCCTGAACGCGCCGCTGACCATGCTCATCTGTGTGCCGTCCTATATTCTGGTGGGGCTGGTGCTGAACGGAGTGATCACAGACCCGTTTGTGACGTATTGCGCCTATGCCGCGTCCGCTTACGCGCTCATCATCACGCTTACGCTTCTGCACCGGGCGGTAAAAAAATTCGCCGCCGGATTTTATAAGCTGCCGCTGATCAAAAAGATCATGAAAACACCTTTCGGCGCGCGCTTTTTCAGCAGCGTATCTTTCAGGACTCAAATATTCCTTTACCCCGGTCTGGCTGTAAATCTGATCTTTTGCACGATAAAATTCGTTTCCGGGATCCTCTATGATTCCGCCCGGCTGATATTTATCGCGTTTTATTATATCTTTCTTGCGCTTATACGTTTCTTTCTGGCGGTTTATTTCGGAAAAACAAAAAAACGAAACCAATCAATAGCCGAGGAGTACCGGCTCGCCCGTAAATGCGGAGTATTCATGATGCTCATGAATATCGTGCTGTCCGTTATGATGGCGCTGATCGTTACACAGAATCAGGGTGTGGAATACCCCGGATATCTCATATATGTTATGGCGCTTTTCGCCTTTTACAACATAACCGTTGCATCCGTAAACGCGGCAAAAAGCAAAAAGCACGGCAGCCCGGTCGTTTCGGCGGCAAAAATCATCAGCCTTACTGCGGCGATGGTCTCCATGCTCTTTCTTGAAACAGCAATGCTGACCCGCTTCAGCACAGAGGGCGCGGTCTTCAGGCGGTATATGACTTCTGTTTCAAGCGCCGTTATCTGCACCGTGGTGCTTGTAATGGCAATGTATATGATCATACATTCAACCATACAGCTTAACAAAGATGACAGCGGCACACTACAAAGGGAGAACAAATCATGAAGAAAGAGAACGAAGATGCATTCAAATACACCTACTCCTCAAGAGAGCACTCGGAAATAGAAAGCATCGTAAAAAAATATCTTCCGGCACAGGAAAACGACTTGCAGCTCCTGAAAAAGCTTGACGGCGCAGTCACGAAAAAAGCCGCAGCGGCGGCAATAACGGCAGGCGTCATCGGCACGCTCGTGCTCGGCTTCGGAATGAGCTGCGTTACCGTCTGGCAGGAGACGCTTTTCGCGGCGGGCGTTATTGCTGGAATGATCGGCATTGCCCTTGCCGCCGCAGCTTATCCCATATACAAAGCCGTGCTTCGGCGGGAAAGAGAAAAAGCCGCGCCGCAGATCCTGCGCCTGGCAGACGAAATAAGAAAGAAAACAAAATAAAAATCATTCCGAAAATCAGAAATTCCTCTGACTCAAAAAAAGAAGAACGCCGTTTCCGGGTCAGAGAAACGGCGTTTGCTGCCCAAGGCAGCCTTAAAAGAGGTAAGGAACAGATCTTAAAGCTGTGCCTGACGGCTCAGTTCCAAGATCTGAGGGGCAACCTGTTTGCGCGCTTTCTGCACGGTCTTTTTGTAGACCGGGTAAGCACATACGATCACGGCTATGCCGACGATTCCTATGATGATGCCCAAAACAAAAAGGTTGGTGAAGACCATTGTGAGGCACATTCCGATACCGAGCAGCAACGCGCCGATAACACCCACGCTGACCGATTTGACGGTCGCTTTCTTTTCAACGGTTCTGTCCAGCATTTTGATCTTTTCGGCTGTGGTTTCGGACGGGGTCTTTTCCCTGTATTTATCAACGATCTTTTCGACCTCGCTGTTTTCACCTGCCGAATACGTATAACTGTACTTTTCATCTTTGTAATTCATATCAACATCTCCTTAACAAATTTCCGCCCGGATTCATTTCCCCCGCGGTACATCCATACTATACCCCGGCTTTGTTTTGGGCGTGTTTTTGAAATGTTTAAGTTTTGTTAAAATGAAAAAAATCGGAGCAAAGCTGCCAAAACAGCCCTGCTCCGGGTTTGGAAAAAATATTTTTATACCGTAAAAGCAATTATGGAACGGCAGTTTTATTAGCAACTGCGTTATTTTTTTTATATGTTTTGAAAAAACAACGCAGATTATGATTTCTATTGCGAGGACAATTCCCCAAATTGCGCCGTTCAAAAGGATATGCAATTCTAACGGAACCGACGTAAACCAATCGCCGTAATAATACTGCACGATTATGTATATCAAGTGAAGCACCGCAAAAACCGCTGTGCCGGAAGTGAGTATCTGAAATATCCGCAGCAAAACAGGAGGTTTCACAAGACAACCCCTTTCATATCTGTATATAAGCTGTATAGGCTGTTCTGTTGAAAAAAACATATATTCCCCAACTTTATATTATCAGACCCAAACGAGTATTGCAAGAATATTTCAGAAACACAAAAACAGGCGGCTCATCACCGAAAAGATAAAAAGCGCTGAGGTCATAACGGTCTCAGCGCTTTGTTATTATATCTGATATTCTTATACTGCTGCCTCGGTTGGCAATAACGATTTATAGTTTCACGCCGTCCGCGGTGCGGCAGAAGCGTATGGAAAAATCATCCTTATACTGCGGATAAACGGCAAGATACTCCTCTTTCAAAAAAGCCTCAATCTCTTCCCGCTTTGCCGGATCGATAAGCGCAACGGACGAACCGTTAAAGCCCGCGCCGCTGAATCTGCCGCCGTAGATACCGGGGCATTTCAGCATGATCTCATAAAGCGTTTTCAGCTCCGGCGAGCCGGTTTCCCAATTATAAATAGAAGAATGACCCGATTCAAACATGATTCTTCCGAATTCCGCGATATCGCCGTTTTCCCACGCCTTTGCGCCGCGCTGCACACGAGAGAATTCGCCGTAGAAATGCTCCGCTCTTCTGCGCCATGCAGGCGGGATCTTGCTTTTATACTCGTCAAATATCTCGCGCGGCACATCGCGCATATAGGAATCCTTAAAGCTGCCGTAAGGTATGCCGGCGAAGGCGCGAAGGGCAAAGGACGCCGCTTTTGCCTCGTCCACCCTGGAATTAAAAGCAGTGCCTGCCAGCTTTCGCTCTCTGCCGGAAAAAATAACGGCAAATTCATAAGGCGGCATCTTTTCGCTTGTGGGAATGAGCTTATAACTGTCATCAAGCGTATCAAGAAACAGCAGATGGTCTTTTTTGGAATAGACCTCACAGCTCTGATCCATCTTGCCCACATTCATTTCAAGATAATCGTGCTCGGCATAGAGGGCGAGATCGATAAGCTGTGCCCTTGTAAGCTCAATATCGTTTATTTTGCATATCGCACAGATATAAGAGATGAGCACTGCCGCGGACGAGGAAAGACCGCCGACGGGCAGGCTGCCGTATATCAACCCGATCATTCCCTTTTCAACCCTGTGTTTTCTTTTGACGGAAACGAAAGCCGCACGCGCAAAATCGCCCCAGTCATATACCCTTTCGGCAAGCTCAAACGCCGAGAATTCGGCACAGCCCTCAAAATTTTCACTGTAAAGCTGAACCGTGCCGTCCTGTGTAGGCAGAAACGCAAGTGTAACACCCTCGTCAATCGCAAAGCCCGATATCAGCCCGTGCTGATAATCGGAATGCGCGCCCACGGGGGCGATTCGGTAAGGGCAGTAAACGGAAAGAGGCGTTTCGGCAGTGTTGAACTTTTTTTTGAATGCATCTGCAAGGATCATAATTTTTCACCGTGTTTTTAAAATTTTAACAAAAATTAACATTTTTATTTTAACATAAAGGAAATATCTTGGCAACACAATTATCAAAAGCGCATATTCTATCCGCTGCTTAAATTTATTTTTGATTGACACTATATTTAATATAATATATAATGTAAATAATTATAGTGGAATTATGCACCTATACACATAAAGCAAGAAAGAAAAAGAATGAAAAATGTTAAAGTTTCCGTTATAATCCCGGTCTACAACGCGGAAAAATATCTTGAAAAATGCCTTGACAGCGTAACGCGTCAAACCCTTTCGGAAATGGAGATCATCTGCGTGGACGACGGCTCCGCAGACTCCTCGTTGGAAATTCTGGAGCGATATGCCGCGTCTGACCCGCGTATCTTAATAAAACGCCAGCAGAATCTTTTTGCCGGAGCGGCAAGAAACAACGGCATGGATACCGCAAAAGGAAAATATCTTGTCTTCTGGGATTCGGACGATTATTTTGAGAAAAACGCGCTTGAAACGCTTTACAAAAAATGTGAAAAGGAACAGGCGGATATCTGCCTGTGCGGCGCGTTCACCGTTGACGGCGAAACGGGAAAAAGAGCCGTGGACGAAACCTTTTTAAAACGGCGCTTTCTGCCCAAAGGCTCTGTTTTTTCCATAAAAACGAACCCGGAATATATCTTCAACATGGCGTCGAACACGCCGTGGCAGCGCATGTTCAGGGCGGACTTCGTGAAAGCGCATGGTCTTCGATTTCAGGATCTGCGCCACGCGAACGACACATATTTCGTGCTTTGCGCCATGTTTTATGCCGAAAGGATAACATACACCGAAAAGCCGCTTGTGAATTACAGAACGAACAACGCTTTAAGCGTTACGGGCAGCGCGTCAAAGGATCCCCTCTGCGCCTACAAGGCTTACGCTGCGGTCTATGAAGAACTTGGGAAGGCAGGACTTTCCGGCAAGGCGCTGCAAAGCTTTCATTCAAAGCTGCTTTCGGGGCTTATCCGTGAAATTATGCTGCAAACGGATGAAAACGGGCTTAAAACGGCGTATTACAAGATACGCGATGAGGGATTTGCGTTTTTCGGTCTGGATAAACACACGGAGCCGGACTATTATTATTTTAAAAGTGATTACGAGGACATGCTTTTTATCAGAGAGCATGCGCTTTCGGAATTTCTTATATATAAATACAGAAAAGAGAACCGTGCAAGGCTTTTCTACAAGCAAAAAGCTGAAAAAAGCCCTGTGATCCGCTTTGCAAGGAAAGCGGCAAGGCTTTTGCCGGCAAACAGCAGTCTTTATGACATAGGCAAGCGCATATTGCACTTTAAATAATCAGGAGCGTAAATGAAAATGGAGAAAAAATACGATTACCTTATCGTGGGCAGCGGCCTTTTCGGCTGTGTGTTTGCGCACGAGGCAAAAAAGAGGGGCAAAAGCTGCCTCGTTATCGAACGCAGAAACCATATCGCCGGCAATATCTATTGTGAAAACGTGCATGGCATAAATGTGCACAAATACGGCGCGCACATCTTTCACACCAGCAGCAGGGAGATATGGGATTATATAAATCAGTTTGCTGAATTCAACAACTATATCAACTCCCCGGTTGCAGTCTATAAAGACGAGCTTTATAATCTGCCGTTCAACATGAACACCTTCTCAAAAATGTGGGGCATTAAGACCCCTGCCGAGGCAAAGGCAATCATTGAGGAACAGAAAGCGCAGTACCACATTGAAAACCCAAAGAATTTAGAGGAACAGGCTCTCTCCCTTGTGGGAAAGGACGTTTACGAAAAGCTTGTAAAGGGCTACACGGAAAAGCAGTGGGGCAGAAGCTGCACGGAGCTGCCGGCATTCATTATCAGGCGGCTTCCCGTGAGATACACTTATGATAACAACTATTTTAACGACAGATTTCAGGGCATACCGATAGGCGGTTACACAAAAATTGCCGAAAAACTGCTTGAGGGAACGGATGTGCTTCTGAACACATCCTTTAAAGACTATAAGGCAGAGCATGATATATCCGGCATGAAAGTAGTCTACACCGGCAACATAGACGAATATTTCAACTACTGCTACGGCGCTCTGCAATACAGAACCGTAAGATTTGAAACGGAATATCTGCCCGATGTGGACAATTATCAGGGCAACGCCGTTATCAATTACACCGAACGCGAGGTGCCGTACACAAGAATCATAGAGCACAAGCACTTTGAGTTCGGCACCGGCAGCGGCACGGTGATATCCAAGGAATATTCATCAGAATGGAAAGTTGGCATTGAGCCGTATTATCCCATAAACAACGATGAGAACAATGCGCTGTATCACAAGTATGAGGGGCTTGCCGAAAAAGAGGAAAACGTGATTTTCGGCGGACGGCTCGGAAAATACAAATACTATGATATGGATAAAGTTATTGCTGCGGCGCTTGCGGCTGTGAAAGAGGAGTTTGAATAATGCCAAAAGTATCAATTATCGTGCCGACCTACAATGTTGAGGCCTATCTGGTGGAGTGCATGGAGAGCATCACCAACCAGACCCTTGAAGATATTGAAATCATATGTATAAATGACGGCTCGACCGACGGTTCGCTCGCCATACTCAAAAGCTATGCCGAAAAGGACAAGCGTATCGTGCTTGTGGACAAGGAGAACGGCGGCTACGGAATCGGCATGAATATAGGAATGAGCCTTGCCACGGGCGAATACATCGGAATCGTGGAGCCGGACGATTTTGTGCCCGTAAATATGTTCGGCGACCTTTATAAGATCGCGAAGGAAAACGACCTTGATTTTGTAAAGGCTGATTTTTACAGATTTGAGAGAGCCACAAACGGCGATATGTTTTTAACATATAATCATCTGGACAGAAAAAATCAGTATTACAATCAGGTCTTTGACCCGAGCCACACGCCGGAAGCGATACGTTTTATCATGAACACCTGGAGCGGAATTTACAGAAAAGCGTTTCTGGACGAACACAATATCCGCCACAACGAAACACCCGGCGCGTCCTTTCAGGACAACGGCTTCTGGTTTCAGACCTTTGCGTTTGCAAAGCGCGGCATGGTAATTGACAAACCGTATTATATGAACAGACGCGACAACCCCAACAGCTCGGTCAAGAATGTTCAGAAAATCTACTGCATCAATGCCGAATATGACCACATACGCGACATTCTGATAGAGTATCCCGAGACTTGGGAGAGATTTAAAACATATTATACGCTTAAGCGTTTCCACAACAGCGTTGCAACGCTCAGGCGCATTTCCAACGAATTCAAACGCGATTATGTGGAGCGTTTCTCAAAAGAGATGAAACGCGCCCGCGATCTGGGCGAGATGGACGAGGAGCTTTTCACGGCGGCAGAGCGCGACAATCTGCACCTGCTCATGAACCAGCCGGCAGTCTATTACAAGCTCAAGGCGCTTCCGATGAACAACGGCCCCGCCGGTCTGAACAGCAACTTCAAACAGGTAAAGGCAGAGCTTGACAAGATCAAACGCTCCAAATCCTACCGTGTGGGCAGAGCGATTATGTATATTCCCGTAAGGCTCAAAAAGCTGGCGAAGAGGATATACAGAAAGATAAACAGAATGAGGAAAGGATACCAGAAATGACAGAAAACGATATCAAAGTATCCGTCATAATACCCGTCTACAACGTGGAAAACTATCTGCGGCAGAACCTGCAGAGCGTTGCGGACCAGACGCTTAGGGATATAGAAATCATCTGCGTTGACGACGGCTCGACCGACTCTTCTTACAGCATTATTGAAGAGTTTGCGGAAAAAGACAGCCGTTTTATTCCCGTAAAACAGGAAAACGGCGGAGCCGGAGCCGCGCGAAACAACGGCTTAAGACGGGCAAGGGGCAAATACCTGTCCTTCCTTGATTCAGACGATTTTTTTGATCCCGCAATGCTTGAAGAAGCATATAACAAGGCGGAGGAAACAAAGGCCGATTTTGTTGTTTTCGGGTCCGATCAATATTATGAGGACACAAATGAATTCAAATCTGTTTCCTGGGTGGTAAGATACCCGGAGCTTCCGCCCTATCAGCCATTTGGAAGACGCGCGATGACGGACAATATTTTCAAGGTATTCGTCGGCTGGGCTTGGGACAAGCTGTACAACCGCGAATGGGTGCTTCAGAACAATCTGTGGTTTCAGGAGCAGCGCACAAGCAACGATATGCTGTTTGTGTTCTCCGCAGTCGCGATCGCGAAAAGGATTGCCTATGTTGAAAAGGGCAAGGTGCTTGCGCACCAGCGCAGAAACAACAAATCCTCACTTTCAAACACTCGCGAAAAATCGTGGGACTGTTTTTACAAGGCGCTTGCGGCGCTGCGTGAAAGGCTGCAAAAGGAAGGTATATACAAAGAAGTTGAAAGAGATTATATCAACTACGCGCTGCATTTCAGCCTCTGGAATTTAAACACACTCGCCGAACCAACCCATCAAAAGCTTTACGATAAGCTCAAAAATGAATGGTGGCAGGATCTGGGTGTTGCGGGAAAAGACCGTGAATACTTTTACAATAAAAAGGAATTCGATGAATACAAAAAGCTGTTTTGACGGATTTTCCGATGTGTTTTTTATCGCTCTTATTACAGTTGAAAAGGCTGTGATGAGCTTGGCACGTAAATCCATATTACCGGCATAAAAACCGGCAGAAAGTTAAGGTAAATTATGAAAATCAAAAAGACGTTACGCCGTATTCTGCGCATGATCAAGCGCTTGCCGCGCAAAATACGGATTGCTTTGCGATATTTAAAAAACAACGGGATAGCCTGCACGGTAGATCAAATATATCTGAATCTGTTTGACAAAAGCTCCCCTGCAAAAGGTCTGAAATACGGGGTAACACGAAAAAAGGAACGCCGTCAGCCACAGCTCATCGTTTCTTTAACATCGTTCCCCGGCAGAATAAATGTTGTGGATCAAGGTATTGTCTCGCTATTGTCGCAGACCTTGAAGCCGGATATGCTGATACTGTGGCTGGCTGAATCACAGTTTCCGAACAGAGATAATGATCTGCCGAAAGCTTTACTCCGACTGAAAAAGTACGGGCTTCAGATACGTTACTGCGAGGATATCAGATCCTATAAAAAACTTATCCCTGCATTAAGGCTGTATCCGAACGATATCATAGCCACTGCCGATGATGACAATATCTACGACAAAAAATGGCTGGAATTACTATACAAATCCTACCTGAACCAGCCCCAAAACGTGCAATGCCACAGAGTTACAAAATTTATTTACGATAAAAACACCGATTCTTTCAGCATCGTAAAAGGCGGTCTGGATTTTTATAAAGAAGCAAGCTTTCTGAACAAGCTTGTTGGCTTGGGAGGAGTCCTGTACCCGCCCGGAATCTTCTATAAGGATATTTTGGATTCCGAGCTGTTTATGAAGCTCGCGCCGACCAATGATGATATTTGGTTCTGGTTTATGGCAGCGCTCAACAACGCAAAGGTTAATGTAGTTCCCTCGAACATCTCACGAGCCAACTACATAAAGGGAACGCAGGAAGGGCCATGCCTGACGAAGATCAATGACGCGGGTGAAAATCTGTTCTGGGAACAGTTCAACAATCTTCTCAGCTATTATCCGCAGCTGAAAGCCCGTCTGACAGAAGATTAAACATTCGTTTTTTATTTATGTATATAAATGAAGCAAAGCTTCGGTTTTCCGAATCAAATGATGCGGCAATCCTTTGCCGGCAATCGTATCTTTTTAGGTGATGATGTGTATGACTTTTAAACAATTTTTAAAACATTTTATTCCCGTAAGCTATCATAAATTAGACAAACAGCGAAAGCTGATCAAGGAACAGAAAAAGAGCATAAAATCTCTTGAAAAAGAGCAGAAAAAACTGCTTGCGCGCATAGAAAAGCTTGAAAAAGAGCAAAAAAGCATGAGCAGTACCGTTGCCGCGAACGACAAACGCAGCAGAGACGCGTTTTCAAGAGCCAAATACGCAAAGCTTTGGGTAGACGACAAAAAGCGTATGGAGGATCATGACTATTTTTCGGAAGTGCCGGAAAATCTGTATGCGCAGGAGCTTGCCGACTGGTATTATAAGGTTAAGGGTGTAAGACTGGACTACGAAAATCCACAGACCTATAATGAGAAGATACAGTGGCTCAAGGTTTATGACAACACACCGATAAAAACAACGCTTACGGACAAGTATCTGGTGCGTGACTGGGTAAAAGAAAGGATCGGCGAAAAATACCTTACCAAGCTGCTTGGAGTCTGGGATGATTTTGACGATATTGATTTTGACACGCTGCCCGATCAGTTTGTGCTGAAAACGAACCACGGCTGCAAGATGAACTATATCGTTACAGATAAATCCACTTTAAACATAAGCGACGCAAGGCGCAAATTCAAAAAATGGCTGAACATAAACTATGCTTACTGGTGGGGCATCGAGCCGCAGTATAAAAATATCAAGCCGCGTATCATCGCAGAAGAATATCTTAAAAATGACGATGAGGATCTTTACGATTACAAGATCTGGTGCTTTGACGGCAAGCCGAAATATATAGCCTTTATTGCCGAGCGCTATACAAAAGGCACAAGGATCGCGATATACGACACCGAATGGAAGCGGCAGGATTTCGTTTACGAATTTGAACGGCTGGAATATGACCCGGAAAAGCCCGATAATCTGGATGAGATGCTTGAGATTGCTGAAAAGCTTTGCAAAGATTTCTGCCATGTAAGAGTGGATCTTTACCGGCTCAACAACGGTGACATCAAATTCGGCGAGATGACCTTTTCAACCAGCAGCGGCGTCTCAAAATGGGATCCGCCGGAATATGATAAGATTCTCGGAGACATGATGACCCTTCCCGAAAAGTCCGAAATGTCCTTTTGACACTGTAAATAAATCAGAGCCCCGCACCGGGAAGTGCGGGGCTCTTACTTTAGGCTTAAAGGAAGGTTCTGTTTTTGAATTTAATGCCTTTGTTTCGACTGGTTATATTTACTTTGTCAAAAATAAGAAAAATATTAAAAAAAGGTATTGACAAATCATCACATTCGCGTTATAACTGCATTAAAATGCTATGGGAACAGTTTACGTTTCACAGTGTTTGTTATATAAAATTTTTAAATATTCCTTTATGAGGTTTATGAGGTCTGTTATATGAGCGGTGACATTCCAAAGCAGAGAAAATTTCATTTAACAACATTTCAGATCATAATACTGGGCTTCGCGGGCGTTATTCTGCTGGGAAGCCTTTTGCTTTGCCTGCCGATATCCACACGCAGCGGCGAATGGGCGTCCTATCTTGACGCTCTGTTTACGGCAACCACCTCCGTATGCGTTACCGGGCTGGTTACGCAGGATACGGGAACGTACTGGTCGCTTTTCGGTCAGATCGTAATCCTTATTTTGATACAGATCGGCGGAATGGGCGTTATGACGGTTGCCATCATGCTCGGTCTCATATTCCGACGCAGGCGTTTCAGCTTAAAGCAGAGAACCACCTTGCAGGAGGCGATCGCCGCTACGAGCCTTGGAAATATCATTAAGCTTACAAAATTTATCATCTCTGTTACAGCGGCTACCGAAATCGCCGGAGCTGTCTGTATGTTCCCCGTATTCAACCGGGAATTCGGCGTGCTGAAAAGCATATGGTATTCGGTTTTCCATTCCGTTTCAGCGTTCTGTAACGCAGGAATAGACCTGATGGGTTCAAAGGAGCAGTTTTCTTCGCTGACCTCCTACTATGGCAATCCCGTTATAAATCTTGTTATCTCCTTTCTGATCGTGTTCGGCGGTATCGGCTTCCTCACATGGGATGATATGCATAAATGCGGACTGAAGTTTAAAAAATACCGTCTGCAAAGCAAGATCGCGCTTGCCACAACAGCCGTGCTCATCATTGTGCCGGCATTGTATTTTTACTGTTTTGAATTCTCAAGACCAATATGGGATGAATTCTCCGCCTCGGATAAGGTGCTTGCCTCCATATTCCAGTCCGTAACGCCCAGAACCGCGGGCTTCAACACCGTTAATCTGGACGCGATGAGCGAAATCAGTCAGTCTATTATGATTATGCTTATGCTTATAGGCGGCTCGCCGGCATCCACTGCGGGCGGTATGAAAACAACAACCGCGGCAGTGATCATCGCATCCATGTTTTCCGTGTTCAGGCGGCGCAATCACGCGGAAGCCTTTCGCAGAAGAATTAATCCCGAAAGCGTGCGCAGCGCGGCAGCGGTAATGTCCATGTATGTAGTTCTTTTCCTGCTGGGCGGGCTTACGATCGCGCAGATAGAAAATCTGCCGGTGCTGGATTGCTTTTACGAGACCGCGTCTGCTATCGGAACAGTCGGACTCACGCTGGGCATCACGCCGACACTGCACGCTTCATCCAAGATCATACTTATCCTGCTAATGTACTTCGGCCGTGTAGGCGGTCTCACGCTGATCTTTGCAGCGGTTTCAAACAGCGCTAAAAACAAACTTGTTAAATACCCGCAGGAAAATGTGAATGTGGGTTGATTTGGCTCTTAACCGCCAAAATATAATTTGAAGAGGAAATCATGTTATGAAATCTATTTTACTTATCGGAGCGGGTCAGTTTGGTGTTCATCTTGCTAAAAAGCTCAGCGATCTCGGGCACGAGATTATGGCTGTTGACTCCTGTGAAGACAGGGTTGACAGAATTCTTCCTTACGCAACCAGCGCGCAGATAGGCGACGCCTCCTCGGAGGAATTCCTTGAAACGCTGGGTATTGAGGATTATGATGTTTGTTTCGTTACGATCGGCGACAATTTTCAGGATTCGCTGGAAACGACTTCTCTCATCAAGGAGCTCGGCGGAAAGATCGTTGTTGCAAGAGCGTCAAACGATGTTCACGCGAAATTTCTGCTCAGAAACGGAGCGGATCAGATCGTTTATCCCGAAAAGCAGGTTGCTGACTGGGCGGCAATCAAGTGCAGCTCTGAGCATATTCTTGATTTTATGGAGTTGGACGGCAATTTCTCATTATTTGAAGTGGATGTTCCCGACCAGTGGATCGGCAGATCCATCGGCGAGCTTGACGTACGCCGCCGCCACAACATCAACATAATCGGTAAAAAAGATCACGGCAGACTGGATATCACACTTTCTGCCGACACCGTATTCAATCCCGGTGAAACGATTCTTGTGCTTGGCACTAAAAAAGATTTTTACAAGACCTTCAGAGTATAAACAAATGAAAAAGGCTCCGTTCCTTATTGGATCGGGGCCTTTTTGTTTGCCGTGAATCTTTTTCCGGCGTTTACCATGTTTTATTTTTTCGGAATCAGCCTTTCGGTTTCTCCCATATAAGGCTGCAGCGCCTTCGGTATAAGCACGCTGCCGTCTTCCTGCAGGTTGTTTTCAAGGAACGCAATAAGCATTCTCGGCGGAGCAACGACCGTATTATTGAGCGTGTGCGCAAGATACGTGCCGTTTTCACCCTTGATTCTTATTTTCAGGCGGCGTGCCTGTGCGTCCGTAAGATTAGAGCAGGAGCCGACCTCAAAATATTTCTTCTGTCTGGGAGACCAGGCTTCAACGTCAATGGACTTGACCTTTAAATCGGCAAGGTCGCCGGAGCAGCATTCAAGCGTGCGTACGGGAATATCAAGCGAGCGGAAAAGCTCCACGGTATTCTGCCATAATTTTTCAAACCACATTTTTGATTCTTCAGGCTTGCAGACGACGATCATCTCCTGCTTTTCAAACTGATGGATCCTGTAAACGCCGCGCTCCTCTATACCATGCGCGCCTTTCTCTTTTCTGAAGCAGGGGGAATACGAGGTGAGTGTTTTCGGCATCTCACTCTCAGGCGTGATCGTATCTATGAATTTACCTATCATCGAGTGCTCGGAAGTACCTATAAGATAAAGATCTTCGCCCTCAATCTTATACATCATTGCATCCATTTCGGCAAAACTCATAACACCGTTTACGACCGCGGAGCGGATCATATAGGGCGGAATACAGTATGTGAAGCCTTTGTTTATCATAAAATCGCGGGCATATGCAAGTACCGCGGAATGCAGACGGGCAATGTCGCCCATCAGATAGTAAAAACCGTTGCCTGCAACCTTTCCGGCAGAATCAAGGTCTATTCCGTCAAAACGCTCCATAATCTGGGTGTGATAAGGGATCTCGTAATCAGGCACAACAGGCTCGCCGAACTTCTCAAGCTCCACATTTTCACTGTCATCTTTTCCGATCGGAACAGACGGATCGATTATATTCGGAATGACCATCATGATCTGTGTTACTTTATCCGAAAGCTCAGACTCGCGCTTTGAAAGCTCCTCCAGCTCGTTTGCCTGCGCCTTGACCTGCTCACGGAGCGCCATGCCCTCATCTTTCTTACCCTGCGCCATCAAATTTCCGATTTCCTTGGAAAGCTTGTTTCTGTTAGAACGAAGCTCGTCCGCGCGCTTCTGAACGCTTCTTTTTTCTTCATCAAGCGCAATCACCTCGTCAATAAGCGGCAGCTTATCGTCCTGAAACTTCTTTTTGATATTTTCCTTTACGATTTCGGGATTTTCCCTTACAAATCTTATATCCAGCATCGTTATTCTCCTAACTTATTTGCAATTTCCTTAAGATCCTCGGCGGAATAAAATTCTATCTCCAAAGTGCCATGCCCTCTTCCGGTAAACACTTTAACCTTTCTGCCCAGCGCTTCGCTGAGTGAAAGCTCCACCTCATCATAAAAGCTGTCTCTCCTGCGGCTTCTTCTGTGCACCGGCGCAGCGGATTCCTTTATCTTTGCAAGACGTTCCACATCACGAACCGTCATTTTCTTGGAAACAATATTGTGCGCAGCCTCACACATCATCGCGTCATTGTCAAACGCAAGCAAAGCTCTTGCATGTCCTGCGGAAATCTCTCCGTTCTTCGTCATTTCCCGGACTTCATCAGGCAGTCTCAGAAGTCTCAGACTGTTGGCGATAGCGGGACGGGATTTGCCGACACTCGCGGCAACCTCTTCCTGCGTATATCCGCACTTGTCAATAAGCGCTTGAAGTCCCTCCGCCTCTTCAATGGGATTCAGATCCTCACGCTGCAGATTTTCGATAATGGCGATCTCCATTGTTTCCGTGTCTGTTAAATCTTTTATCACAACAGGCACCTGCGTCAGTCCCGCCATTCTGCAGGCACGCCATCTTCGTTCGCCTGCAACAAGCTGGTAACCGCCCGCGGCAAGGGGGCGCACAAGCAACGGCTGCAAAACGCCGTGCTGTTTAATACTTTCCGCAAGCTCGGCAAGGGAAGTCTCATCAAAGGTCTTTCGCGGCTGTTCTCTGTTTGGAATAATCTCGTTGATCGGCAGTTCATTTGCCGAAAGCATTTCATCCGTTGCATTTTCTAACATCAGCGCTCCGAGTCCCTTTCCCAGGCCGGACATTTTTTTTGCCATTTAAACTCCTCCTTTCACGAATCGAAAGCTTTTATTGCTTATTTATTGCTTTTGATGATTTCATCGGCAAGGCGTTTGTACGCAAACGACGCCTTGCAGTATTTTTCGTAATAAATTATGGGCTTTCCGTAACTCGGCGCCTCGGCAAGCTTAACACTTCGCGGTATCATCGTCTTATACGCCTTATTCGGAAAATATTTGTTTACCTCTTCAATAACCTGCTGATTAAGTTTTAAGCGGCTGTCATACATCGTGTAAACCACGCCTTCAAGCTCCAGATGCTCGTTATATAGCTGTTTTACTGTTCTTACGGTGCTCAAAAGCTGACTCAATCCTTCAAGCGCATAATATTCGCACTGAAGAGGTACGATCAAAGTATCCGACGCCGTGAGCGCATTCAGACTGAGCAGACCTAAACTCGGCGGACAGTCGATGATTATAAAATCAAAATCCACACTGAGCGGTGAGATTGCTTTTTTCAATGCGAAAAAGCGCTCCTCGCTGTCCGCAAGCTCCAGTTCGGCTCCGGCAAGGTTCATGTTGGCAGGCAGCAAAAATAGGTTTTTGAAGCCTGTTTCTCTCATGATTGCTCTCGCAGGCATTTTATTTATGAGGACGTCATAGGTAGAATATTCAATATCGGTTTTATCGATTCCGACTCCGCTTGTGCTGTTTCCCTGCGGGTCTACATCAACAAGCAGTGTTGTCTTGCCCTTCGCTCCCAAAGCAGCCGCAAGATTTACACAGGTCGTCGTCTTTCCTACGCCGCCTTTTTGATTGAATATAGCGATAGTTTTACCCATAACGCACCTCCGCTTTGATATATAATATTATACTATATCTAAAGGCAGCAATCAATATTTACGCAATAAGTTTCACGTGAAACAACACAACTATTTTTGTAGAATAGTGATACAAACATTTATTCCCACAAGATATAGATGTTTCACGTGAAACAGATATAAGCCAAAAGTTAGACAGAGCAGTCTTAATCCTATACATAAAATATGCATACTTTTAAACAATTTAAACATTGTTTTCAACAAAAATTATTTATGAACTATGTTTACGAATTAATGTTTCTATGAAAAAGCACTATAATGTTTCATATGAAACATTTCAGGCACCATTATATTCGATGATCCGTTATATTATTTGTGATTCACCTTGTCTTATCATAAAACGCAGAATAGCCCACCGCAAGCGGCAGGCTATTCCACGTGATGAAAAGAGGAGAATATGTTAAAACGGTTTCCCGTTTTAAGCGGTATTTACATCCGCAGGTTTCGTTTTTGCTGTTTTTGACTGCGGATTTTTGGGTATCCTTACAAAGAATTCGATATAATCGTCCGTTTCTGTCTTGTTTGACTCGGCAGGTATTCCTGCCTCTTTCATTGTATTTATGGCTTTGTTAACCGTGTTTACAAAAATGCGTACATCCTTAAATATCTTAACAATATTGCTTTTATGAGGCTTAACCGTTTTATTTGTCACGGAATCGATATACTCTTCTGTCTGCTGAACATTCCAGCCCTTTTCCTTTATCAGATTCAGGGTTGTCCATATCTGCTTTTCGGTATCCAGCCTCAGAAGCGCGCGTGCATGACGCTCCGTAAGCCCTTCCTTGTCTATAAAATATCTGACATCAGCCGGCAGCTTCAGTAAACGCAGCTTATTTGAAAGAGCACTCTGACTCTTCCCGAGTCTTTTCGCAATTTGCTCCTGCGTCATTCCGAAGTGATTCTGCATTTGATGGATCGCCTGCGCTTCCTCAAAAAAGCTGAGGTCGGAACGCTGTATATTCTCCAGAATGGAATACACTGCCGACTCCTCATAATCGCAGTCCACAATGAGGCAGGGAACCGTTGCAAGATTGGCAAGGATTGCCGCCCTGAGCCTGCGCTCACCGGCTATGATCTCATAGTAGTCACTGTTATTGATACGTCTTGCAAGCAAAGGCTGCAAAATGCCGTTTTCCTTAATGGATTCCGCAAGACTCAGCAGCTCCTCGCTCTTGAATTGCTTTCGGGGCTGATACGGATTGGGAAGCAACTTTTCGGTTGCTATTCTTTGAACTTCCTCGGGCATTCGCCACACTCCTTATATCTCCTCGAAAGAAGAGGGCTTGTTTCCCTCTCTGTTTAAAACTATATCACACTTTTTCAAAAAAAGAAAGGATTTCTCATAGTGGAAATCCTTTTGATTTATACATATATTTACAATATCAGAGCGGCTTGGTTGTAATTTTTTTGTGCTTTCTGGGATATTTGCTCGGAGTCTGCGATATTTTCCTTATCAAAACAAGATTTCTCTCGTCTCCGTTGGCTAATTTCAGATAAACTGTTTGCTCTATATGACCGCCGAGCGTATTTACAGCCTGTTCGCCGAGCGCCGTTTCATCATCTGCGCCTTTCATTGCTATGAAAAGTCCGCCCGGTCTGACAAACGGAATACAATATTCCGCCAGAATGTTCAAAGGCGCCACCGCCCGGCTGACTGCGTAATCATAGGCTTCTCTGTGGTTCGGATCGTGCGAAAGCTCTTCGGCTCGGCTGTGAACCGTCTGCGCCACAAGCCCCGCCTGACGCATGAAATCCTTTATAAATCCGAGTTTCTTTTCAACGGAATCCAAAAAAGTAATCTCCAGATCGGGTCTGGCAATAAGCAGGGGAAGACCGGGAAAACCTGCGCCGCTTCCTATATCAATGAGCTTTGCGCCGAACGGCGGCTTTTCAGCGTACAGCACCGAAAGGGAATCGGCAAAATGCTTTACGGCAATCTCCTCCGGCTCCGTAATCGCCGTCAGATTTATATGCTCGTTCCAGCGAAGAAGGCGCTGCTCCAGAAGCTCAAATCTGTCAAGCGCAATTTCATCCAGCTCTATACCCATATCCTTTGCGTATCCGAAAACCGTTTCTCTGTTCATAATGCCTCCAGAATTATATTAAGCGCGGCAATATCTGCCGGGTTGACTCCGCTTATCCTGCTTGCCTGCCCCAGATTTTCGGGCCGTATTTTTGAAAGCTTTTCAACCGCTTCAAGGCGCAGCCCCTTTAAAGAAGAATAATCTATATCGGCAGGTATCTTTTTACGCTCTATCCTGCGCATTTCCCTTATCTGCTGTTCCTGACGGGCTATATATCCCTCGTACTTGACCGATATCTCAACCTGCTCAAACACCTCCGGCGGCAGGTCGGGCCTGTTTTTATCAACGCTCTCCAGATCCTTATAAGTGATCTGCGGTCTTTTTAACAATTCTATCATTTTGCAGCCTTTTTTTAAAGGGCTCGTATTGCGCTCTTCCAAAATTTTTTGAAGTTCATCCGAAACCGATACGGACGTTTCTTCAATTCGCCGCATTTCCTCTTTGATCTGCTCTTTCTTTTTAAGAAACCCGGCATAGCGTTCTTCACTGATAAGACCGATTTCATATCCGAGCGGCGTGAGCCGAAGGTCGGCATTGTCCTGCCTCAAAACAAGACGGTATTCACTGCGGCTGGTCATCATTCTGTAAGGGTCTGTGCAGCCCTTTGTTACGAGATCATCAATCAGCGTTCCTATATAAGAGCCGCCTCGGTCAAGCACGACCGGCTCTTTGCCCTGAACTTTTCTGGCGGCGTTGATGCCTGCCACAAGTCCCTGTGCCGCCGCCTCTTCGTAGCCGCTTGAACCGTTGAACTGCCCTGCGCCGAACAGACCCTCCAGATCATGGAATTCAAGTGTTGCTTTGAGCGCCGTCGGGTCAACACAGTCATATTCAATGGCGTAAGCCGTTCTCATTACCCGGGCTTTTTCAAGCCCGGGGATCGTATGAATGAACGCAAGCTGCACATCTTCCGGCAGAGAGGAAGACAAACCCTGAAGGTACATTTCCTCCGTTTCAAGTCCGCATGGCTCTATGAAGAGCTGATGGCGTTCCTTGTCGGAAAAACGCACAACCTTATCTTCAAAGCTGGGGCAGTACCGCGGACCCTTCCCCTCGATTTTTCCGCTGTAAAGAGGGGAGCGGTCCAGATTTTCAAGTATGACCTTTTTTGTGTCCTCATTCGTATATGTAATATAACAGCACACCTTGTTCTCCGGCGGCTGCGCGGTTTCAAAGCTGAACGGCACGGTGTGCACGTCGCCCTCCTGAACCTGCGTCTTTGAAAAGTCAACGCTGCGCCTGTTTACACGGCTGGGCGTTCCCGTCTTGAAACGCCTGAGAGGAATGTCAAGCTTATAAAGCGCCTTTGAAAGTTCGTTTGCCGGAAACATTCCGTCAGGTCCGCTGGAATAGGAAACATCCCCTATATATACTCGGCCGCCGAGAAAAGTGCCCGTGGCAATGATCACACATTTTGCTGCGTAAACCGCCTCCAGCTTTGTAACGAGACGCCAAAGCCCGTTTTCCTCTTTTGTCAGATCCACGATTTCCGCCTGGCGGACGTCAAGATTGTCCTGTACTTCAAGAATATGCTTCATACCCTTAGAATATTCGCGCCTGTCTATCTGCGCGCGCAGGGAATGGACCGCCGGACCCTTGCCCAGATTGAGCATCCGGCTCTGAAGCGTATATTTATCCGCCGCTTTTCCCATCTCGCCGCCCAAAGCGTCTATCTCTCTGACAAGATGCCCCTTTGAGGTTCCTCCGATTGACGGATTGCACGGCATATTTCCGATCCAGTCAAGATTGATCGTAAAAACAGCAGTCCTGCAACCGAGACGCGCAGAGGCGAGTCCTGCCTCGATCCCCGCGTGACCCGCGCCGATGACCGCCACATCATATTTATCGGCAAAATATTCCATAACTTATTTTCCCACACAAAATTTACTGAAAATATTGTTTACGACTTCCGCGGTTGCTTTTTTTCCCGTTAGGGCAAGCAGCTCATCCGCCGCGCTGTCTATCATAACATTGACGGCGTCAAAAGTCATTCCGCTCTTAAGCGCAAAAAGCGCCTCGTCAACATAACCCAGCGCGTTTTTGCAGCACGCCTTCTGGCGCGCGTTTGCAAGCATCGGGGCAGAGGCGTTGAAATTCTCCGCACCCAAAACAGAGATCACGGCTTTTTCCACCTCTTTAAGATAATCCGTCTGCTTTGCGCTGATATAGACCGTTTTTTCAAACGCCTGCTCCACTTCCGGCAGCTTTTTGGAATCCTCAAGGTCTATCTTATTTATAACGGCGACCGCCTTTTTGCCGCGGCACTTTTCAATAAGACGCATATCATTTTCATCCAGCGGTCTGCTCACGTCAAATACAGCTATGATAAGCTGAGCCGAATCGATCTTCCCGAAGGTTCGCTCTATTCCTATCTTTTCAACTGCATCAGCGCCGTCACGGATACCGGCAGTATCGCTCAAATGGAGCACAAGCTGCCCGAGACGGACGCTGCCCTCAACAATATCGCGCGTTGTGCCCTCAATATCTGTAACGATACTCTTTTCACTTCCCGAAAGCAGATTCATCAGCGTGGATTTGCCGGCGTTCGGCTTGCCCGCAATGGCGGCGTCCACACCCTCGGTCATAACGATCCCGTTTTCATATTCCCGAAGCAGACCCGAAAGCGCTTTAACAGCTGAGTCCAGTGTCTTTTCCAGTTCGCAGGCCTCCAGCTCAGGGATCTCCTCATCCGGGTAATCCACCCACGCCCCCATAAGAGCCGATGCATCGAGCAGATCTTCAAGCACTGCGCCTATCCGCCTGCTCAGAGCACCGTCGATCAAATGCATAGACGCTCTGACAGCCGCCTGCCCCTGCGCGGAGATCATGTTTGCTACACCCTCTGCCTGCGCAAGGTCCATTTTTCCGTTTAAAAAAGCTCTTTTTGTGAATTCTCCCGGTTCGGCAGGAACCGCTCCCGCGTCAAAAACCGCTTCCAGAGTTTTCTGCACGATGTAAAGCCCGCCATGGACAGAAAGCTCAACAACATTTTCGCCGGTATAGCTCTTGGGCGCTCTGAAAACAAGCGCCACGGCTTCGTCGAGCGCCTCACCGTTATAATAAATGCTGCCGAACCGCGCGTGATATCCTTTAACAACGGTAAGAGGCTTTCCGTCCGCCGGTTTAAAAACAGCGGAAGCAATCTCTATAGCATGCTCTCCGCTTATACGTATCACGCCGATCCCGCCGGCTGCGTTTCCCGTGGCGACGGCGGCAATGGTTTTTGACATTTTCTCATCCCCGATCATAAATGGATACATGGAAACAGATCAAAAAATCTTGGTATAACATAAAAGGCGGGAGTTGGATTCCCGCCTTTCCGCCTAAAAATTATTCGTCTCTGTTTTCTACTTCGATCTTTCCGAATTTGGTAAAATCTTTGGGCAAAGCGGCTTTCTTCTGAGGTGCTCTGTCATTTGAGTAACCTCTTCTGCCGCCGGAACGGAATTTTGCGCCGCCGGTGGGCTGAAGCACGACTTTTCTGTCCTGACCCATGCCGACAGACATAGATTCAACACCGTCTATCTCCTGAACGGTGGTGTGAATGATACGTCTCTCGTACGGATTCATCGGCTCAAACGTGTATCTTCTGCCTGTTCTTGCCACAAATTCTGCCTGCTTGCGGGCAAGTCTCTTAAGAGTCTCCATTCTCTTTTCACGGTAATTGCCCACGTTAATGGCAACTCTTACATATTTTCCGCTCAGCTTTTTGACCGCCAGACCTGTAAGATACTGAAGCGAGTCAAGCGTTTCACCGCGTCTGCCGATGATGATTCCGTAATCATCACACTCAACGGTAAGCTCAAGCACACCGTTATCTACCTTGCCGCTGATCTGAGCGTTTTCAATCTTAAGCCCCTTGAGCATCTGCTGAAGATAGGCAACAGCGGCGTTGATATCAACGTCTTTTTCAGTAATAACATCCTGCGCTTTTTCAGCGGTGTGCGCCGTCTCTGCCGGAGCTGCCGCACGAGCCGGCTTCTGCTCCTTCTTTGCCGCAGGCCTGTCTGCCTTTGGCTGAGGCCTTTCTTTTTTCGGCTGGGGTTTCTTTTCCTTTTTCCCATCGTCATAAGAAACCTTTACCTCGGCGTCACTTCCTCCGAAAAGCCCGAGTATCTTCTTTTTAGGAAGGGCAATGACCTCCTCGTGAAATTCCGAAGAATCGGGAGCCTTGACGCCTGCCTGCGCAAGAACTGCTTTCAGTCCGCTGACCGCAGCTTTCGCAGCCTCCTCCCTTGTCTTACCCTTTCCGGTAAATTCGTATATCATTATAATCCTCCGTCTGCCGTTTATTCGAACGGCTTACGCTTTCGTTTTCTTTAAATTCTCTTCCCTTGAACGGCGATAGATCGTGTTCTCTATCATAAGCTTTGCCTGGCTCTTTCTGGGCGGGAAGAATTTTGCAATGAACAGTTGCTGAAGCATTGCCACAACATTTGAGATGATCCAGTAAAAACCTACTGCGGCAGGCACCTGGAACGCAATGTAAAGAGAGAAAAACGGCATGATAAGCATCATGATGATCATGCTTGCGCCCTGCTGTGCTGCGGCAGGATTCGTCTTTCTCTGAATCAGCATGGAAATCACTGTTGAACCGAGTGAGGTCAGCAGTGAAAAGATCGGTATAAGCACGATCACGCCGTCTTTCCAGTGCGGGATCGCCGTCATGTCAAGACCGCCAAGATACATTCCGGCTCTGAAGGAGTCGATGTCGGCAATTCGCTCAGGCGTGAACAGTTCAGGGAACTGAGACGCAAGCTGATCTCCGTACGCCGCCCAGTTTTCAAGAATTCCGAGCTGAAGATAATTGCCCGAATAGTTTACGCTTTCAAGAAAAGCAGTCAGCGGCTCCGCGTAATCTTTGATATTGCTGATGCCAATGATATAGGAAAGCGGATAATAGATGATACCAACGATGCCCATCAGGAACACAAGCTGGAATATCATCGGTCCGCAGCCCATATTCATAGGGTTGTGACCCTCTCTTGCATAAAGATCCTGCATTTCCTCGTTGAGCTTAGCTCTGTCCTTCGGATCGGGATATTTTTTCTGTATCTTCTGAATTTTCGGCGCAAGCCTTGAGGTCTTGGCAGTTGTTTTTTGCTGATGGATGTTTACAGGCAGCAGTATAAGACGGGTAACTACCGTAAATAGGATTATGGCAATAAAGTATTCATTGCTGAGTATGGAAAGAAAGAAATCCATACAGCGCCCAAACAGCCAATACAAGGGTTTGAATATGCCTGAGCCGTCCGCAGCCATGGCAAGCTGTATCGGGTTCACTAAAAAATCAACCATTAGTTTTCCTCATTTTTATTCTTTTTCGGTGGAACGGGGTCGTATCCGCCCTTAAAAAAGGGATTGCATCTCAGTATACGCCTTGCGGCAAGCAGACTCCCTTTAAAAACGCCGTGCATTTCTATCGCCTCTATGGCGTACTGGGAGCAGGTGGGGTAATATCTGCACGCGCCGTGCGAAAATCTGGGACTGATCGTGAGCTGATATGTTTTTATAAGAAATATCAGCGCCTTTTTGATTAAACCTTTCATCTTATAACACCAAGTGAAACAAGCTGTTTTTCCATATCCGCCAGCACTGCCTGCATCTTGACTCGGCAAGTGCTGCTGCGCGCAACAAAAACGATATCCCATCTGCCTGAAACGCGCCCGGCAAGCTCGGCGTATGCCGCCCGGATAACGCGCCTTGCGCGGTTTCGCTGCACTGCGCCGCCGATTTTTTTGCTGCTGGTTATGCCGACTCTGATACCGGCGCCCCTGCTTTTCATAACATAAGTAACAAGATTGGCAGACGCGCTGCTTTTGCCTCTGTAATACAGACGGCGGAAATCCTTGTTTTGATTTAAGGCTATGATCTTCACAACACCATTCCCTTGAAACAGCTTAGACCCTTTTCATTAATAGGAAAGCTGTTTTCTGCCCTTGGCGCGGCGGCGCGCAAGCACCTTTCTGCCGTTTCTTGTGGACATTCTTTTTCTGAAACCATGCTCCATCTTTGCATGTCTCTTTTTCGGCTGAAATGTTCTTTTCATTTGATTCACTACCTTTCACAGACTAAACTTGTCTTAATCTTTATATTCTCTGCGCGGTATAGCGCAGGCTGCAAACACTTTTGCACATTAGTGAACAATATTATATATTAAAAATCACAGCGTTGTCAACCATAAAATATTAATTCTTGTAATTATTAAAATTATATATTATAATAACACTATATTTTGTGGTGAAGAGTCCCACCGTCAACAAGTGTATTGCCTTTTCTAATAAAAATTTTTGTAAAAGGGGTTTTGATCTATGATTGGCATAATAGGCGCTATGGATATTGAAATCCTTGCCGTTCAGAAAAGAATCGAGGACACTGTTTCGGCAGAGTACGCAGGGTGTTCCTTTGTGTGCGGCCATATAGACGGCGTTATGGTCTGCGCCGCCAGATGTAATCCGGGAAAGGTCAACGCCGCCGTCTGCACACAGATTATGATAGACAGATTTGATCCCGATCAGATCATAAATATCGGCGTGGGCTGCTCGCTCTCGCCGGATGTCGCTGTCAAAAACATAGTAATCGCCACCGATGTGTGCCAATACGATATTGATATAACCGCTCTTGGCGAGCCGAAGGGGTATATAAACGGGCTGAATACAATCAAAATAGCGACAGACCGCAGTATTTCGGAACGGCTTGCAAGGATTGCCATAAATTCGGGTGAAAAGATCCACCGCGGAACGGTTGTGAGCGGCGATACCTTCATTGCCGATGAAGATCTGAAACACTCGCTTGCAAAAGACTTCGGCGCTGTATGCGGCGAAATGGAGGGCGGAGCAATCGGGCAGACGGCAGCGGCAAACGGGGTGCCCTTTGCCGTTCTGCGCTCGGTGAGCGACGGGGGAGATTCGTCCGCCGCCATAGACTACCCCACCTTTAAAAAAATAGCCGCGGAAAAATCCACGGCGATCATACTTAAATATATTAAAAGTGAAAAAACACAGCTTGAATTCACTCCGTGATAAAGCTGTTCATAATATACTCCTCCGCCTCTTCAATAAGGCGGTGAAGCACATTGCCGTCCATAGAGTCTATTCCCGTTCGGGATTTGTCTTCAATAAACGCAAACCTAGAATCGAGCACAGCGATTGCCGCGCTTGCAAGCTCGTGACCCAGATTGTAATCGAGCCTGAACATATCGCTGGGCAGCGCGCCCGCTTTCGCAAGGGTCAGCGCGCCTCTGTAAATGCACAGCATATAGTAATCGTGAAGATATTTTACAAACGAATTGCCGGAGGATGAGGCGACCGCCATATCTATCAGTATTTTAGTGGACTGGGTAAGAGTGGCGAGCGAAGACCCGTCCCCCTCTTCGGAGGAGAGCCGCGTGAGATATTCCTCATCAAGCCCGTATCTGCTTTTTGAAACGCCGAGCAGATAATCGGTCGTCACACCGTAATATTCGCTGCATTTAATAACAAAATCCAGTCCGCACTCACGTATGCCCTTTTCATAGTGGCTCAAAAGCGCCTGACTGATTCCGAGATCAGCCGCCGCCTTTTTCTGGCTGCTGCCTCTCTCTTTTCTCAGCTGAGATAATATAGCGGCAAACTTTGAAGTTTTGCCGGAGAATGCTTTTTTACTTTCTGCCATAAATTTCTGCCCTTTTCTTTCATTATAATAATCATGTAACAAGCGCAAGTTATACCGTCAGTAATTATACCGCTTGTAATGTGATTTGTAAAGGGCAAAACTCATCTGTAAACATTTTGTAATTTTTCATCATTTTACAACAAATAATTTTTACAAACATCAATTTTTGGGAGAGAAAAATATGAAGACTTACACCGTTTATCTTTTTCGTCACGGAATCACCAAAGGAAATATAAACGCACAGTATATTGGGCATACAGACTATCCGCTTACCACAGATAGTATATCCGCGCTCAGAAACATCAAAGCAAAATACCACTATCCTCAGGTCGAAGCGGTTTTTTCTTCTCCTCTGAAACGCTGCATTGAATCCGCCGATATTATGTTTCCCAAAAACAACCCGATCGTAATCAATGACTTCATCGAATATAATTTCGGTGAATTTGAGGAATGCACGGCAAAAGATCTTGAAAGCAATGAAGATTTCAAAAACTGGATGCGCGGCGGAATGGAAGCCAGACCGCCGTACGGCGAAAGCAATGCGGAATTTATACACAGGATCTGCGCCGCTTTTGAAAAAGTTGTTGAAGGGCTTATAAAAACGCAGACGCAAACGGCGGCAATCGTCGGCCATGCAGGCGTTCTTATGACGATTCTTTCCTGCTACGGTCTGCCCGAAGCGCCCATGGCACACTGGCAGATGGATCCCGGCTACGGTTTTAAGCTGAGGATAACCCCGTCTTTATGGATGCAGGCGAATAAGCTTGAGGTGGCGGATATTGCCCCTGCCGGAACAAAGGAAGAACCGTAAGATCACGGCTTCGGGCTTTTGGCAAAAGAATCTGAACCGCGCGGAAAATGGATAGATTTGCACAGAGCGATGCTCCTTTGCGCTGTTTTTTATATCAAAACCGATCGATAAATACTTATAATCATAACCACCAGTTAAACTGGTGGTTTGCACAGGCCCTGAAAGGGCCGCCTACTGGCTCGCCGACTGAAA
>OIXR01000719.1_pt1 | contig 27987 bp, 19 predicted proteins | sample 1587831 | NCBI WGS metagenome assembly OIXR01 (sample SAMN03283263) | human gut metagenome | biome: human-associated habitat; material: feces | host: Homo sapiens | place: USA | collected 2013
CTGATGTATTATCCAATTGTTGTCTTGAAATTGGGGATTTCCTGAACATGGATAATGCCTAACGCTTACTGTTATTAATCTTTTTTGGTAAAAGACAAGGCAAAAATACTAAAAGAATTGATTCGCGTCAATAAAAATCCAACTTTTTTATTATTTTACTCTCTGCGCCACTGAATTTCATCGCTCTCCGCTCTCCAAATCCCGTGCCCTTCAGCGATAAGTAATCCTGAGTTCATCAATTGCCTCATAAAAGAGCTTTTGTACATCCTAAAATCCGCAACCTGTAATATTTTTGATATCTGGGGTTGCAGATACCTCTCTAAAACGACTCGTTTTCGTAAAGAACCCTAATGGTGCAGTCGCAAGAGACAAAATCCCCTTACCCCATGATGCGACTTGAGGCAATACGCAAAAGGCCACGAAGATTTGAGGCTACCCAAAATCAAATTTGAAGGCCATCATGTATGCATCATTGCTTGTGTATATGTTCAGTATGTGCTGTCTTGCAGTCTTAATCCATTTTGCAGGGACAGAAACATACTTGAATACAAAAGTTTTGATTCTGCTTGTGCGTTTAAGTCCAAAGCTCTTCATGTTTGCGTCAGATATGAGGTGTCTGTAAAAGTTTCGTATTAAAGCGGTCAGAAGCAGGAACACCGTGTTTTCCGCCATGAACGATTTTGGCAGCCGTTTCCAGCCAAAGCCGTTGTTCATGTCGTCCAATACACGCTCAGCACCGCCACGCTTGTTGTAATACTCCACGATGTCACGGTCTGTCGAAGTATAGTCATTTGTCAGTATGCATCTGTATGTATATTCCCCTTCCCACAGGTCGAGTTCCTTGTTGATGCTTCTTTGCCGCTGTATGACAAGGCGGTACGCTTTGCCGACCCATTTCTCTGCAATGATGGAGCATATCTCAAACTCGTGACCGTTTATGTATTCGGTCTTCCATCCGCGCAAGGCAAAGATATCGTCATACAACGATACACACCTGTTTGCGCGGATATAAAAATGCCGACTGTGCTTCTCCACCATTTCCACCATAGCCTCAGAGCATGAGCCACAATCCATCCTCGCACGGTTTATATGTATTCTGGCATTCTCCAAACGCTCAAAAATACGTTTTAGAGTGTCTTCCTGATGGAAACGGACATTGGTATTGCCGTCGCGGTTCTCTATCCCGACGATGACATCGCCGACCGTTGCTATTCCTGGACTGTAACCGGTAAACTTCTTGTAGGTTATTTTTGCGTCAAATTTCTCCGTCTCAATGAACTGGTGGTCAAAATCAAAGTCATATTCATTGTCTGGCAGCAACTGTCCAGTTGCCAGCAATGCATTGACAAGCAGATTGTTAAGGTCGGAAGCCACGTTGAAGTCGTAGCTTTTGCCCGAATCAGACCTGTAGGTCAGATTCGGTGTGGTCAATTCACGAATGGCCCTAAGTATTGTGTCTGCGCTGCATGTACGGAGGGGTGGATGCAAGCAAAGTGCTTCCATAAGGTGTGAGGTCACGTCTTCGACACATGACCCTCCACAGAAATATACGCACATCAGAGAACGTATTATCTCGCTATATTGATAGCCATACACTTTGCTACGCAAACCTAAAGTAGAGTCTATTGTACAAGACAACATCCTGTCGAATTTCTCCATAATTGGAAATATACCACCAAAAGATGTGAGTTTCTCGGATTTTATTTGTACTTTTACCATGCTTGATGAGGTTTTGTTTGACTATTTTTGCAACACTAAGTTAAGTGAATCCTTTGACATGACAAAATCCTGAGCCGCTCGGCTTTGCCGCTTGGCTTGTCCAAGAACTTTTTGTTGCTCAGGTACTTAAAAGGTTTAATTTACAATAGTGTTGCGGAATTAAGGTATGATAATATCAAAAGATAACTTCATAACGGATAACATGACCAATACGGTTTGTTATTCCAGTCTTCTACCTACAGAGAGCAGCGGTTTGGATCCTCAGTTAAGAGTAAAAATTTATGCTGCATTGAAAGAGTCTGTTAGGACCTTGAAGCACTATGATCTGCGTAACACTCGTGACATCTGGTCAAGAGATTATATGCCAGTGCAGCTGACGAAAGATCTCTTTCTTAACTACACCTATAGCCCGGATTATCTTAGCGACCAGAAAGCTTATATCACAAACTGGTTGCTACACAAAGTACATACTGACAAGGCTGACAAGCTTAATCTTAATGTTGTTACAATCCCTCTTATTCTTGATGGAGGCAATGTGATCAAGGCTATCGACAAGTTTGGTAAGCCAACAATCATCATGTGTAGCAAAGTATTGAATGAGAACAATCTATCCAAAGAGGAACTTACAGACTGGTGGAACCAATTCTTTGATAATCAGATTCGTCTTATTCTAATCGAATGGGAAGGAAAAGATGAAAACCCGATTGGACATGCCGATGGAATGGTTAGATATATCACTGAAGGAAAAGTCCTGATTACAAATTACTGTGATTTGGACGATGAAGAACGTCTGAGTGAGCCACTGAAAGAATACTTTGATATTGAACGTCTGCACTTTGGAGATATTGAAGGAATCAAAGGTACCAAGATGTGGAGCCTCTTGAAATCAAGAAGTTGGGGATATATTAATTTTCTACAAGTTGGTAAACGTATTATCGTTCCAAAATTAGATTGGGATGAACTCGACAAAGCAGCTGTGCAACAAATCCAGCAAGCCTTTGGAGCTTCTTATGAAGTAGAGCTTATAGATTGTGATATGACTCAAATTCTAGAGAATTCCGATGTGAACACTAATAGTGGCGGTGGTCTGAATTGTTTGACATGGACTTTGTTCAGCGCAGAATAATAATATACTCAAAATAAGAATATGGCTGTCTACACAAATGTATAGGCAGCCATATTTATAATTACTTTGTTGCAGTATTCAATAGTTTGTCAATATTGAAAGTGAATGTGTAATCATTCTGAATGTTCTCAATCATGATTGGCATCATTACAGTCATAGTTTTACCGACAAGTGAAGATGCACCCATGAGACACTTCAACCTCCATTCCTTTTTCAACTTTACAGCCATTGTACTGGCCAAACTGTTTAATCGTTATTTTGAATAATTCCATAATTATTGGAATTGTAAATAATTATTAACTCCTGTGTTTAGTTATCTAATTGACTGTTAGAAGGGAAAGTTTCTACTAGAAGTTCAAACATTTCCTGTTGATGAGATTCCATCTTTTCTATATTCCAGCCATCGGGATTGCCTTTTGCATCAAGATACATTTTATATAATTTGAGACTTTGAAGAGCATGGTTGTGAGCTTGGTCTGCAATGCGAGCGAACTTGACCGTAACAGGGTCATCGCTCTGTTGTGAGTTAAAGCTCTGCGAAATCATTGCTAGGTTTCCAAAGGAATGTACGCACTCTATTGGCCATTTTTCGTTGTTATCTTGATGTTGTGGATGAAGATGTTCAAGTGAACGATTGGCACGGAATACATAATCTCCAACCATTTCCTGATCATTAACATTCTTGAATAATTGTTCTTTCTTCTCCCACAAATAATAGTCCAGTCGCCAAAACCAATACCTATCCGGGCTATTGTCATAAGAGAGGCTTTCAATAGATGATGGGAATTTCCGAATGCTATTGTCTATGTTCTTTAGCATGGTTAACAATTCGCTTGCTTTTTGCACAGGATTAGATGCCAGCTGTATCAGTAGCGGCTTCAGCCAGTTGTAATATGGAGTATTGGAAACGTAAAGCATAGATTCGTATTGGCGCACGCAATCAACCTCAAAATCAGTACCCACACGAGCAACAAGTTCATACTTATTTCCACTGGGGCTATCTTCCTTGGTTATGATGTAATAATCGAACAACAACCGATAGAAAAGCATGGTATTATAGAATGAATGTACATCTTTTAGTGGGTTATTGTCAAAAGCGGAAAGTAGGTCTGTTCGATAGAAAGAATATGAACCATTTAGCTGCTGATGAATGTCGAGGACGAGCATCAAGAACTCGGGGAAGGTTAAAATCGATTGGTCATCGGATTCCTCTCTATGGTTGTTTTCCTCCTTGCGTTTCTCGGGAGCAATCATTCCAATTTCCATATCATCTTCAGAGTCATATGAAGACTCACAAAGAGAGAAAGCTTCATCAAATTTGCCATTACGACAAAGATTAATAGCATTTCTATACTGCTGTTGATAATCATTTTCACGCCATTCCTCACGTTTCTTTATGACCAAGTGTCCCATTTCACTTACGCAGTTCCAAATACATGTAAGTTTCTCTTGGCCAGTTTCACCTCGCATGAGTTGTACCTTCAAGATTTCATGCTGTTCCAACCCCTTGCCACCAGCATTCATCGCTTCAAAATACTTGTTGAGTGACATTGGGTCATTCAAATATTCTACCGGAAGCACGGAAAAGAAGAAAGAAAGACGCTCGAAAGTGTTTGAAGCAAAGATGTAACGCTCTTCATCTTTATCAAACTCTTCAGACATGAATGTCTCAATTACGTTGATGCCAGATGCCATCCGCTCATTAGGTTCGGCAACATGGTCTGTCACGCCTCTAATAGCCGCCAGCAAATACTCGCGGTCTTTAGACCGTGCCACGAAATTAAGTCTTCTACCCTGGTCTAAAAAGTTGTTCCAACGGATATCATATACCCGAAGGACTATTGCCAGCAGTGTCATTACAGTAAAACGTTGTTGACCATCAATCAAATCATAAACGTTCCCATTCCCAATACACGACAGCATTCCAAGATAATATGGTTCTGTATTATCTTTGGAAGCAAAGTGTTCTCTTAGGTCAAACATCAGTCCTTTTACTTGTCCCTCTCCCCAAGCGAAAAGTCGCTGATATAAGGGTATATTAAAGCAGAGATGGGCTTTATCAGCAACAATCAGTTTAGGTGTATATCTATGCGTATTCATTGTTATAGTTTTCTATTATTGTGTAGTCCGTAAAATCTTCATTTACCTCTGTGAACAAGTCTTGCAGTCGTTGATAGAATCGCAATTCGATACCTTGCTCATCAATATCTTTGCCACTGAACTTGATTTCAGATAGGCACTCTGCCAAAAAGAATGTCGGCGACGATGCTTGATCTATCATCATGGCTATCTCGCTATTCTTTGCGAACTCACGAATTTTGTACGACAGAGCACGACGCGAGGTATAGCGGTGCTGGGCTATATATCCTGCTATACAAAAGAGTGCTTCGGTAAGATACTTTGTGCCAAACTTTAGATAGTAGCCAAACAGAAGTGTTTCTATTACTTCTTCATATCGTGGATGGCTCTCCCATTGCAGGTGTCGACGCAATGCGGCCACTTGCTTTGTCTGCTCAAAACATTCAAAGAGTTCTACGAAATGTTCAGCGTAGGCAAAGAAGTGTGTTCCGCCTTGTATCTTCTCGTAGTATTCAAACTGTTCTCCGAAAGGTGGAATCTCAGGAATTATCTGTGCAGCAGAAAATTCCTCCTTGGTGCGGTGCTTCTCTGCTGCATCATAATCACGCTTGCGCATCCACTTTCTCAAACGGAAAAGGTGTACAGATAGCGTTGCGTCCAGTTGGCGATATTTCAGACTGGTCATTGTATTCCATTTGCTTGCCAAATGCTCGGCTTGCTTCTCATTGAACACAAAGCGCAAATGGTGTGCCTTTAACAAGTCGTAATCGGTAAGAGGTACACCTTTTGAGTTTTCGTTAGAAAAGAATGTATAGGCCAAATCTAAACGGCTGTCCTTTAGAAGGAGGACAGAAAAGATAAGGTTGTTAATCAGTTTTCCACAAAGCTTCTCGTCATGTGAGCGACTGCAGTACTGGACTATTTGAAAAAGATTATTAGCCACATGCTGACGCGAGGCTGCAGAACGGAATGTCTGTTTCAGCAAAGGCATTTCTCCTTTATATCCGAGTTCTCGGCAGATTAACGTGAGTGTTACTAATCGCTGCTGTCCATCAATAACAGCATAATTGTCATTGCTGTCCTTCTGTAAGATAATGGTGCCTAAATGGTATTTACTTTCTATGGGCACATCTTTAAGACTTTGCCACAAATCTCTGACCTGTTTATCTTCCCAACAATAGTTACGTTGGTAATCAGGGATGATAAGTGGGGTGCTAAAAAGTTGCCCCAAAGAGCACGTCTCCAAACTCACATTGTCATCTTCAAGTCCAATCTCTTGAAATGATGTAGGTCCGCTATATGCTTCCGTGCTTGTGTTTTGATGTCTCTTTTCGGATATTTCCTTTATTATAGGGTCAAACACGTTCATTATACAATGAAATGCGGAAAGGAGTTCTTCCCATGACACTGTTTTATGATGGAGGGTACATCTGCATTGATTATGCCCCTGCCATCGAGACCATGTTAAGTCTGGATTTCTTGCTGTTTTCACTCTAAGTTCTTTGGCAAAAGAGCGGTAAGCATCACTTTGAAACTTCCCTTCAAGATGTAGTTCCACATGGTCCTGATAATACTCATAGTGGAGGTCGATTTGATCTTTAAGGATAGTTGTAACCCAAACATATCTATTTGACTGCCACGTTCTATATGCGTGGTAGGCACTTACTTTTCTGTCGGGGAATTTTTCCCGAATAAAGTTTTCAAGGTTGTGGTCTATCCTAGCCATAATATTACTATATTTTAATCGTTTTTTATGTATCACCTTAATTCCGCAACACTATTATCAATGAGCCCACTTTAAAAAGGGGCATATTTTGAATCCAGCATGACCAGTGTGATCATTCTGAGTGAAACATAGCAATCGGCTCCGCTGGTGAATATCTTTCGAGAAATCGCCTTGAAAGAGCCGAAAGCTTCTCTGATAGGCCCGAAAAGGGCAAATATCAATCTTTGAAATGTTGAAATCTGGAATATTACCCCATCCTCAGGAATCCTACCAATCTCTGTATTTTTGAATATTGTTTCTTTCATACCTTTCAATCTTTCTTTTGTGGCTTTTCAAGCACCACCCACACACCTGCATTAACCTTGCCTTCATGCCGAATGATGCCAGCTTTCTGCATTGCCGCCAAATCGCGTTCTATCGTACGCTGTGTTACCGACAATGTTTCCGACATTTCTTTTCCTGTGATTAACGGATTTTTCTTGATAGAAGACAAGATAAATCGTTGACGTTCAGTAAGCTTCGTTTCCGACATGTTCCCGACATTTGTTTCCGACATGTTTCCGACATTATTGGTGTCATTAGTACCATTTACACCGCCATTACGGTAAATGATAATCAATGTTCCGCTGATATGATTCTCGATTTTAGGCTCAGGAAGTCCCATCTTTTTCAAGCCTTGACGTATCTTGTTAATGCCACGTCCCCATGTCTCGATAAAGCCAGCCTTGTAGAAGGCATTGGCTATGTTGCGATTGCGAGGTTGTGAAGCATGTTCGGCAAACAACTTCTCTTGATTGATACCTTCGGGCAGTTTGCCTTCGTTCCAGAGCATGATACAGTCATCGTACACTTTCATCTGTGTATGCACACCCATATAGTCACGGTGTACAATGGCGTTGCAAATTGCCTCACGCAACACATCCTCGGGTATTTCCAATTGCTCTATACGTGTTATTCCTTCGTAGTGAATAGGGGACAAAAGGTACTTGGAACGCAACAATTCAATGATACGGTTTACCATTTGCAGGATATTACCTTCTACAACGTCCTGTGTGATCAAGTCGCTCTCGTCATTGCGGAAACGGCCGATACGAAAATCACAAGACACAAAGAATCTCTTCGGATTCTTGCCAAAGAGCAATAGGGCGGCTTGCTTGAGTTGTCCTTCCTCTGTTATCAAGTTCAGACTTTGTAGCACAGATTCAGTAGATGAAGTATAGGCATCACCCGAAATACGTCCTACTTCAATGCCTTTGCGCAAGAAGTAGTCGATAGCCTGACGATCAATATCGTTTAGCGTGGCACCAGAGACGGGCATATCATCCCATGACCATCCCATCTTTTTCAAGATAAAGTTCTGCAATGCCAGTCCTTTTAATTCTTGCTTGGTAGAACCACTACGATAGTGGTAAACACCACGGTAAGTCACAGGCATAGTGCTTGGTGTCACCACAATCTCTATGTATTCCTTTTTGCCCTCTGTAAGCAAGTTTACATCTTCCACGATGCCAAGGTAGTTGACAATCTTATTAGGAATGTCTTCCATAAGTTTCTTGGCATCAGGCAGACCTATCACTTGCTTTTCATCGTTCACACCGATAAAAATGTTACCACCTTGAGCATTGGCGAAACCGCATATCCATTTCAGATATTCGTCTCGCCAAGATTCTTTATATTCTATATTTTGACTTTCACTTAGCATGATGTTATTTTCTTTGTTAAAGCGTAAAACCCATTTCGGCAAGGTAGCCGTTTACCTCACTTTCGTACTCACTCACCTCTTTTGTCAATTCAGGTAGTCCTTAATTCCGCAACTCTTTAGTTTGACGTTGTTTATAATATCCTGGGCACCAATAAGTTACTCAGGATTTTGCCATGTCAGAAATTTCACCTATCTTAGTGTTGTAATACCAAAGACGATAAAAAGTCAACAAGACATGGCAAATATACAAATAAAATCCGAGAAACTCACTCCTTTTGGAGGAATATTTTCAATCATGGAGCAATTTGACTCCACATTGTCTTCTGTAATCGACTCAACCCTCGGTCTAAGGTGTAGATTGTACCATTTCATGGCACGTTTTCTCGCCATGGCAGAGCTTAAGTAGGGTCTGCTAATTTAAGTAAAGTATTTGATAATCAATAAATTAATATGAAAAATATTTGCTCGGTTCAGATAAAATGATTACTTTTATGTGTTAAAACTCGTAAGGGCGACATGAAATACTACTCACAATACCATATACACGACTTGTTTGAACTCCAAGAGCCTCTCTCGGGATTGAGCAGCTTGGTCTGCATGGGAAAACAGGTGTTTACGAAAAGATATGTGGGAATTTCTCCCCTGTCTGCCAAAAAATGACTAACTTTGCATTGTAAAATGCATCACACTATGGAGATCTGTATCGTTTCGGGCGCACGCCCCAATTTTATCAAGGTCGCCCCGCTCATCCGCCAGATAGACAACTTGCGGAGGGAGGGAAGCCCCATCAGCTATTCGCTCGTCTATACGGGCTGCCAAGGAGACCCCACGCTGGAAGGAACGCTCTTCGACGACCTGAGCATCCACCTGCCCGATGAGTATCTGGGTGTGGACTGCGAGAATCTCAACGAGCTTACGGGGCAGGTGATGTCTCGTTTCGAGGTCTATCTGCAGCAGCATCCCACCGACGCCGTGGTAGTAGTGGATGATCTTGCCTCAACCATGGCCGCTGCCATCGTCACCAAGAAGCAAGGTATCCTGCTGGCCCATATTGCCGCAGGCACACGCTCCTTCGATATCAATATGCCGAAGGAGATCAACCGCCTCGTCATCGATGGTCTCTCAGACCTGCTCTTCACCGCAGGCATCAGCAATAATAGTATTGCCAATCGTGAGGGAGCAGAGCTGTCGAAAGTCTATATGGTGGGCAACATCCTCATCGACAACCTCCGCTTCTGTCGTCAGCGTATCGAAGGCATCGGCAACGAGCTGGCCAAGCATCCAGCCCTGCCCGCCATCACGGACGCTTCCTACCTTGTGCTGACGCTCAACCGCAAGTTGCTCATTGCCGACACTCAGAGACTGGAAGCCATGTTGCGCGTCCTCGACGCCGAGGCCACAAAGGCTGGCGTTCCCGTGATCGCACCCTTGCGTGGCCGATCCCGGGAGACGGTGGAGCAAATAGCCGCCCAACGAGCGCTGAAGTCGCTGCGCTTTGCCGAACCTTTGGACTACCTGGAGTTTGGATTCCTCACCGCCCACGCCCGCGGCATCATTACCGACTCGGGCAACGTGGCCGAGGAAGCTACGTTCAACGGAGTGCCCTGCATCACGCTGAATAGCTATACGGAGCACATCGAGACCGTGAAGGTAGGTACCAATGTGCTTGTGGGCGAGAATCCCGACCTGCTCCAAACCGCCTTGAACGACCTGTTGCAGGACAAATGGAAGAAGGCTGCCTTGCCCGAGCGTTGGGACGGCCGATCGGCAGAGCGTATTGTCGCCACCATCATCGAGCAACTTCAGAAGAAAAAGGAGGTATAAGCGACTGACATGCACGGAGGGAAAGACAACTACACCTACCTGACGACGGCTCCCATCCGCCGGGTAATACCGACAATGGCCGTTCCGACCATTGTCGGTATGCTGGTGACGAGTTTGTATGTCATAGCTGACACATTCTTCGTCGGACAGCTCGACACGCAGTCCACGGCTGCGGTGGGCGTTGTCTTCCCGCTGATGTTCTTCATGCAGGCCTTTGGTTTCTTCTTCGGTCACGGATCGGGCAACTACATTTCGCGCGAGTTGGGAGCTCGCCGTCATGGCAATGCCCGCCGCATGGCCGCAGATGGGTTCTTTCTTTCACTCTTTACGGGACTGACCCTCATGACCTTGGGCCTGGTCTTTCTGCATCCTTTGGCCCTGCTCCTCGGTTCCACGCCCACCATCTTGCCCCTGACGGAAAGCTATCTCTCGGTCTCGCTGCTGGGAATGCCTTTTCTGATGTCGTCACTGACGCTCAACAACCAGCTCCGCCTGCAGGGCAATGCTGCCTATGCGATGGTGGGCATTGTGACAGGTGCGGTCCTCAATGTGGCCTTGGATCCCTTTTTCATCTTCCTGCTCGATCTGAAGGTGCAGGGAGCCGCCCTTGCCACGGTCATCGGGCAAGTCGTCAGTTTTCTCCTGCTGTTTCGCATGTCCCACCACGAGGGAAACATTGGCATTTATTGGCGCGACTTCGCCCCTTCCTGGTCTGCTGTCAAAGAGATATTCTATGGAGGTAGTCCCTCCATGTCCCGTCAGGGACTGCTCTGCGTATCGACGATGCTGCTCAATCACGCCGCAGGAACATGGGGCGATGCAGCCATTGCGGGCATGAGTATTGTCGGAAGAATCACGATGTTGGTGATGGCAGTAGTCATCGGGCTCGGCCAGGGCTTTCAGCCGTTGTGCGGTTTCTGCTATGGAGCGAAACTGTATAGTCGGCTCAAGCGCGCCTGGTGGTTCACGACGATAGTCGGCACGGTCTTCCTCCTTGTGGTCTCGGGCTTGGGATGGCTCTTCAGTTCTGAGCTCATCGCCCTCTTCCGCGACGATATGGAGGTGGTGGCGGTCGGCGTTGTGGCCCTCCGATGGCAGTTGCTTACCCTTCCGCTCTGTGCTACCATGATGTCGAGCAATATGCTCACGCAGACCTGCCGCAAACCGTGGCGTGCGAATCTGCTGGCAGCCTCTCGCAATGGTCTCTTCTTCATCCCCAGCATCCTCGTCCTCCCCTGTTGGCTAGGACTGACGGGCGTGGAGGTCTGTCAGAGCGTAAGCGACCTGTTTGCCTTCATCGTCACCGTTCCGGTCATGGTCTATACCTTCCGAGAACTGCGGGCTTAGTCCTTGGCATCCTTGCTGGCACGCATGCCCCTCTCTGGTCTTTGCCCACCTCATAGAGCGGACATCAAATAGCAGCCTCGTACTACTCAAGTTCGTCTCATTAGAGAAAAAACAAGTTTCACCCTCAATATTCCGATTCCTATGCGCATCCTCATCCTCTCAACCCTCCTTTTCGCTTCGCTTTTCATGCAAGCGCAGCAAGCGGCCTATTACAAACTCTCGCCTTTCGTACGCGAAGTGGCTACCCTGGCGCGCGCAGAACTACGCCAGCGTCCACAGCTTGGCAACATGGAAGGACGCGAACTGTCGGCCTTCATCCGTACAGAGGGCGACGCCGATGAGCTCTTTCAGCGCTATGGTGTGGAGCGCTTGGCGAGTTTCGGACCTTCCCTCCATATCGTCTCCATCCCCTTGCGCCATATCGGGGCTTTGTCGCTTGACGGACGAGTGATGCGAATAGAAACCCACCGCTCCTGCACCGTCACGATGGACACTACGCGCACCATTGTCAATGCGATTCCAGCCTATGAGGGACGCGATCTGCCGCAAGCTTTCACGGGCGATGGTGTGGTCGTCGGCGTGCAGGACATCGGTTTCGACCTGACTCACCCCACCTTTTATACGCGCGACATGAGCCGCTATCGTATCCAGGCCTTGTGGGACCATCTGTCGCCTGACACCATCGGATCGCCCTACTATGTCGGCCGCGATTATCGAGGCGAGGAGGCTTTGCTCCAGTTGGGTTGCCCCTATGACGGCAACGTGCAGACCCACGGCACCCACACGGCAGGAATAGCTGCCGGAAGCGGCTTCGACTCCCCCTACGGTGGCATTGCCCCCGACGCCGACCTCTGCTTGGTATGCAATGCGACGGGAGACGACGCAGCCATCATCGACACGTCGCTCATCTATAAATACACGACGGCCACCGACGCCCTGGGCTTCAAGTATATTTTCGACTATGCAACCAGCGTTGGCAAGCCCTGCGTGATCAATTTTAGCGAGGGAAGTCCTGAGAGTGCCCACGACGAAGACCGCCTCTACTACGAGGTGCTCGACTCGCTCCAGGGACCAGGCCGCATCCTGGTGGCCTCGGCGGGTAACAACGGCGAGCGACTGGCCTACTTCCGCAAGCCTCGTGGCGAGGAGCACGCAGGCCTTTTCGTCGCAGCCAACTCACCTGTCGGCACAGCCACTCTGCGGTCCGCCGACCCCTTCACTATCCGGATCAAGACCTATGCCAACCCCGCCGCACCCGTCAGTTTCGACTATCCTACGCAGGAGGTGCTCGCCGCCTCCGACTCTTTGCTCTGCGACACCGTCATGACCTCGCCAGGCAACCGCATGGTGGTGCTGGTCCAAGCCTATGAGGCCCCTGCCGTTGGTCAGGGTGTGTTCTATGACGTGACGATGCAGCAGGAGCAGCGACTTGGTACGCCGAGCACGGCCCTCGACGTGCGGGGAACAGAAGCCGACGTGGAGTTCTTCTACAATGGTCTTTTGACTTGGAACAGCGACTTAGACCCCACAATGTCGGCAGGAGAGCAGAGTCATAGTATCCTCGTGCCGAGCGCGGCAAACCGCGTCATCAGCGTGGGAGCGACCACCTGGCGCAACCAGTTTTACAACTACCAGGGCGACTGGCACGTCAGCAAAGGAGGCAATGGACTCAAAGCCGACTACTCCTCCGTGGGCCCGACGATGGATGGGCGGACGAAGCCCGATGTCTGTGCGCCAGGCACCAATGTCATCTCGGCCTATAGCTCCTTCTTCATAGCCAATCCGGACAACCAAGGAGCGCCGCTGCGCAGCGATGTGGCTCATTTCCAGTATAATGGGCGCACCTACGCATGGAATGCCAACTCCGGTACTTCCATGTCCGCACCCGTAGTGGCAGGAGCCATTGCCCTTTGGCTGCAGGCCTGCCCCACGCTCACGCCCGAGCAGGCTCTTGAGACCATTGCCGCCACGAGCCACCGCACCGTCTCCGGACTTCCCGTCCCCAACAACCGCTATGGCTACGGCGAGATAGACGTCTATAAAGGATTGCTTCATCTGCTCCACTTCGACAGGGTAGGGGAAGTCTCCGCCACTCCGCTTCGTGGCGTCAAGGTCCGTATAGGGGAGGGCGTCCTCACGCTCTCTTTTGACGAAACTCCCACGCAGCCTTTCGCCGTGACAATCTTCTCGCCCACAGGCGCCAAGGTGGGCCGCTGGCAACTTCCTGCCAACCAGCCTTCCTACCAGCTTCCCCTGCCTACGACGAAGGGCGTCTTTGTCCTCCAGGTGGAAGGCAAGCAACGCGCTTCTACGCTCGTCCGCTTGTAGGATTCGGGCCCGTTGTGGCAACGAAAGAAGACAGAGAAAAGCAAAATACCTTTTTTTAGGTATTGTGTACTTTTCCGCCAAGTCGTACCTTTGCAACCGTAAAACAGTTAGTACAACTTGGTAAATGAAATCTTGTTCAAAAGGAATTATTTCATAATGTTTTTGTAATGAAAAAAGGCCGGCTGTGAAGTCGGTCTTTTGCCATCTATGATCCTCAGGTGCTCGTTGAGGCTTGCTTGGAATTCTATGATCTCCCAAAACGTTCGTTGTGATTGGCTTGGTCTTCTATTTCCGAGAAATGCTCCAGGCCGAGATAAGCCTTGTTTTGAGAGCGTGGGCGATAGGAAAAGGAAGAAAAACAGAGAAACTGAGGCTCGAGAGTCTTGGCAGAATGAAGAGAAATGGCTAACTTTGCAAGCAGCTTGCTATGGATGGACTGTTGTAGCTTGCGAATCATAAAAGACCAAGTATATGGAAAAAGAACTATTGCCCAAGGTGGCACACTACGATATGATGGCTGACCCGTTTCGTTGCGACTTCTCCAAGCATCTGACGGTGGGCCAGTTGGGCAACGCCCTGCTCAATGCCGCCGACTTCCACTCCGACGATCGCGAGTTTGGTATGAACTATCTCCACACCATCCACCGCACCTGGGTGTTGAGCCGCCTGTGCATAGAACTGGAGGCCATGCCCCGCGCCTACGACCCGTTTTTTATCGAGACCTGGTGCGACAGTGCGATGAAGTATTTCACGAGCCGTAACTTCAAGATCGGTTCGCCTACGGGGAGCGTCTATGGCTACGGCCGCAGCATCTGGGCGATGATCGACACCGAGACGCGCCAGCCTGCCGATATCCTTGCCATCCACGACGGCCTGCTTACGGCCTACCTGGACCGCGACTATCCGTGCCCCATTGCCAGTCCCTCGCGCGTGAAACTCGGCGACCGCCTGGAGTTGGTGCGAGAGTTGGACACTTTCTATAGCGATGTAGATATCAACGGCCACATCAATAGCGTGAAGTACATCGACCATGTCCTCGACCTTTGGCCACTCTCCTGGTACGAGTCCCATCGCCTGCGCCGCATCGACGTGGCCTATGTGGCAGAAAGCTATCAGGGAGACCTGCTTCGTCTCTATCGCCAGCCGCTCTCAGACGATGGTCTTGCTTTTGGCGTGAGCGTCTGCAAGGTGAGGGAGGGGGAAGAGCAGCGTGAGGTCTGCCGTTGCGAGCTGCGCTTCGAGTAGAAACGCGGATTCTCTGCAAGGGTTTTTGCGACTTCCGCGCTTTTAGTCTTTCAGCCAAATCTTGCTGCCATCCGTTGCCACCTGTTCCTCGGCCATGAGGCGGTTGAGCACCTGTCCAGCCTTGACGTGTCCAAATAGCGCTTTGATCTCGGCGAGCGCGTGGCCCTTCCGGTCCGCCAGTTGTTGCAGGATAGCCTGCCGCAGCGCCTCGTCGCTACTTTCCTTGCGCCTTGCCCGGCAGACGTCGCAGTGGCCACAGTCCTCGCTCTCGGTCTCGCCGAAATAGCGGAGCAGCTGGCGACTTCTGCATTCGCTCTCATTCTCACAATAGTCAATCATGGCGAGGATGCGCTTCTCGAAGTCGGCCTTGCGGTCCTCATAGACTTCGGGACCAATGATCAGGTCTTCTCCGTCGATTCTGTCCTTGCGATAGGTGATGAGGGGAATGTTTTTGCGAGGGATAAACTTCACGATGTGCTTTTGGTCAAGTGCCCGAAGCGTCGTATAGGTCTCTTCGCGCGACAAGTTGGCCTCCTTGGCCACAAAACTCTCGTCGATGAAACTGAAATCGACAAACAGATCCCCATACATCCGCAGCAATGCCGTGATGACGGCGTTCTCCTTGGGCGTGCTATGGTCGAGGCGGTACAAGTCCTCTCGCTGGAGTAGGAACCGCAGCCTTGCCTTGCTGTCCGGGTTGGGATCATAGTAGATGTAGCCCGCCCGCTGCAGCAGTTCCAGCGACGTGTGCACCTGGGTGGGGAAGTGGCGGTATGCCCGGCAGAACCGCTCCAGGCTAAACTCAAATGTATGGCCCGCTCCGCAGCCCACGCCCACGACGAAGAAGTAAGCGATTTGGTCGTAGATGGTGCGTATGAGTTCTTTCTCGGGAAAGGAGGAGGCGACGCGGCATTTGAGTTTGTAGGCATCGTCCTCTTCGTAGAGCAGCACGGCGTAGGCCTGGTTGCCGTCGCGTCCCGCCCGTCCCGCTTCTTGGAAATACTCCTCGATGGAGTTGGGGGCGTCCGGGTGGATCACCATGCTGACGTCCGGTTTGTCTATACCCATGCCGAAGGCGTTGGTCGCCACCATGACGCGCACCTTGTCGGTCTGCCACAGGTTTTGTCGTTCCTCCTTCACGCTCGGTTCCAGTCCCGCATGATACCATGTCGCACTGATGCCCTGCTGCATGAGCATTTTGGCCAGTTCGCGTGTGGCCTCCCTGCTGCGTGTATAGACGATGGACGATCCGCTGGTCTGACGGAGAATGTGGAGCAGCTCCGCCTCCTTGTCCATGGTGCGGCGCACGATATAAGAAAGGTTCGCGCGTGCGAAACTCATCTTATATACGTTGGGCGTGCGAAACTGGAGTTGGCGCTGGATGTCCTCCACCACGGCGGGAGTGGCCGTGGCGGTCAGTGCGAGGATGGGAATCTCGGGCAACAGTTGCCTTATCTCCGCTATCTCCAGGTAGGAAGGGCGGAAGTCGTAGCCCCACTGGCTGATGCAGTGGGCCTCGTCCACAGTGACGAAGCTCACCCTCATGTGGCGCAGTTTGGCCAGGAAGAGTTCGGAGCCGAGTCGTTCAGGCGAGATGTAGAGCAACTTCACGCCCCCGAAGACGGCGTTCTCCAACGTCTGGACGATGTCGGACCGCTGCATCCCCGCGTGGATAGCTGCCGCCCTGATGCCTCTCCTGCGCAGATGGTCCACCTGGTCCTTCATCAGCGAGATCAGGGGCGTGATGACCAGGCACACACCCTCCATCGCCAGCGCAGGCACCTGGAAGGTGATAGACTTTCCTCCCCCCGTCGGCATCAGTCCCAGGGTGTCCTTTCCAGCCCCTATGCTCTCGATGATCTCGCGCTGGATGCCTCTGAAGTCAGGGTAGCCCCAGTGCTCACGCAGTATGGCGCGATAGTCTGCCACCACTCTTTTATCCCTCTCCTTCCTCCGTCTCGGTGGGTCTTATGTCCTCTATCTGCAGTTGCACCGCCCCCCGCTTGAACACGTTGTCCTCGATGGTATAGGCTATGTCAAACGATCGTTTCGACTTGATGTAGCGTGCTGCTGCACTCTGTCCGAAGGCGATGCCGTTCATGACGTTGTTCGACTTGGAATCGACCAATTCCAGTTTGATGTGTTCCTGCTCGCGTCCCACCACCTTCGATGTGCCGAAGTCATAGACATCCTTCGTGCAGAAGATAGGTTTCGTGTTGCCCGGTCCGAACGGAGCGAAGCGCTTGAGGTCGTTGTGCAGCTTCTTCGTGATATCCTTGAAGTCGATGAGCGCGTCGATGTGAAGGAAAGCCTCCGTCTGCTCCGGCTGGATGTGGCTATCCACATAGGCCTGGAATCGGTTGCGAAACTCCCTCACGTCGCTCCAGCGCAGCGTCAGTCCTGCCGCGTAGGTATGGCCGCCGAAGTTGAGCAGCAAGTCGCGGCAGCTCTTGATGGCCGAGTAGATATCAAATCCCGCCACGCTCCGAGCCGATCCTGTCGCCAGGTCTCCCTCGCGCGTGATGACCACGGTGGGGCGGAAGTAGATCTCTGTCAGTCGGCTGGCCACGATGCCCACCACGCCCTTCTTCCAGTGTTCGTCGTAGAGGACGATGCTGCTCTGGTGGCTTTGGCTCTCCAGTCGGTTCACGATCAGGTTGGCCTCGTCCGTCATCTGTCGGTCTATGCCCTTTCGCTGCTCGTTGTACGTGTCGATGTGGCGTGCCCTTCGCAGCGCTTCGTTGATATCCCGCTCCACGAGCAGGTCCACGCTCTCCTTGCCACACTCCATGCGTCCGCTGGCGTTGATGCGCGGTCCTATCTTGAAGATGATCTCGCTCATCGACAGTTCGCGCCCGCTCAGTCCACACACGTCCACGATGGCCTTGAGGCCGACGCTGGGGTTTTGGTTGAGCTGCTTCAGTCCGTGGAAAGCCAGGATGCGGTTCTCGTCCACCACGGGCACGAGGTCGGCCGCGATGCTCACGGCACAGAAGTCGAGCAGCGGGATGAGGCGCGAGAAGGGAATGCCGTTGTTCTTGGCAAAGGCCTGCATAAACTTGAATCCCACGCCGCAGCCACAGAGCTCCTTGAACGGGTAGGTGTCGTCCGCCCGCTTCGGGTTGAGCGTTGCCACGGCACACGGCAGTTCGTCGTCTGGCACGTGGTGGTCACAGATGATGAAGTCAATGCCCAGTTCCTTGGCGTGTGCTATCTCCTCCACCGCCTTGATGCCACAGTCGAGGATGATGATGAGTTTCACCCCCGTCTCCTCCGCATACTGCAGTCCTTTGTGGCTGATGCCATACCCCTCGTCGTAGCGGTCGGGGATGTAATAGTCGATGTTGGAGTAGAACTGTCGCAGAAATTTGTACACCAGCGCGACGGCCGTGCATCCATCCACGTCGTAGTCGCCATAGACCAGTATGCGCTCTTTGCGCCCCATGGCGTCGTTGAGGCGGTCCACGGCGAGATCCATGTCCTTCATCAGAAACGGGTTGATGAGATCGGCCAGTTGTGGACGAAAGAAGCGCTTGGCCGCCGACTCGGTCGTGATGCTGCGATCGATGAGCAGGTTGGCGAGTATCGGGCTGATATTCAGCTTCTCACCCAACTCCTTGGCCGCACGTTGCCGATCGGGCGAAGGCGATTCGTAATTCCATTTGAAATGCATTTATATTGTTCTTTTTTTGATTTCTTCTTCAGCCTGCCGTAAGGCAGCGTCCCCCGGCAGTTGTGCCAGGGGCACAATAGGGGAGTGTAAAGTTACAAAAAATAATCCGGATTGTATCGGGGGGCATTTGTTTTTTTAGTTTTCTTAAAGGATGCTTCCATGCCGGGGCGTCACGATCGCTACGCCCGCGCCCGCTCGGCCTCGTATGATAGCATCATCCCCACGCTCCCTCCGAGAGAAGGGACGTGGGGATGAGAACTTGTGTGGATGCGGGCAGTTCGCCTCGGTCAGACGTCGATCTGCAGTCCGTCGTAGGCAAAGCTCACCCCCTCGGGCAACCGCTTGCTGGCCTCGGCGTAGCGCCCGATCTTGTGGGTGAGATGCGTGAGGTAGGTGCGCCGTACGCCCAGGCGGTGTGCGAAGTCGATGGCATCGCTCACCAGCTGATGGGAGTGGTGGGGCGGATCCCAGCGCAGCGCATTGACCACGAGCGTGTCAACGTCCTGTAGATAAGGTAGTTCTGTCTCGTCGATCGACTTCATGTCGGTGATGTAGGCCAGTGGTCCGATGCGAAACCCGAGGATGGGCATCTTGTCGTGGAGCACCACGATGGGCACGATCTTGAGGTCGCCGATCTGCAGCGGATCGTGCGGAGCGATGGTGTGGAGAGCCAGTTTGGGTACGCCTGGGTAGAGATGCTCGCCGAAGCAGTAGGGCATGGTGTGGTGCAAGCCGCTGCAGGTGGCTGCGTCGGCATAGATATTGACCGGTCCGAGTTGGCAGAACGGGCGCACGTCGTCGATGCCCGCCACGTGGTCGTAGTGGATGTGCGTGATGAGCAGTCCGTCGATCTTGCGGAAGGGCTGGCGAAGGATCTGCTGGCGGAAGTCGGGCCCACAGTCGATCAGCACGCGCGTGGTCTCCGTCTCTATGAGCGCGGAGGTGCGTAGACGCTGGTCCCGCGGGTCTTGGCTGCGGCAGACCTCGCAGTCGCAGCCGATGACGGGCACGCCGTTGGACGTTCCCGTACCTAAGAACGTCAGTCTCATCGGATATTCACCTCGGGGTTGATTTCTATACCGAACCGCTCGGCCACGTCGTGGCGCACGGCCTCGCAGAGCTTCTTGACCTCTTGGCCCGTCGCCCCACCGAGGTTGATGAGCACGAGCGCTTGGCGCGCATAGACCCCCGCCCGTCCGAGCGACCGTCCTTTCCAGCCACACTGGTCTATCAGCCAGCCAGCGGGCACCTTGTAGCGAGTCGTCCCGTCGGCGTCAGCCATCTCGTAGTGGGGAATCTGTGGATATTGTGCCTGCAGTTTCCTAAACTTCTCTTCGCCGACGATGGGGTTCATGAAGAAGCTGCCTGCGTTGCCAAAGACCTTGGGGTCGGGGAGTTTGCTGCGCCTGATCTCGATGATAGTCTGTCGCATCTGCTCCGCCGTGGGGTGGGTGATGGCCTTCTCGGCCAGGGCCGTACGGATGTTGCCATAGTCGAGTTGCGGATCAAACTGTGTGGAGAGCCGGTAGGTGACGGAGGTGATGAGGAAGCGGTCGCGCCACTCGTGCTTGAAGCGGCTCTGTCGGTAGCTGTAGCCACAGTCGCTGCCCTTGAAGCGGCAGAGGCGTCCCGTCGCTATCTCCACGGCCTCCACCTCTTCGATGAGGTTGCAGGCCTCCGCGCCGTAGGCACCGATGTTCTGCACGGCGCTGGCACCACACTCGCCCGGTATCAGCGAGAGATTCTCCGCACCGTGGTAGCCATTGGCGACACACCACGCCACGAAGGCGTCCCACTCCTGTCCTGATCCGCAGCGCACGCGTCCTTCTCCCAGCGGCTCGATGAATCGGATGGCGGAGTGGATCACCGTCCCCTCGTAGTCGCCCGTCAGTAGCAGGTTGCTGCCGCCGCCAAGGATGAGCAGCGGGCCGTCCTCGGGGGTGAGGGCTCGGACCAGCTCTTGCGCCTCTTCGACGGAGCCATACTCCACGAATCTTCGGCAGCGGACGTCGATGCCGAAGGTGTTGTGGGCCAGTAAACTATAGTTTTTTTTGTCTATCATCTGTTTTCTCCTTCATTTGAATAAGAATCCTTCGTTCGAACACGAATCCTTTGTCTGGGACACGATTTCTTTGTTTGAACACGATTTCTTCGTTTGGGACATGATCCCTTCGTTTGAGACAAGATTTCTTTGTCTGAACAAAAATCCTTCGTTCGAACAAAACCGATGCGCCCTGGTCTTGTTTGGCCGTGGGTCGCATCGGGTGTGATGTGGTTGTGGTGGGCCGGACCCTGGGGCCCGGATGAGATCAAAGACGAGATCAATATGCCTTGACCTTCTCCAGGCGCCATTTGCCGTGGCGCTGCTTGAAGACCAGTCGGGTCTCGATGCCGTTGGAGAGTCCTCTGAAGACCAGGATCTTGCGCTGGCTCTTGCCATACTTCTGGCCGTAGAGGATATTGTAGATCATATTGTCGGGCACGGTGGGCAGGAAGGTACTCCACTCCTCGGCTGGTATCGTCGTCTCCACGTGGCTCGTCTCCTCGCCGTTGGGGTCAGGACCAGAGTAGGGCAGCGGGTTGCGGATCATTCCCGCGCCGTTGGCCGCAAAGAACTTCTGCAGGAAGTAGAGGAAGGAGGCATTGACATTGTCCTTGAAGCTGATCTGATTGATGCGCTCCATGCGCCACTTGCCGTCTCCATGTCCGAAGGCATACTGGTCCACCAGTCCCTCGCGCAGATAGATCTTCTCCACGACCACGCTGTCGAGTGAGGTCGATTTGGCGTTGTCCATCTGCTGCTCGTTGTCAAAGATGAGCGTATAGTATTGCTGGCGCATGAAGAAGTGCTCCGTCTTCCACTGGCTCTTCTGTAGCATCTTCGTCTTGCCACCCCGCGTCACGGGTAGTGGAAACACGATGCGGGCGCGCTGCAGGCGCCTGTTGGCGATGAAGTTGAAGAAGAAGTCGTCGAAGAGCTGGTCGGCGGCCTTCGGCATCGGTGTCTCCTCGACGATCCGTGCGATGGTGTCGGCGTGGGTCGTGTCGGCGATGGTGTCGGTGTCGATGGCCAGCGTGTCGGTAAGCACCTCGGGCTTCTTGTCCGTGCAGCCGGTGTTCAATCCGACCATTACGCAGCAGAGCGCAATGGTCAACAAGAATAACTTTCTCATTCTCTCAATATTATATATAGATATACTAAAATACGGGTGCAAAGTTAGCGTAAAGCGCAGACAATACAAAATAAAAATCAGTTTTATTTTGCGGTTCATCTGATTTACTGTAACTTTGCAGAAAAATTAAAGCGAGCTATGTTATTAGAGAAGATAGAAGGACTTCTGAAGGAAGTCAGCACGGTGACGGCGCAGAGTGCCGAGGATGTGGAACGTTTGCGCCTGAAGTACCTCAGCAAGAAAGGCGAGATCAACGCCCTCATGGGCGAGTTCCGCAACGTGGCCGCCGACCAGAAGCGTGCCGTCGGCATCAAGATCAACGAGCTCAAGCAGCTTGCCCAGAGCCGCATCAACGCGCTCAAGGAGCAGGTGGAGGACCAGGCGGCGCAGAGCGACGACATCGACCTGACGCGCACGCCCTATCCCGTGACGCTGGGTACGCGCCATCCGCTGACGCTGGTGAAAAACGAGATTATCGACATATTCTCCCGTATGGGTTTCACGCTCTATAGCGGTCCCGAGATCGACGACGACCAGCACGTCTTCACGATGCTCAACTTTGCCGCCGACCATCCCGCACGCGATATGCAGGACACTTTCTTCATCGACAGGAGCGATCCCTCCGACGTGACCAAGAACGTCTTGCTGCGCAGCCACACCTCGGGCGACGAGGCCCACTATATGGAGACCCACGAGCCCCCCATTCGTATTCTCTGCCCGGGCCGCGTCTATCGCAACGAGGCCATCTCGGCCCGTGCCCACTGCTTCTTCCACCAGGTGGAGGGCCTGTATGTGGACAAGGGCGTGAGCTTCACCGACCTGAAGCAGGTGCTGCTCACCTTTGCCCGCGAGATGTTTGGCGCCGACACGAAGATTCGCCTTCGCCCCAGCTACTTCCCCTTCACGGAGCCCAGCGCCGAGATGGATATCTCCTGCAACATCTGTGGCGGCAAGGGCTGCGGCTTCTGCAAGCACACGGGATGGGTGGAAATCCTGGGTTGCGGCATGGTCGATCCCCACGATCTGGCCGCCTGCAACATCGATCCCGAGGTCTATACGGGCTACGCCTTCGGACTGGGCGTGGAGCGCATCACCAACCTCAAGTATCGTGTGAGCGACCTCCGTCTCTTCTCCGAGAACGACACCCGCTTCCTCCGCGAGTTTGAGCAGGCGTAGGCGCCGCGTCGTTTTGCTAGCAGCGAGCCATCCTTGCCGGCAGCAAGATAGGGTAAGATACTAAGGTAAGATATTAAGGTAAGATATTAAGAAAAGACAATCCCGGGTCACACTGGTTGTGGTCCGGGATTGTCTTTTTGTTTTCCTTTAGGGCTGCTTCATCTTTAGGACTGCTTCACCTTTAGGGCTGCTTCACCTTGCGCATGGACAGGGCGATGCGGCCACGGCGCAAGTCCACCTCCGTCACGCGGACCATGACCTGCTGGTGGAGCTTCACCACCTCGTTGGGGTCTTTGACAAACTTGTCGGCCAACTGAGAGATGTGGACGAGTCCATCCTGATGGACCCCGATATCGACGAAGGCCCCAAAGTTGGTGATGTTGGTCACGATGCCGGGCAGCTCCATTCCCTCGCCCAGGTCGTCGATGGTGTGGACGCTGTCGGAGAAGCGAAACTCCTGGATGGGCTGGCGCGGGTCGCGCCCCGGCTTCTCCAGTTCGGCGAGGATGTCGTTGAGCGTGGGCAGTCCGACGGTGGACGTGACGTAGCGCCTGACGTCGATCTGCCGCTGCTTCTGCTTGTCGGCCACGAGTTGCGCCACGGTGCAACCCTCGTCGGCCGCCATGCGCTCCACGATGGCGTAGCTCTCGGGGTGGACTGCCGAGTTGTCGAGCGGATTCTTCGCTCCAGGGATGCGTAGGAAACCCGCACACTGTTGGTAGGCAGCCGGTCCCAGTCGCGGCACCTTGCGCAGCTGGGCCCGCGAGGTGAAGGCGCCGTGCTCCCTGCGGTAATCGACGATGTTTTGCGCCAGGGCCGGTCCGAGACCGCTGACGTACATGAGCAGGTGCTTCGAGGCCGTGTTGACATTGACGCCGACGAGGTTGACGCAGCTCTCCACCGTCCGGTCGAGCGAGTGCTTGAGTTTGGCCTGGTCCACGTCGTGCTGATACTGTCCCACGCCGATGCTCTTCGGGTCGATCTTGACCAGTTCGGCCAGCGGGTCCATCAGTCTTCTGCCGATGGAGACCGCTCCGCGCGTCGTCACGTCCTCGTCGGGAAACTCCTCGCGTGCCGTCGGCGAGGCCGAGTAGATGGAGGCACCGTCCTCGGAGACCGTGAAGACGCTCACCTCCGGCAGGGCGGGATTGTAGTCGAGCATCTCATCGACAAAATCCCTCGTCTCGCGGCTCGCCGTGCCGTTGCCTATGGCGATGGCCTCGATGGCGAAGTCCTTCACCATGCGTGCGGCCGCCACAGTGGCCTGGGCACGGTGGCGCTTGGGCGGGTGAGGGTAGAGGATCTCGTGGTGGAGCAGGTTGCCCTGGGCGTCGAGGCAGGCGATCTTGCATCCGTTGGCAAATCCGGGGTCGATGGCCATCACGCGCTTCTGTCCCAGCGGGGCGGAGAGGAGCAGCTGGCGCAGGTTTTCGGCGAAGACATGGATGGCCTCTTCGTCGGCCTTCTCCTTGCTCAGCGCCGTAAACTCATTTTCGATACTCGGATCTATGAGTCGTCGGAAGGCGTCCTCCACGGCTTCGCCCACGAGGCTTTGACAGGCGCCGTGGCCTCTGACAAACTGTCGGCGTAGGCGGTCCTCCACGGGTTCTTCGTCGGCGATGGCGATGCCGACGCGCAGCACGCCCGCCTCCTGGCCGCGGCGCATGGCCAGCAGTCGGTGGGAGGAGCAGCGGCGCAGCGGCTCGGAGAAGTCGAAGTAGTCGGCAAACTTCTGTGCCTCGTCCGTCTCGGCCATTTTCTTGACGACCTTCGCGCTGATCACGGCCTCGCGGCGGTAGGCGGCACGCACGGTGTTGCGCGCCTGCTCGTTTTCGCTCACTCCCTCGGCGATGATGTCCTTGGCGCCAGCCAGCGCTGCCTCCACGTCGGCCACGTCGCCCTTGACGAAGCGCTTTGCCGCCTGAGCGGGGTTGGCCTCGCGCTGCAGCAGGAGGATCGTGGCCAGCGGTTCCAGTCCCTGCTCCCGCGCCACCTGCGCCCGGGTGCGCCGCCGTGGCTTGAAGGGCAGGTAGATGTCCTCCAGCTCCGTGGCGTTCCAGCAGTTGCGGATGCGCCGCTCCAGTTCGGGCGTGAGCTTCTCCTGCTCGGCGATGGTCTTGAGGATCGTCGCCTTGCGCTTCTCCAGCTCCTTGAGCTGCGCGTTGAGTTCGCTGATGCGTGTGATTTGCACCTCGTCGAGGTTGCCCGTCCGCTCCTTGCGGTAGCGTGCGATGAAGGGGATGGTGCAGCCCTCGTCGAGCAGTTTCAGCGTGGCCTCCACCTGGTGTTCGCTGATGGACAGGGCGTTGGCGATATGTTTGGCAAATGGATTCATTGTCTTGTAGCGTTTGGTTTTCTTGTATCGTTGGTCAGCCGTCGCAATGGAAATCTTGTTTCCTTATTGCCGAGTGCAGCCTAACTTTGGCAAAGTTACGGAAAAATCATGAAACCCACCGCCGAATCGGCCAAAAATGTGTAACTTTGCACCTAATTTAATAAGGAGTATAGCATGATTTCGATAGAAGGACTTACCGTGGAGTTTAGCGCGAAGCCATTGTTCCGCGACGTGAGCTTTGTCATCAACGACCACGACCGCATCGCCCTGGTCGGCAAAAATGGTGCGGGCAAGAGTACGATGCTCAAGATATTGTGTGGCGAGCAGCAGCCCACGAGCGGCGTGGTCTCCATTCCCGGCGGCACCACCATCGGCTATCTGCCGCAGGTGATGCGGCTGGCCGACGACACGACCGTGCGCGAGGAGGCTCGCAAGGCTTTCTCCGACAATACCAAGATGCAGCAGCAGCTGGAGCGGATGCAGCAGGAGATGGCCGACCGCACCGACTTCGAGAGCGAGGGCTACGCCCAGCTCGTGGAGCGCTTCACCCACCTCCACGACCGCTACATGCTCCTCGGCGGCGAGAACTACGAGGCCGAGATCGACCGCACGCTCCAGGGCCTGGGCTTCAGCCGCGCCGACTTCTGCCGCCCCACGCGCGAGTTTTCGGGCGGCTGGCGCATGCGCGTCGAACTGGCCAAGATCCTTCTGCGCAAGCCCGACGTCCTCCTCCTCGACGAGCCTACCAACCACCTCGACATCGAGAGCATCCAGTGGCTGGAGCAGTTTATCCAGCAGAGCGCCAAGGCCGTTGTCCTCGTCAGCCACGACCGCGCCTTCATCAACAATGTCACCACACGCACGCTGGAGATCACCTGCGGCCATGTGGAGGACTACAAGGTGAGGTACGACGAGTATGTCGTGCTGCGCAAGGAGCGCCGCGAGCAGCAGATGCGCGCCTACGAGAACCAGCAGAAGGAGATCGCCGACACGCGCGCCTTCATCGAGCGCTTCCGCTACCAGGCCACCAAGGCCGTGCAGGTGCAGCAGCGTATCCGCCAGCTGGAGAAGATCGTACCCATCGAGATCGACGAGGTGGACAATCGCAGGATGCACCTCAAGTTTCCGCCCTGCCTCCGCTCGGGCGACTACCCCGTGATCTGCCAGGGCGTGGAGAAAGCCTATGGCGACCATGTGGTCTTCTCCGACGTCGATCTGACCATCAAGCGCGGCGAGAAAGTGGCCTTCGTGGGCCGCAACGGCGAGGGCAAATCGACGCTCGTGAAGTGTATCATGAACGAGATACCCTATGGCGGCACGCTCAAGATAGGCCACAACGTGCAGATTGGCTATTTCGCCCAGAATCAGGCCCAGCTCCTCGACGAGCGGCTGACGGTCTTCGAGACCATCGACGAGGTGGCGCGGGGAGAGATGCGCCTGAAGATCAACGACCTGCTCGGCGCCTTTATGTTTGGCGGCGAGGCCTCGGAGAAGCCCGTCAGCGTGCTCTCCGGCGGCGAGAGGTCGCGCCTGGCGATGATCCGCCTGCTGCTGGAGCCCGTCAACCTGCTCATCCTCGACGAGCCCACCAACCACCTCGACATGCCCTCCAAGGACGTGCTCAAGGAGGCCGTCCGCGCCTTTGACGGCACGGCCATCATTGTCAGCCACGACCGCGAGTTTCTCGACGGCCTCGTCACGAAAGTCTATGAGTTTGGCGGCGGCCACGTGCGCGAGCATCTCGGCGGCATCTACGACTGGCTGCACTCCCGCCGTGCCGCCACCATCCACGAGGCCGTGGGACTGGCCCAAACTCCCTCGGGAGGCAGCGCCTCGCCTGCAGCGCCTCAGGAACCGAAGGCGGGCAAGCAGAGCTACCTGGAGCACAAGGAGGAGCAGAAGAAACTGCGCAAGGCGCGCAAGGCCGTGGAGGAGTGTGAGCGCAAGATCGCCCGCCTCGAAGCGCGCGTCAAGGAGCTCGACCAGCTCTTCCTCGATCCCGCCAAGGCTTCCGACATGGGGCTCGTGACGGAGTATGCCGACACGCGCCGCCAGCTGGACGAACTCCAGGACGAGTGGCTGGTGCTGGCCGAGGCAGCGGGGGAGTAGTCCTCCTGCCTTGCCCTGGGCGGCCTTGCCCAGGATGCGGCCTGTTTACACTTCCTTCCAGTCGATGAGCCCCTTGCCCTTGTCGTCCAGCTCTATGGCCAGCGCCACGACGCGTCGCTTGTCGGCCTTGAAGGGCTCGGCGTATTGTCGGGAGCGGATCTGTTCCGCCGCGGCGTCGATGCCGCCGTTGTTGCTCAGTTTCAGTTCCAGGACGTAGATGATGTGGATCGTCTCCACGACCATGTCTATCCTGCCCGTGGCGATCATTTTCTCCACCTCCACCCGGCAGCCGATGGCGTTGAAGATCGTGCTCAGTATCAGCCGGTAGCGCTCCTCCATGTCCATGCTGGCCAGTTTCTTGTTGCTGTAGGGCACGTCGGCCACGAGCGCCTTCAGACATTTCATGGCCTCGGGCAGGTTGCCCA
>OIXR01000721.1_pt1 | contig 27906 bp, 20 predicted proteins | sample 1587831 | NCBI WGS metagenome assembly OIXR01 (sample SAMN03283263) | human gut metagenome | biome: human-associated habitat; material: feces | host: Homo sapiens | place: USA | collected 2013
GTACAACGAGTTTTTTTTATTTATATTGGGAGTTTTGACACACCCTCTTTTTCTTGAAATATGGAGCCGTGGGTAGTTTAAGGTCTTCTATATTTGGGACGCCTGAAAGTGGAGAGCCTTACCTTTTATTAGCTCAAATAAACAAAACAGCCCTCTCGGCAAGCTATAAAAAAAGAAAACTCCCACCGAAGCGGGAGTATAGGTTTTACCCTTCGGCCATTGCTGGCCTTATTGTGATAAGATGTAGGAAATCTTATTCTGGATGCAGAAATACCACTTTATTTTTGTTTAAACAAATTTTTTATTGTAATTTTACCGAAAAATTTAAAACCGCATCAAAAATGACTAAAATACTTGGCATTGACACAGGCACGAACAGCCTTGGATGGGCTATCGTAGAAAAGAAGGCAGAGCAATACTGCCTGCTTGATAAGGGAGTGAATATTTTCCAAGAGGGAGTCAACATCGACAAGGACAACGAGTCTTCCAAAGCGGCAGAAAGGACGGGCTACCGTGCTATCCGAGTACGCTACTATCGCATAAAGCTACGCAAAATCAGGCTTCTGCACATCTTGACCCAGCACCACCTTTGTCCCCCACTCACCTCCTGGGAGCTGCGCCAATGGCGACTAAAGAGCATATACCCAACCGATGAGTTGTTCATGCAATGGCAGCGCACGGACGAGGAGAAAGGGCAAAACCCATACGCCTATCGACATCTATGCCTGCATGAGAAACTGGATTTGACCCAGGTTGCGAACCGCTACATCCTCGGTCGCGTTTTCTATCACTTTGCCCAGCGCCGTGGCTTTCTCAGCAACCGCAAGGATCAGAGTGGTGAGGACGTGGGCGTCGTGAATGACGGTATCAGTGCCCTCTCCGAAGAAATGCGGGAAGCGGGATGCGAATACCTTGGCGATTATTTCTACCAGCTCTATGAGAAAGGCAAAAAGATACGCAAACACTACACCGCACGCAACGAACACTACCTCAAAGAGTTTCATGCCATCTGCGAAAAGCAGCAATTGGACGCCTCGCTCGTGTCGGAGTTGGAGAAGGCCATTTTTACCCAGCGGCCTTTGAAATCTCAAAAAAGGCAAGTGGGCAAGTGCGTATTTGAGAAAAACAAAGCCAAATGTCCTGCCTCCCACCCCTTGTACGAGGAATTTAGGATGTTGTCTTTCATCAACCATATCAAAATAAAAACACCAAAGGAAGATGAGCTCCGACCGTTGAACCACGAGGAGCGCGAGAAGATTCTTCCGCTTTTCTTTAGGAAGAGCAAGAAAACCTTTAATTTCGAGGATATTGCCAAGAAGTTGGCTCCTAAAAAGCTCTACGGATTCTATAAGAAGGCCACTGATGCGGAAATGCCGTATCTCTTCAAAATCGTCAACTATCTGAAGATTACCAACCGAGTGAACGGATATCACCGGATCACGCATAATATTGGTAAGTTGAGTTGAGTAATATGGCGGCTGAAAAACATGTTGGAAATAGATGATTATACCATTAAAAGGCAAATCATCTATTCCCAATATTCTACATCAATAGGGTTCACACAACGGAAGTCGCAATAACTCGCCAAGCACCATTTTCATGACGTACGATGTAGCCATTGTCAACCATGCGCTTTACAAGTTTCTGAACAGCAGACGTATTGATGCCTAACGAGCTTGTCAATTCTGCATAAGTGATACTGGGGTTTTCTCGCATCAACCGTAGGATGCGTGCTGTGTTCTTGCTTCTTGTTGTAATAATCTCGCCATCGTACCACCATAGGTCTTCATTCTTACGAGTTACAAACTCAATGTCTGTTTGAATTTCCTTGGCGACCAATTTCTCAAAGTATTTCAGGAAGATGGCAATCTGTTTGATATTGGCATGTGCTCCTACTGAAGGAATCGCACCTACCACCATATCAGTTTGGTGCAAAGCCTCCAAATACTCTTGTTTTTTCCGGCTTCGTACCACTATCATCGGCCATCCATGTCATGAAAGAATATAGTTCACCATTAAACGAGCTATTCGTCCATTTCCATCTTCGAATGGATAGATCCGTATATAGCGGTAATGGAACAAGGCAGCAAGTTCTACTGGAGACAATTCTCCTTTCCGTTCCTCTTCGTTATACCAATCTACAAGGTCAGACATGAGGGCAGGAGTCTCCTCTGGTGATGCATACTCAAATCGGTCGCCATAACGGGTTATTACACTGTTAGGCGAGTTTTGTATTGTCCTGCATGGATAACAAAACTTGTCTGCACACCATTGGGTAATGTGCGATACTCGGTATAGTCCTCACGAAGCAAAGTGTGATGAAGTGTCCTGATGAAGTTCTGTGTTAGCGGATCTTTCTTATTTGCCGCCTCTTCTTTCATCATTTTTACAGACACCTCACTGGCTTTCATGTCGTTGAAGTCTTTCAAATGTCCTTCACCACTTACCTTGCCAAAAAGAAGCAAAAGCTCTGTCTGGCCATAGGTCAAGGTATTGCCTTCAAGATGATTACTGTTGTAGTTGTACTCAACAGTAAACCTCATACTGAGCTTGTTCTGATCAGCTTCAGACAGTGGCTGAATGGATAGCCATTTGTTATAGATTTTTTCTAACATCATAATCGTTCTACTTTTATCAATCGCCACTTAATAGAGTGGTAAGTTACCACCTTTGTTGGTGGTATGTGATTTAAACATGTATCTTGTTGTTTGCCTCATTTTCTATATTATGCCACCAAAGCCAGCAACGGTAATGCCGCAATCAGCGAGTTTAGATTTGGCATAGTCTTGGTGGGCTGGTTGACTAAATACGTATTGATGAATATCACACGAAGCATTGCCCTCGCATCAGCATTTTGTAAGAGTTGGAAAAGCATTTCGTCAATTTCTGCGTAAGCGAAGGCGTGACACATGGCTTGAACGGAATAACTGCCTTTCGGCAAATCTTTCTGTTCCTTCTTTGCCTGTACCCAGGGATTAGGTTCAGCTGTCATGCCGCGAACTACCTCATTGTTTTCGACCAATCTCCAAAAAGATTCATGTTGCATATGAAAATACGGTTTGCAGATATCGGGTGTGAATATGGCTGACGTGCCAAGGTACTTGTGCCAGATGTCATTGAACCTCTCAACCAACTCGTCAGACAGGTCTATGTATGGAGTCATAATAAGCTCCTCCTCTATAAGATCAATTATTGCTAATAGCAACACTGCCTTATGAGGAGCTTTGTGTCCCTTCACCTTTGCCGTATGCAAAGAAGAGAATGCATCTATATAATGTCGAAGTTCCATCATAACGATTATATTTCTGGTATACCAATCTCTTTTAGATAGTTGTAAATGCCATCATACCATTCTGGGTTACGCGTCTCGTCTGGCGGTAATCCGTGGTCTCCGTTTGGGACAACGATGACCATACCTTGGCGAGCACGAGTAAGCAACACACGATAGGCATTTATCTGATATATCCTGTTGATTGGCTTATTGATGTTCTGCCATTTAGTACCACTACGCAGCTGAAAATGTTCCCATTTCGTGCGGTCTTTATTCAGACGCAAGTCTGCATCCCACGCCACACAAGCCCAGTCTATTTCAAGACCTTGTACCTTAAACTCCGTTAGCGTATCTTCAAGTGCATTGGAAGAACGAATGTCCGAGTCGTTCTCCAGAAACCAATGAACGAAGTCTGGTTGATAGCGTACATTTATACTTATTGCCTTCAAACGTTCGGCTTTACTACTGGCCAGCAATCCATAGCGTTCACTTCCACGTGCGTGGCTTTTCAGCCATTTCTTTGCGTCGTCCAGAGAACGCGTAAGAACAATCGGATATGATACGAGTTCAGCAAATGTCGCTTTTGCCTCTTCCTTGTTTAGTTCAAGTAGCTGGTGTACGAAAAGGCTTACTTTCTCTGCACGAAAAGAACGCATACTGACAGACAGGTGCAGTGAAGGCTCGGTATGTATCTGGGACGGGGTAAGAGTAATGGAATTCAACGCTTTTCCGTCCGCGTATTCCTTCTCTTGCAGTTTGTCGCTCATATATACATGCCAGCTAGGGAAATTGCGGTTAAGCGATTCTATCCATTCAGAGATGCCTGCTTCGCCCTTATTTATTTCCTGGCCACCACCAATAAGACAAACGACCAAGCCCCAGTCTGTTTGTCGATCCATGCATGACATAAGGTATTCCGGTTCACTGTATGGGAATCTCTCGATACTTTTTTTCTCTTTCATGAATCGCTTCAGTTCATCTTTCGTCCATGCACGCTGCGCTTCATCAAAGATTGCGACATGCTCTGCCGGAATATAGGCTTTATCTGTATGCGACGTGAAATATCCTTCAATTGGTACAATCTTCCCATCTCGCACTTCAGTACCTTCCAGATACAAGTCACGGTAATGGTGAATCATCTGAATGAACGCTTTCACCTTACTCTTGGCTTCGGCCTTGGTACATGGTTTCTCTTCAGTCTTGCCTGTTTTGTAATCTTCTTTGCTTCGGCGTACATAGTCACGTGTAAGTGCTTCCTGCAAAACCTCTACCAAAGGGAAATTACCAGATAAATAGACAGCTTTCTCCCCCTGCTCAAACTGACTGATTGCAGTCTGCAAACCTATGAGGGTTTTCCCTGCACCTGGCACACCTGTGATAAAGCAGATTGCCTTCTGCTTTTTCTCGCGGCACTCATTAATAATACGTCCAAGGCATTTTGCTGTCTGGTCAACGTTACCATCATGTTTAGTGATGTCTTCAACCGTATTTTCTTCAAACAATGCGACAGCAGCCTCTATGATTGTGGGGGTTGGCTCATATCCGCTTTTTGCCCAAGCATCATCCTCTGCAGACATTGATGCCTTATGTTCTACAACAGCCAAGACACGAAGGAAAGTCTCGCTAAGTTTTTTTGTGTTTACCTGTATCGGTTCGTAGACATTGTCCTCAAAATGCCTCAATTCCAACGAACAATTACGGTCTTTTTCATTGGGTACAACCAATATCGGCAACAGCACACGGTTGCGGCTACCTTCCTGAAAATTCTTCAGGTCGATAGCATAATCCCATACCTGCATCAACGCCTCACGCAAGAACTTTTGGTTGGCCGTTTTAAACTCCAGTACAAATACTACACCATCTATCAGGACTACAACATCAGCCCGTCGTCCCATACGAGGTATGTTATATTCAAAATAAACACTTCCTCTTCCGGCATACGGACGTAGAACTTCCTTCATGGTGTCAATTTCGCTAACCCAGGATTTCGATGTCTCCTCATTGATATCATGAGTGTAAGCAAGGGTCAACTTGCCCACAATCTCCATATCGGCCCTTTCCAGAAAGTCAGAAATGGTGTCATTATAGTAAAATCTTGTTGCCGCCATATTATTATTGTTCAGGCATTATGTAACCAAAATCTTCAGCTTTGGTTATAATCTTAACTAATCTCTTACATTGAGCACTTGTGGGCAATTTGCCCTTGCTGATATATTTGGCTATGCTTTGGATAAAATCGAGTTCTCCCCAACTGAGTACATCTTCCTTACTCAACTGAGTGTATACTGTCATCCAATAGTCTGTACCAGCATTAAATATCTCAACGGCAGCATCTATCTGCGAATTGAATTTGTGAGCTCGCTTTGCTTGACTCTCGTCCGTTTTGCGTTCTTCTGCAGAAACCAAAGAATTTATGAAAGCCTCGGATAACTCATATTTCTCGTCTTGGAAAGCTTTCCAAGTTTTTTCGACGCGAGACATCGTTCTGACCAATCCTCCGTTCGCTTCTCTTTCGAGGTATTTATGAGTGAAGTAAGCGAGTTTATTAAGTTCTTCTGCCATTTCTGCTGTAAGACGTTGTTTCTGCCAAATCGTTCTCCAGTCAATATCCAATCCCTTTGGGATTAGGGTGAACATTTTAGAAATTGTGTATGGTACAATCTGGGCTTTGTTACCACCTTTCGGATACCAATCAGCCTTACCGATAATCTTATCCAATTGATCAAATATAATAACAGAACATACACTCTTCTTGAAGAACTCTTCGTTTATACTGTCTCGTGATTCTGTATACAGTTTGTCTATCCTATCAGCGAATTTACTGAAATTGATAGCAGAACTTTGGCACACCTGATGAGGATTCATATATACAGTATTCAGACATTTAGCCAATTTCTCCTTTTTGATAACTTGGGATTTCGGATGCATCTCGCAGAATTTTTTGCGTTGAGCTTGTGTCATTTTCATCTGTTCCTGTTCCCATTTTCCACGTGAACGCTCGTAGAACCAAGTTGTCTGGTATGGGTTGCCATCAACAGGAGGAGCCATTACTTTACCAGACAATTGCTCCATAATGACATGGAATGGATGGTTCGAGAAGAAGTCTGCTTCAGAAACCGCATTTTGGCTATTGGCACATTGAGAAATTGTTTTGGTTATCAAATTGTATCTCTCAATCTGTTCTTCAGACATTTCGTCTACAACATTCAATACCGTGAGTTTCATTGGAACAAACAATGTGTCCATTCCATTTTTGTCTTCTTTTCTGATAATTGCATTAGCAAGAGAAGCCGTTGTCTGACCGCCGTTTATAATTTGAGGGTCTGAGAAATGTACAATCCTGCCATCGCGTGAAAAAGACACAGACCTTGCAACAATAGCGATACCATTATTATAGGTAAAGAAGTTGCTCGGCTTGTTCATAATGGTATCGCGGATGCCTTTGTTTACTTTTCCACGGACACTCAAGAATGCGCGAACATTGCCTTGCAGTAGTTTACTGCCATATTTCAGGTAGATTTCTGCGAGAAAACGTCCAGGTATAATGCCAAGATAGGCATCATAGTCTGTTTTTCCGCCAAGTTCTGCTTTGAGACATTGTATTCCATCGCACCCAAAATCTTTCGTGTCAATTTCTATTATTTCACTGGAGTTCGATGCAAACGTTTGGAAGATTCTCTCCAAAGTCCAAATACAAATCTCCACAGGTCGATCCAAAAAGTCTTCTTTCTTAATGCTTTTCACCTGTTTGCTGAGAATTGAATCCGAAAGGATATAGAACTTGAATCTGCTGATTTCTGTGTTTAATGTTCCTTTTCCTATTTTCTTTGCAAATTCTTTTGCTAGGTTAATCGCATGGTCTGAATCATCGCAATAGTCAGACATTTTGCCATTGACAGCTTCATCAATGAAGTTTGTCATGTACTTATACATTTCATCAATCTGAGAATTTGTCAATGTAGGAATTGAGTCTCTCATATTAGAGAACGAACTTGCAATCAAGATAAGTGAGCCGTCAGCTTCGTCATATGCATATGCATCAAAAGCCATTTTACGGCCACGTTTACCCCTCATATCTACAGACATAGGATATGGGTCATTTAACTCGCCAATCTCTTCAAGATTTTCAAGCATTTTATTGATGAATTGTGTCTCAGGCTCAGTCCCGTCATGCTCAGCATTAAATCTGAGTTCATCAATGAATTCTGAACGGTATTCTTCTAACTCCATAGTCAATCAATTTGTATTTTAAAGGGTGTAAGTTCTGATATGATAATGTCATAAAGTGCCTTTGATATAGGCAAAGGGACATTGTTCCGTTCCAATCGTGGAAAGTCTTTACTTACATGATATGCTGCTTTGTCAGTAACAGCAAAGACGAAATTATCGTAGATTGGATTAAAGTCATAGCCAAACAGACTGAGTTTGTTAATCAAAGCATCCCTTTGAGCCAACGAGAAAGTGGAATATAACTCATTTACCAAACAATTTAGTTTGACACCATTGAAAAAAGGACTCATTTTTTCAAGAGAAAAGATTACCAACGTCCCGTCTATGTCACTGTCAAGTTGTTCAATTGAGGATATGCGAACAGTTTCTTTTCCTGCAGATATAGTCTTTATCTCAAACCATTCGTTTCCATAAGAGAAATCCTTGTGTGTCTTTTCAGGACCAGTCCAACTCTCTATTGCATTGTCTATCCCCCAATGTGGAATGGCATAGTCACGCATAAACATTAGTTCACCTATCAATCCTTGTATTTCTGGTTCAGACATTGATATCCTATCAGGCTTGAATAATTTTCTCCATGCCTGATAACGAGCCGTCAATGTCTTGTAAACTACATTTTCATCTGATATTTCATCAACAGAAGTTGTCAAATCCTCGCAGAACGCACTGAAACAACCAATCAAGTCGTTTAGATCTAAAGAAAAGCGGAGAATCAATATTCCTTCTGGGGTCTTGTACTGATTGACAACCAACGGCTTTGATCCAACAATCTTCACAGGAGAGAACACACCCCTGTATTCATAGCAATATCGACCTTCATCATCTTTTCCGATGAAAAGGTCATGTTTTTTCGAGCCAACTCGAACAAAATGTTCTTCCTTGAACCCTTCTATAAATCGTTTTAGAATGTTATCAGTCATATTCTTCTTCGTTTAAATTGTCGTCGTCTATTTCCAAACCATTTACTCGTAACCAAGTTTTATTTACTTTATAAGTTACAGCAGCTTCTTCGCCTTTAACTCCTGGGAATCCGATAGAGAACGCTATAAGTTGGTCATTACCAACCTCCTTCAAGAATTTGTTATAACTTTTACAATTAGGTTTGGTCGGGTCTTCCTGCTTTACGTCAGGCTCAATCAGCATAATAACCAATAGCGGTTTACGTTCCTTTAAATATTGAAAATATGCCTTGACAGGTATTGCCTTTTTTGATATTTCTTCATCAGACATTCCTTCTAATGTCCAGACATTCTTACATTTAATCTCCGCAAGTTCAATATCAGACTTTGTAAGACAAAACTTACCCTCACGCGTACCTAGAATTCGACGACGTGAGCTTATCTGAACAGCATTGCCATGGTCATATATGGCACGCTTGGTACATCTAATATTGGAGAGTGCAGGAATTTGGCAAGGACTATTTCCATCACCGCCCTCAAACACAACATTCCAAGAGTCTAACCCTTCATTTTGTGGATCGTCTAAGAAGGAAATTATATTCTCAATATTGAAGTTCATGTTGAGCAGTGAACACTTTATCTTTGTTAAGAACTCTCGAACAACAGATTTTGGTACATCTGCAAAAAACCTTGAATCCTTTATTGTTTTTGAATAAGGGTCGTCTTTAGCATGTCGGTCTACGTCAGCAAAGCCATAAGTGTATTTGCTCTTGAACAGATAGTTTGCAAATTCTTCTGTTACTCTTAGATTTTCCTTGTTATTTTCTGCATTAAGGCTTAAATACGGAGTGTCATAAATGTTTCCATAATATGCTATTCGCATTTGGTACTGACTGGCAGAACGCATTTTGTTGTTTGCTGTAATTTGAAGTGCCTCACAGTTGTCACGTACTTTCAGACCAAAATCTTTTGGAGTCAAGCGTTGCTCATACATGCGTTTCACATCCTCTTTCAACATTTCTGAAGCTTCTGCAATCTCTGCGTACCAGTTTGCACTGGCTTGAGATGTCCATATTTGGAATAAGTCCTCGTACTTATGTCTATATCCAAACCATCGTCCCATCTGCATGAGTACATCAAATGTGGCAGTATTTCTGTAGAAATAACTTATTATCAACCCTTCAAGGGTCAGACCTCGGGATAACGCAAGACCGCCAACTGCTATAACTCTAAGACTAGGATTGGCACGATAATCAAGCTTGTCACTCGATTTCGAACCATTGACTACCATTATCTGCATGTTGCTGATTGCATCCAATAGAGCTTTTTTATTTAATACGCGTTTGTACAGGATGTCGTCAACATGAGAGAAATGTTTCTTCCATATAGATAGCAATTCCTTAAACAATGGTTTGTCAACATTGTCCGAGTATTGGTCGCTAAAATCGTATTTCAATGAATTCAAGACACTGTTATAAATGTCCTCAATATGCTCCTTTATTACTTTCTGTACTTTAACAAAGCGGCTCATGTTTATAAGCATGCTTCTAGGTGCGGATATTTGGCCGCGCATGTCTCGTATAACATTAGCGATAAAGAAACACAAAGTAGCTTCACGCAAACTTTTAGGAAGTATTCCATCCCATTCCTTTTTGTGTAAGTAATAGAACGTACCACGATTCAATTCATCGATGTTTTCCCTAACGGTTTCCTTGTACTCTTCAGAAGTATAGTCAGGTTCTTCTATATCAGCAATGAATCTCAAATTCGAGTATCTAGTTCCATCTGAGTAGAAAATTTGTTTTGCACCAATATAGGTTGAAGGTGTAGGTAAGGTGTATATGAAATTTTCAGGAAACAAGTCTGCTTGCTTCATACTATCCACAGAGTCCGGATCTATGAATATATTTGCAAAGGGAGTCGCTGTAAAGCCGACATATGTTGAAATCTGAAACAGGTTGCAGATGTTACGTATAATCTTATTTGTTTTTGTTGGATTTGTTTCGTCAACTTTTGTGTTTACTGAAGCATTATCTGCCTCATCATCAATAAGTAACATTGGAGCATCTACATACCCTTTAATTGGGTCTAGGTTTTGGCTTTCCAACCAATTATACAACTTATTTAATACAGAGACATTCTTTTTGCAGACAAACACAACTATAGATTTATGCTGCTCAATGGAAGTTGCTATTTTATCTGTTCCTCCAACAAAATCCTTTTGTACGGAAGTAAATGCTGTAGCTGGTCTTTTCTTTGTATATTCACCGACCCCTACTTTAACTCCATTTACGTTAGTTGTATCCTTTGGAAATGTATAGCCGATTATTCCCTCGTCCACACGTTCCTGAGTCTGTTGACGTAGAGACTCTGTTGTGCCAGCAAGCAATATTATAACTTTATAGCCAGCATCAGCAGCTTTGCATATCATTCCTATATATGTTGACGTCTTTCCTGACTGCACATCGCCAATAATAAGGCCACGACAAGGCTTACGCTTGCCTTCAAACTTCTCATTTGGGTCAGCAAGACAATCTAAAATATTGGGCAAAGTAGTGTGGTCAAGTGTGTCAATACTTCGTGGGTCTAATGACGATTTTTCCTGCAAGAAGCGGCGGTATCTTTCCCAAAAAGGTTGTTTTTGAAGGGACAAATCCCTATACCAACTATGCTTTGCTTCATAGTCGTTAAATATAGCACAACCTTTTGTATGGCGAACAGAGACTTCGTATTCCAAGTCTCTGACCATATCATTAATTTCTTCATTACTGCCTTCTAAACCAGTCATTGTGAGTATTTTAACAACAACCATCTTTAAAGTTGTTGTATCTAATTCCTTCTTCTGTTGTTGCTCCAAATCAAGCATCTGCTTACACATACTCTTGATTCCGTTCTTTTGCTGTTCACTTAAATTCGTCATGATAGTATTCTTTTAATCGACCATTAAGTTGCTCGTATTGACAGAATGGTTCTGACTTCATAAAATTGTTTATCAGTTCACTCACAGATGAAGAACTTATCACCTTACTTGCATCGATCATTGTTATAGCAAGTTGATATACTTCGTCTTCACGATGCTCATCTTCTTCTATGATAACATTGTCATTAGATTTATCCAAGTAAATCTGTTGCATAGGGACATTTTTCTCTATTTCAGAAACAAGCATCTTCACATATTCTATGTCTTCTTCAGCCAGTCGGCTAAACACGAATTTGAATAGTTCGCTGTCACGGTTTACCTTATAGTAGAAGTTCTTGTTGCGGCCTTCAAATCGGTCCCAAATGTAGTCAATGTTTTCATCAACCTTTTGTTTTCTTCCTCTATGGGTTTGTTTTGAGACAGAAATGCCTAGTGCGTCATTAACCATTTTCGTCAACTGATTCTGAATTCTCTTAGGTATCTTTGCCACTTGCTTTTTGACATCGATGCTCCAAATGTCATCCAAGGAATTAGGAATATCCACTCTTATTCGGGCATTTTTAGTTAATTCATTACGTCTTGTCATTCCGAACCAATTGCCCCATATAATCAAACGCTCATTTCGATAAACATAGAATCCCTGCTTGGTACGCATATCTTCCACACCACCTATGAGTTCTTTGTCTTTCTTTGACATATCAGAGAGGTATGGTAATATAAACGGACGCACCTTTATCTGTTGTTCCTTTCCAGTACTATCAACTACAGCAATTGTTTTCTCTTTTATAGTTGTCGTCTTCGGATGAGACTCCAAGAACGGATCTAGAGGCCTAAGCTTTTGATTGTTTACGTACATTGAAATTTTGCCTCGTGACCTTCCCATAAATCTGTGGAAAATAAGCGAAATATGTTTTGATACAATATTCTTGTAGTCATTAAGAGCATTATATACCTGTCCGTCATTGGCTTTGGAAAGAATATCGAAATCAGTCCATAAGACCAATGTACCCTTTCCTTGTTCTTTTAATGCCTCAAAATAAGGTAGTTCACGACATTCTTCTTGCAAGAGTTCCAAAACATACCACTGCTTCTTCTGCTGGATATAATTGTAATCCCATTTGAAACCGCTAAATTTGCCATCCCAATAACTCACAACGGTTAAAACACGACACTGTGACAAAGAGGCAGACTTAAGACCTAATCCAAATCGCCCCAAATCATTTACGTCTCTTACAGATTCAGATGATGTACTTCCATAACGCATTGCTTCATATAATGCGGTGGAAGACATTCCGACACCATCGTCTAGAACACCAACGGCAAGACTATCCATAGGTGTTGTAGGAAACAACACCCGGATGGTCGAAGCATGTGCTGATATGCTATTGTCTATTACATCTGCCAAAGCAGCTTCAAAAGAATATCCCATAGAGCGCATTGACCCCATGAGTGTGTCAGCTTGTGGTATGTTTTCTCTTTGCTTACTCATAATACGAGAGTATTTGATTGAATATTGCTTTTGCTAACAACGGCGGAACAGCATTGCCTATTTGCTGCTGTATATGAGAGATTGGACCTTCAAAGAAGTAATCGTCAGGAAAACTTTGTAATCTCGCAGCTTCTCTTACAGACAGCCCTCTATGTTGGGTTGGGTGTATAAGCATCATCTTTCGATAATTCGAAATTACGACAGATGGCTCGTCACTCTTTAAACGTTTGTATATTCCGCTATGGCATCTTGTTTTGTCTTTATAATTCATCATGAGTTTCTCTGGTATGTCTCGCCAATTATGCCCTTGACGGATATGTTTATAGCGCTCAATGATTAAGTCGCTATTTAATGAAACCTCATTCTGAATAGAATATTTTGATTTCTTCCTCATCATTTTTGCATATTCAGAACATTTTGAGATGCTCTGAGTGTACGGAGCTTTAGGGATATTATCCCCTGTTTTAAGCACGGGCAAATCATTTATAGCATCTGCCACAGTCACATTGGTTTCCATTGGGTTGGGAAATTTGAATTCAATCCCGATGCGGTTGCCAACAATAAAACAACGATTTCGTCTTTGTGGTACGCCATAATCATTTGCCCATAATATTGTCGGCTCGGTTATTTTGTAGCCAAGATCTTCAAAACTCTTTGCTATCTGTTTTATTGTTTCTCCATTTTCCATATTGATGATACCTGCAACGTTCTCAAACAAAAACCAATCTGGTTTAAGCTCATCAACAAATCGAACAAATTGTTTGAACAACATGTTCTTTGGATTATCCATAGTTCTACCATTTTCGGCCGTCCTCTGGTTTGACATAGAAAAGCCTTGGCATGGCGGTCCGCCCATAATAATGAAAACATGTTCACCATTATGGATTATATCTTCTTTGGGGTGTATGTTCGTTATATCTTCATTTATGACAGTTGCACGAGGATGATTCTTTCTATAGGTAGCAGCTGCACTTGGCCATACTTCAACGGCAAACTTCACATCTATGCCTGCCATTTCTGCACCAAGGCTTAACCCTCCAGCTCCAGAAAAGACATCAACCCCCAACATTATTTTCGGTTTATTCATTTTGTCTCTTCTGTTTTTTATGATTGAGTGAGTCGAGTAAACAAGTATTCTTGATCAACGTCCTTTATTTCAAATACATGCCTTGTGACTACTCCTACATTAAACTTTATCATCAATTTGGCAAGCATTTCACCTCCAATCAAAATGCATCTTACTGCTCCATGTGTTTGATACGAAAGAGCTTCAGATGAAAATTCAGACGTAGTAATATAAACACCTTTTGATATGCCTATGCTACTAAGAGCTCCAACGAAGGACTGCACATCAACCAAATCAATTTCATTTTCTGTATTGTTATGTGCAATGACGAAAAATCTGTTTAGTCCTAATTCGTCAATATTAACAATGCCCGACAACCTTATGTCACATGACATTTTTGCACTTATCTTTCGCTCTACAAAATTTGTAGAGTACCCCATTCTATGTAATAAATCTAACAGAAGCTTAAATAAAGCCTCTTGTCTTGTACGCTTCGATGGGGAAAACCAATGGGATGCTTACACAATCTACAACAGTGGGCTGGCTAATCCGTGGCCAATTCAGGTGCAGATAGATGTCAAGCGAGATATGATTTGGCTCAGCTATGAAGCATCGGGAGGCATATCTTCCGCCAAGATGAATCAAGGCACAGGTGTAGAAGGAATATTTGTAACGCCAAATGGTGCAAAAGCTATTTACACTATTGAGGGACGCAAAGTAAAAGCTATGACACCAGGGCAGATTTATCTCATGCGAGACGAGAACGGGAAAACAACAAAAGTTCTTGCTCGGTAGTATCAATAGCCAAAAAGAATATGGGACTACTCGATTTTATATACACGGGCGTGATCGCGCACTTTCTGAAAAAGAGACTGGGCGGATCGGGCCATCATTCCGCACACGACCATCACGGCCACGCACACGACCATGCGCACGAGCATCATGGGAATCATGAGGACTACGACCATGAGGACAGTTGGCGTGAGGACGAAGCCTTGGACCACGGCGACCACGACCTCGACGATGTCATCTACAACAAATACATCCACGAAGACTATGACCACGACTGCGAGGACTGCGATCACGACGACTATGACCAGGAGAGCTACGACCACGACGACTACGGAGAGCACGACCTGGACGGCTGGTATGGCGACGAAAACTAAACGCCGAGGCTGAAAAAAAGAGGCTGGTGGGGGAAAGGCGACCATGACCTTTCCCCCACCAGCCTGATGGGCCGCGGGGTGTGGCGGCGGAAGGAATCCTACTTTACTTCAGCACCTCGACGGAGCGCTTGACGAAGTCGTTGAGCGCGGCGCCCTTGAGCATGCCATTCTGGAGAAGGGCGAGATCGACCAACTGATGGATCAGGGTGTTGTCCTTGGCATAGTCGGCGACGATCTGGCGCTTCTTGCCGCGCTGGTCCTCCAGGGCCTTCTCCGTCTGAGAGAGGTCGTCCTTGTCGGCCTGGGAGATTTCCTCGGGCTTCTTGTCCTTCTGGGCCTGGCGCAGGGCGGCGAGGCGGGCCTCCTGACCCTTGATCTCGCTGAGGACGGGCTTCATGGTCTCGGCCGTGGCAGCGGTCTCGTCGGCGAGGATCTGCTTGATGAGCGGGTGGTCGGCGTTGAGCACGAGCATGTAGCTGTCCGGCATCTGGCCGTAGAAGCCCATGCCCTGCTGAAAGCGGCTCATGTCCTTCATGCGGCGCATCCACTCGTTCTGCGTGATCACGGTCGGCTGGGCTGTCTCGCCAAGGGCCTGGACCTCGACGCCAAACTCGGTCTTGTCGAGACGGGGCATCTGGGAGCGGAAGGCCTCTGACAAATTGTCACGCTCGTCCTGGGAGAGTGTCAGTTCGTGGACCTCGTCCTTGGCGATGAGGCGATCGACGGTGTCGGAATCGACACGCACGAAGTGGCTCTTCTCCAGCTTCTGCTCGAGCAGGGAGACCGTCGGCACGTCGAGTTCGCCGTCGCAGAGCAGGACGCTGTAGCCCTTGGCCTTGGCGGCCTCGATGTAGGTGTATTGCTCCTCCTTGTTGACGGCGTAGAGATAGACGAGGTTGCCGTCCTTGTCGGTCTGGTTGTCCTTGATGAGCGTGCGATACTCGTCGAAGGTGAAGTATTTGCCCTCGGTGTCCTTCATCAGCGCAAAGTCCTTGGCGCGGTCGTAGAAGGCGTCGCGCTCGGAGAGCATGCCGTAGTTGATGAAGAGCTTGAGGTCGTCCCACTTCTCCTCATACTCCTTGCGGTTCTCCTTGAAGATGCTGCTCAGGCGGTCGGCGACCTTCTTGGTGATATAGGTCGAGATCTTCTTGACGTTGGCGTCGCTCTGGAGGTAGCTGCGGCTGACGTTGAGCGGGATGTCGGGAGAGTCGATGACGCCGTGGAGCAGCGTCAGGAACTCGGGGACGATGCCCTCGACGTGGTCGGTGACGAAGACCTGGTTGCAGTAGAGCTGGATCTTGTTGCGCTGGAGCTCGATGTTGGACTTGATGCGCGGGAAGTAGAGGATGCCGGTGAGCGTGAAGGGGTAATCGACGTTGAGGTGGATCCAGAACAGGGGATCGTCGTTCATGGGGAAGAGGGTGTGGTAGAACTTCTTGTAGTCCTCGTCCTTGAGCGACGACGGCGACTTCGGCCAGAGGGGCTCGACGCTGTTGATGACGTTGTCCTCGTCGGTATCGACCTGCTTGCCGTCCTTCCACTCCGTCTTCTTGCCGAAGACCACGGGCACGGCCATAAACTTGCAGTACTTCGTGAGCAGCTGCTCGATGGTCGATTTCTGGAGATAGTCCTTGCTGTCGTCGTCGATGTGGAGGATGATGTCGGAACCGCGGTCGGCCTTCTCCACCTCGTCGATGGTATATTCGGGGCTGCCGTCGCAGGTCCAGCGCACGGCGTGGCTGCCCTCGCGCCAGCTCTTGGTGACGATCTCGACCTTCTTGCTCACCATGAAGGCGGAGTAGAATCCGAGACCGAAATGGCCGATGATGGCCTCAGCCTTGTCCTTGTACTTGTCGAGGAAGTCGGTGACGCCGGAGAAGGCAATCTGGTTGATGTACTTGTCGATCTCCTCGGCCGTCATGCCGATACCGCGGTCGGAGATGGTGAGCGTGCCGGCCTGCTCATCGAGGGTGACGCGGACGGAGAGGTCGCCCAGCTCGCCGGAGAAGTCGCCTGCCGAGGCGAGGGTCTTCATCTTCTGCGTGGCGTCCACGGCGTTGCTGACCATCTCGCGAAGGAATATCTCGTGGTCGGAATACAGAAACTGCTTGATGACGGGGAAGATGTTCTCCGTCGTTACTCCAATATTACCTTTCTTTTCCATTATTGTGATATGAGTTTTTAAGATTCGTTTTAACTGTGTCATTGCAAATAGCGTGCCAAAACGAAAAATGGCCTGGAGGGCTCACGAAGCGTGATGGAGCACGCCGCGGGGTCCTGCCAGGCCTGGGAAAAGAGACGGAAAAAATAGAGTTGTGCGCGGGCGTTACCGGATGAAGAGGAGCTCGCGATACTTCGGCTGCGTCCAGAGCTCGTCGCTGACGCAGAGCTCCAGTTTGTCGATGTGGTAGCGGATGGCCTCCATCTTCGGCACCACCGTGTCGTGGTAGGCGACGGCCTTCTCGCGCTCGTCGGCGATGCGGTTGGCCACCTTGCGGGCGTTGACCAGCTCCTCCACGCCCTGCTCGATGGCCTGGGTGCGCTCGGCGATGTCCTCGATGATCTTCATGTTGCGCGAACTGAGCTTCTCGGCCTTCTCGGCAGGGAAGACGGCGCGCATGCTCTGCACGTTCTTGAGCAGCATGCTCTGGTAGTGGGTGGCCACGGGGATGATGTGGTTCATGGTGAGGTCGCCCATGACGCGGGCCTCGATCTGAATCTTCTTCGTGTAGGTCTCCCACTTCACCTCGTTGCGGGCCTCCAGCTCCTTGCGCGTCATGACGCCGAGGCTGGTGAACATGCGGACGGAGGACTCGCTGAGGTAGTTGTCGAAGATGACGGGGCAGCTCGTCTCGCAGTCGAGGCCACGGCGGCGGGCCTCCTCGACCCACTCCTCGCTATAGCCGTTGCCGTCGAAGCGGATGGGCTTGCAGGCCGTGATGTCCTCGCGCAGGACGCTGACAATGGCCTTCATGCGGTCCTCGTCCTGGGCGATGAGGGCATCGACGCGGGCCTTGAAGTCGGTCAGGGCCTCGGCCACGGCGCTATTGAGGGCGATCATCGCCGAGGCGCAGTTGGCCTCGGATCCCACGGCACGAAACTCGAAGCGGTTGCCGGTGAAGGCGAAGGGAGAGGTGCGGTTGCGGTCGGTGTTGTCGATCATCAGTTCGGGAATCTCGGGGATGTCCATCTTCAGGCCCTGCTTACCAGCCATGATGAAGTCGTCCTCGCTGTCGCTGCGCTCGATGTGGTCGAGGAGCTCGGAGAGCTGCTTGCCGAGGAAGGAGGAGATGATGGCGGGAGGGGCCTCGTTGGCGCCGAGGCGGTGGGCGTTGGTGGCACTCATGATGGAGGCCTTGAGCAGGCCGTTGTGGCGATAGACGCCCATCAGGGTCTCGACGATGAAGGTGACGAAGCGGAGCGTGGACTCGGGAGTCTTGCCAGGGGCGTGGAGCAGCACGCCGGTGTCGGTGGAGAGGCTCCAGTTGCAGTGTTTGCCGCTGCCGTTGATGCCGGCGAAGGGCTTCTCGTGGAGCAGGACGATGAAGCCGTGCTTGCGCGCCACCTTTTTCATCAGCGACATCAGGAGCATGTTGTGGTCGACGGCGAGGTTGCAGTCCTCGAAGATGGGGGCAAACTCAAACTGGTTGGGGGCCACCTCGTTGTGGCGGGTCTTGCAGGGGATGGCGAGTTCGAGGGCCTGCACCTCCAGGTCCTTCATGAAGCTCTGCACGCGGTCGGGGATGGTGCCGAAATAGTGGTCGTCCATCTGCTGGTTCTTGGCCGACTCGTGGCCCATGAGGGTGCGGCCCGTCAGCATCAGGTCGGGGCGGGCGCTATAGAGGTCGGCATCGACGAGGAAGTACTCCTGCTCCCAACCGAGATTGGTCGTCACCTTGCTCACCTTCGGGTCGAAATAGTGGCAGACGTCGGTGGCGGCCACGCTGAGGGCGTGGAGCGTGCGGAGCAAGGGGGCCTTGTAGTCGAGGGCCTCGCCCGTATAGGAGATGAAGATGGTGGGGATGCAGAGGGTGTCGTCGATGATGAAGACGGGGGAGGTGGGGTCCCAGGCGGAGTAGCCGCGGGCCTCGAAGGTGTTGCGGATGCCGCCGCTGGGGAAAGAACTGGCGTCGGGCTCCTGCTGGACGAGCAACTTGCCCGAGAAGTCTTCGATCATGCCGCCCTTGCCGTCGTGCTCCACAAAGGCGTCGTGCTTCTCGGCGGTGCCGCCGGTCAGGGGCTGGAACCAGTGGGTGTAGTGGGTGACGCCCATCTCCATGGCCCACTGCTTCATGCCGGAGGCCACGGCATTGGCTATGGAGCGGTCGAGGGGCGTGCCGTTGTCGATGACGTCGGTGAGCTGGGTGTAGATGGCGGCGGGCAGGTATTTGTACATCTTAGCGCGGGTGAACACATACTTGCCAAAATACTCGGACGGACGCTCCTTGGGAACTTCCACCTCTAAGGGGCGCTTCTTGAACGCCTCCTCTACGACCTGAAATCTTAAATTCGACATATCCTGAACCTTAAAGTATAATATATAATGTTATCCTAATCATTATCGGCTACCTCACGGTAGGAACCAAAAGCAAAACGCCCGAGCCTCATCCATGTGCCCAGGTGCCTCTCATGTCTGCCATTGCAGTAGTCGATCGTGTGTGGTCTATCCTAAACTGGGGGCAAAAATACAAATAAAATTTGAAAAGGCCCGCAACATATCTATTTTTTTACGATTTATTCAACCAATCGGCCTTTCTATCGCCAGGAGCGCCCCACGAGAGGAAGGGCGCAGGCGTCAGAACGGCATACCGACGGCGAAATGGAAGGCGAAGTCGCGGCCCCAGCGGGGATGGAAGATGGGGTAATGGTCCTTGTGGTCGTCGTAGGCAGGATTGATCGCCTTCATGGCACCGTCGAGGCGGAGGATGAAATAGCCGAAGTTGAGGCGCAGGCCGAGGCCGTAGGAGACGGCGATCTGCTTGAAGAAGGTGTCGAGCTGAAACTGGCCGCCGGGCTGCTCGGGATAGGAGCGAAGCGTCCAGATGTTGCCCGCATCGACAAAGGCGGCGCCGTCAAACTTCCAGAACAGGTGGGTGCGATACTCGAGGTTGAGGTCGAGGCGCATGTCGCCGGTCTGATTGATGAAGTCGATGCGGCCGTCGCGCCCACGATACTTGCCGGGACCGAGCTCGCGGACGCTCCAGCCACGCACGGAGTTGGCACCACCGGAGAAGTAGCGCTTCTCGAAGGGCAGCACGGTGCTGTTGCCATAGGGCCACGCCACACCCAGGAGGCCGTGGAGGGCCAGCGTGTTGTGGGCGCTGAAACGCAGCAGGCGCGTGTATTCGAAGTCGAACTTGGCATACTGGGCGTAGGCGATATTGAAGAGCTGGCGCTGGCCGTGGCTGTTCTGCTTGAAGCGGAAGATCTGGGAGAAGCCGCTCAGCAGGTTGCCCGCCGTCTCGACGCTCGCACGGATGACGCGGTCGCCGGCGTTGTAGGTGAGGCCGAAGCCCGCCTTCATGATGAAGAGGTCCTCGTAGTTGTAGCGCAGGATGGCGTTGCGGTTGGAGACGCTGTCGAGGTAGTCGTGCTTGAAGGTGGCGCTGATCCAGGGCATATAGACGTAGCTGAGGTCGAGGACGTCGAGCTTGTACTGCACCCTGCCGTCGCGCGTCGGCCACCGATACTTGAGGCCGGCGGAGAAGACACGGCGATGGAACTCGGGCCGGTTCTGGAGATTCCAGGCCACGGAGAGCTCGGTCGAGGCCGTGCTGCCGCGACGGCCCTTGCGCGAGAGGAAGGGAGTCATCAGGCGGGGCATCTGGAAGCGGGTCTCGACGCCATACTCCTCGTAGTCGCCGCGCTCGTAGCCCTCCAGTCCCTTGATGGCCTCGAAGGCGCCACGGAGCTCGATGCTGAGGAGTTCGCTGCCGCGGAAGAGGTTGCGGTTCTGATAGGTCAGCGTGGCGGCCGCTCCGAAGTCGCCAGCCGTATTGGTGCCCTCGGGCTGGAAGGCGATGGTGTTGGGCTTGCGCATGGAGAGGCGGATGTCGGTGTCGAGGTTGTGGAGGGTGTCCTCGCGAAAGGTGATGTTGGTGTAGCGGACGGCGCCGAGCCGCGCGAAGTTGTTGTAGGTGCGCTGCAGGTCGGAGGCGCTAAACCACTCGCCGGCCTTGACCACCGTGTTTTCGGCCAGCACGCTGCGGCGCAGGGGCAGGTCGTAGCAGTCGCCGGATCGGTAGTGGATGGATCGCACGCGATAGCGGGGATGGGGCTTGGGGGGCGCGCTGCTGTTCTCGCGGTAGGGCAGGATGCGGCAGACGAGGTTGACGCCCTGCGTGCCCTGGAGGGAGTCGGCGGTATAGGTGACGAAGTCTTTGTGGAAACGATAGAAGCCGGAGTCGTTGAGGACGGTGGCGATGCGCTTGCGGAGGTTGTCGAGGGAGGAGACGGTGAAGACCTCGCCCACCTGCTGATCGCCCGTGCCAAAGACGGGGGCAAGGACCTGGGCCACGGCGGAGTCGGGGATGTCGTAGCGGAAGGAACTGATACGGTAGGGATCGCCGGGATGGAGGGTATAGATGGCCTTGAGCTTGCGGCCACGGACCTGGGTCTCGAAATCGACGTAACTGTTCATATAGCCCATGTTCTGCATGGCCAGACGCAGGTCGGCGCAGGACCGGGCGGCCTCCAGGGAGTCATAGACGACGGGCTCCTCGCCGATATGGCGCAGCGTGCGGTTGAGCCACTTCGTGGAGTCGCGGCCCGCCAGGGAGTAGGTGCCCAGGGGAATCTTGAAGAGGGAGAACCAATGGGAGTTGCCCTTTTGGCGGACATACTGGCCAAACTGGGCGGCGTCGAGCTCCTTGCTGTCGGTGCGCACCTGGACGGCGTCGAGGAGGTAGCGGTCTTCGGGCACGAACTTGGACGTGGAGCAACCCGTCAGGGCCATGGCTACCAGCGTGATCAGCAACAATAACAGGGGCGTATGTTGGTTCTTCCAATTCATAAAATTCATTATTTTGCGCAAAGTTAGCAAAAAAAACAGAGCCGTCGGGAATCATTGGCGCATTTTTTACTATATTTGCACTGTGATAACCAATAACCAAGTAAAAATCATCCGATCGCTATCGACGCGCAAGGGGCGCAAGACGACGGGCTGGTTCATGGCCGAAGGACCGAAAGTGGTGGGCGACCTCCAGGCTGCTGGCTTCCGGCCGGTGGCCATCTACGACGAGATGGAGGACGTCAGGCGCATCTCGCAACTGCAGCATCCGCAGGGGGTGGTGGGCGTCTTCGAGATACCCGCAGGACCTCGGGATGGGGCCGGGATCGACCCCAGCGAACTGACCCTCGTGCTCGACGGCGTGCAGGACCCGGGCAACCTGGGCACCATCATCCGCGTGGCCGACTGGTTTGGCGTGGGCGCCATCTGGTGCTCGCCCGACACGGCCGACTGCTGGAATCCGAAGGTCGTCCAGGCTACGATGGGAAGCATCGCGCGCGTGGCCATCCACTATGCGCCGCTCGTGCCGCTGATCGACGCGCTCGACAAGGACTGCCCCGTCTATACGACGCAGCTCGACGGCAAGAACATCTACGAGACGACGCTCAAGCCCCACGGCGTGATCGTGATGGGCAACGAGGGCAACGGGGTGACGGAGGAAGTGAGGCAACGGGCCACACGACCGCTGCTCATCCCCAATTTCCCCCAAGGCAGGACGACGGCCGAGTCGCTCAATGTGGCGATCGCCACGGCCCTGGTCTTAGGAGAGTTTCGGCGCAGGATGTTCTAAGACAGGAATGTTTTAGGACGGAATGTTCCAAGATAAGATTGTTCCAGGACAGGATTGTTCCAGGACAGGATTGTTTAAGGCAGGATGATTTTCTAAGAAAAGCAATGGATAGAGAAGCACTGACAAGAGATCGCAGCGTGGCTCGCTGCATCGCCGAGGGCTACCGGCTCTTCACCGGCCAACAGCTGACGACGCTCCGCCGGACATGGAAACCGCTGGTAGCCTCATCGCTGGGATGGGCGCTGAGCATCACGACGGCGCTCTGCGGACAATGGATCGGGACGGCGCTGGCCCTGCTGCTGGCGCTGGCCGCACTGGTTGTTTTCAAGCGGACCATCCTGCAGTTGGTCGCGCCCATGCCGAAGTGTGGCAGGGCGGCCAAGCGCGTGCTTCGCCATCTGGGGAGCTACCTCACCTACGCCCTCCTATCGGGCATCATCGGCCTGGTGGTCTTCACGCTGCTGATGATCCCGGCCATCATCCTGCTCATAGAAGGCTACTTCGACTACACGCTGGCAGCGGAGGGCGACCCCAGGGTGCTGGGCATGGGCTACTGGGTGCTGACCACGGCAACGCTGACCTTCTGTCTCGCGCTGGTCTTCTACGCAATGATATGGAAGACGTTTGGCGAGGCCTATCTCTATGGGGCGATGGTGGCGCAGGACGAGGTAAGGAAAAGGCAGCAGGCGCGGACCACGACTTGGACGACGGCAGCAGACTGACGGACGCCTATCCCCCACCCCTCCTCATATCATAACATCAACTCAAAAGAATGAAGAAACTATTTTTGTCGCTTCTTGCAGCACTTTCACTCCACGCCTACGGAGACAATGTTTACGGAATGGAAAACAACGACACGACGACCATACAGATTATAGAGACTTCCGACGTGCACGGTTGTTTCTTTCCCTACGACTTTATCAACCGCCGCGACCTGCCGGGTTCGCTGGCCTGCGTAAAAACCTACGTTGACCGGATGAGGGCGCAGTATGGGGCAGAGAACGTCTTTCTGCTCGACAATGGCGACATCCTGCAGGGCCAGCCCATCTGCTACTATTACAACTATGTGGCGACGGGACAGACCAACATCGCGGCACAATGTACGAACTACCTACAGTATGACGCCCAGACGCTGGGCAACCACGACGTGGAGACGGGCCACGGGGTCTATGACAAATGGATCAGGGAGAGCCACGCGCCGGTACTGGGAGCCAACGTCATCGACACGCGGACGGGAAAGCCCTACACCCTGCCCTATTGCGTGCTGTGCAAGGACGGCAAGGTGAAGGTGGCGATCATCGGCATGATCACGCCAGCCATCCCCAGTTGGCTGAAGGAGAATCTGTGGAGCGGACTGCGCTTCGACGACATGGTGGCCACGGCACGGAGAACCATCCAGGAGGTGAAGGATCGGGAGCATCCGGACGTGATCGTCGGCCTCTTCCACTCGGGATGGGACGGCGGCATCGTGACGGAGGACTATACGGAGGACGCCTCGCGGAGGGTCGCCGAGGAGGTGGCGGGATTTGACGTCGTACTCTTCGGACACGACCACAGGCCGCACCAGTCGGTGGTGGAGAACGGCGAGGGCCTGGAGGTGGTCTGCCTGGACCCGGCCAACAACGCGCGCAAGGTGGCCTTGGCCACAATCCAACTCGTGGAGAGGGACGGACAATGGCGCGTGGCCAAGAAGGAGGGAAGCATCGTGGATGTGGCCGACCTGGAGCCCGACGCGGGATATATGGACCATTTCGCAGCGGCCATCGACAGCGTGAAGGCCTGGGCGGAGCAGCCGCTGGGCACGTTCAAGCACGAGATCTCCACGCGCGACAGCTATTTTGGGGCATCGGCCTTCAACGACCTCATTCTCAACCTCGAACTGCAGATCACAAAGGCGGACATCGCCTTCAACGCGCCCCTGTCGCTCAGCGCCTCGATCAAGGCGGGAGAGGTGACGGTGGCGGATATGTTCAACCTCTATAAGTATGAGAACCAGCTCTACGTGATGCGGATGACGGGCGACGAGATACGCCGCCATCTGGAGATGAGCTACGACCAATGGGTAAACACGATGGAGAAGCCCGAGGACCATCTGCTGCTCTTCGACGACACGAGCGACGACGCGCAGCGACTGGGATTCAAAAACTTCCTCTTCAACTTCGACTCGGCGGCCGGCATCGACTACGAGGTGGACGTGACGAAGCCCAACGGACAAAAGGTGCGCATCCTCCAGATGAGCGACGGAAAACCGTTTGACCCGAACGCCTGGTATCGCGTGGCAATCAACAGCTACCGAGGCAACGGAGGCGGAGAACTGCTCACGAAGGGGGCGGGCATTCCACACGACTCGCTGCAGAGCCGCATCCTCTGGGAGAGCGAACGCGACCAGCGCCACTACCTCATGGAGGAGATCAAGCGGATGGGGACGCTCGACCCGCAACCGAACAACAACTGGCGCTTCGTGCCGGAGGAATGGGTGAAGCCGGCAGCGGCAAGGGACTACGAGCTGCTCTTCGGAAAGAAGGAATAAAGAAAGTATTCGGAAAGAAGTTATAAAGAGAAGTCTTCGGAAAGAACAACGAGATCACGCACATCATGAAATATTGGTTCATATTCGTCAAGGATGCCGTCATGCTGGAGAAGAACGCGGACGGCAGTCGTACCATCCCCATGGCTGAGAATCCTCCCATCGAACTGAAGCCCTGGACGCACGTGATGGAGATAGCACCGATGGAGGACGGGACGGAGGTGAGGGCGGCCAGCATCGACTATCCCATCGCCGAGGACGGTCGCTACGAGACGTGCCCACTGCGCAAGTCGTTCTATCATCTGCCGACAGAACTCTATCTGAAGGCGGGAAAATGTCGCGAACTGCTCTACTGGGACCAGAACACGCAATACTGCGGGGTGTGTGGTGCGCCCACAAGGATGGACACCATCATTTCGAAGAAGTGTACGCATTGTGGCAAGGAGTTCTGGCCACAACTGGCCACGGCCGTCATCGTGCTCGTACACCGGGGCGAGGAGGTGCTGCTCGTCCATGCGAAAAACTTCGTCAACAACCGCATCTATGGACTGGTGGCGGGATTTGTCGAGACGGGAGAGACGCTCGAAGAGGCCGTGAGGCGCGAGGTGATGGAGGAGACGCAACTCGACATCACCAACCTCCGCTATTTCGGGTCGCAGCCTTGGCCCTTCCCCTGCGGACTGATGGTGGGATTCCACGCCGACTATGCGGGAGGCGAGATCCATCTGCAACGGTCCGAACTGGAGCGCGGAAGCTGGTTTGGCAGAGACAACCTGCCGCCGCTGCCCGAGAAGCTGAGCATCGCGCGAAAGCTCGTCGATGACTGGCTGTGAGAGGAATAGGCACGGGGGACGCCACATGGGTAAAGCACAACACACATGGGTGGAAGGCGGAACCCACACATGGAAGGAACACAACTATTATATTGACCTATAATAAAAGAGCGAAAAAATGAAGAAACAAGTTTTGGTGACAGGTGCCAACAAGGGCATCGGATATGAGATAGCACGCCATCTGGGAAAATCGGGATGGCAGGTAGTGGTCGGCGCACGCTGTGAAGACCGAGCACTGAAGGCCATAGAGGCCCTCCGCGCCGAGGGTGCCGACGTGGCGGGATGGCAGTATGTGAACCTTGCGGACAACGGCGAGATCGAGGTCTCGGCCCGCGAGATAGCGGAGAAGTATCCGGAGCTCTCGCTGCTGGTCAACAACGCGGGCATTCCGGGCGACATGTCGGTCAGGAGCTACGAGCAGTCGCTGCAGGACGTGATCGACACGGTGCAGGTCAACTATATCGGCACATTCTATCTGACGAAGTTGCTGCTGCCGCTGCTGGAGAAAAACCAGGGCAGAATCTGCAACATCACCGTGCCAAGCACGTTTAGCCCCTACTGGCACCCGATGGCCTACGTGGCCAGCAAGGCGGGACAGAACACGATGATCGCCACGATGGGATGGGAATTTGACCACTTCCACGTGCCCGTGGAGGCGTTTACCATCCACCCGGGAGCCACCTCCACCGACCTCAACGGCCACTACGACGGACCGGGATCGCACCAGCCCGACGTGATCGGCCAAAAGGTGGCGGAGATCATCAACGACGGGAAGCGACACAACGGGGAGTTTATCGAGCTCTACCCGATTGTGGATGAGGGCAACTACTAACCAAGTCCAAAATAACATAAAAAAACGAAGCCTATGAACTTCAAAGAATTGGCAACCGCGCGCTTCTCTGTGCGCAAATTCACCGACGAGGCGGTCTCGCAGGCCGACCTCGACGCGATCATGACGTGTGTACAACTGGCTCCGTCGGCCTGCAACCGGCAGCCTTGGAAGTTTCTCCTTCTCGCCTCCGACGAGTCCAAGGAGAAGATACGCCAGTGCTACGACCGTCCTTGGTTTGCCTCCGCGCCGATCTATGTGCTCTGCATGAAGGACACGGCCAACGCATGGGTGCGTCCCGACGACGGCAAGTCGCATGGCGACATCGACCTCGGAATAGCCGTGGAGCATCTAGCCTTGGCTGCCGCCGACCGTGGACTGGGCACCTGCTGGGTGTGCAACTACGATGTGGAGGCCGTGAAGCGCCTGTTTCCCGTAGAGGGATTCGAGGCCGTGGCGATCATTCCGCTGGGACACATCGCCGAGGACTGTCCGAACCCGGGAAAGAAAAGGAAGGGTCTCGACGAAATTTGGGAAAAACTGTAAATATTGAAGCCCTATGGAGTATAAGAAACGACTCACAAGATCGACGACCGACAAATGGCTGGCGGGCGTCTGTGGCGGTATAGCCGAGTATTTCGGATGGGACGTGGCAATCCTACGCATCGTCTATGTCGTCCTGACGACCTGCACGGCCTTCTGTGGCGTACTGGTGTATATCCTCCTTTGGATCTGCATGCCGAAGGAGACGAAGTATATAGAGTAAGGAGACAAAGCAAGAAGACTGCGGAAGATAGTCAGAAAGTAATTCTCCTGGTCCAAAGAGGGTGTGTCAAAACTCTCTTATTCTTAAAAAATCACAAAGCCCTGACTTTCA
>OIXR01000741.1_pt1 | contig 27323 bp, 18 predicted proteins | sample 1587831 | NCBI WGS metagenome assembly OIXR01 (sample SAMN03283263) | human gut metagenome | biome: human-associated habitat; material: feces | host: Homo sapiens | place: USA | collected 2013
GTCTACAAATGGCAGGTAGGACAACAGATAGATCACTGCCGGAACCAGCACGAAAAAGGTCAGGCAGAAGTCGATCGTCTTTACCGTATAATCCGGGAATCTCTTTACAATCTGCTGATGCTCCATGCCGTTGGTGCTTTTTCCGGGATGGGCTTTGGCATAGAGGTATTCCCGGTAGCGTCGCAGCAGATGCGCAAAAAACAGCAGTGCCAGTCCACAGCCCGCATAGATACCGGTCCATTTGCTGGCAATTCCCAGTCCCATGCAGATGCCGCATAAGCCCAGAGGCACAAAGGTCTTATACAACGGTGTATCGTAAAAACTCATAGAACAATAGTAGTACATAAAATAGTACATTGCAATCACAAAGAACGTGATATAAACATCGATGGTGGCAATCCTTGTCTGCGTAAAATGCATAAAATCAAAGGCAAACAGGAAGCAGGCCAGAGCTGCCGCAGGAGTATTCCTTGTCATTTTTTTCCCCAGCAGGTAGATAAACGGCAGCATGGCAATGCCGAACAGAGTACCCATGATACGCCAGCCGAAAGGATTCATTCCAAAGATGGCAACACCCAGGGCGATGAAGATCTTGCCCAGAGGCGGGTGGGTATTTTCGTAGGTCGGCAGGCCGTGAAGGAACTCGTAAGCCGTGCGTGCGTGATAGATTTCATCGAAATACATGCTGTTGCGGAAGGAATAGCGTTCCGGGTACAGACCGCTTTCGTCAAACAGTGTAGGGTAGGCATCTGCGTTCAACGGGCGTGTGATGTTGCCATTCGCGTCCAGGAAGACCAGTTCAATCAGAGAGGCATCATTATCCGTCAATGACAGACGCAGATATCTGGTTGTGGCAGACACATCAGAAGTACCGTTTTCTGTGGCCTGTGTCAGCAGATCCTGCAGGAAGACATTCTGCCAGGTGAAGACATTGTTTAAAATGATCTCACCGAGATAAGTCCAGGAGTCTTCGGCATTACTTTTGACATCCATCCCAAAATGTCGCTGGTGCCAGGGAGCCAGATAACTGGCCATAGTCACAGGCAGCGCATCTTCGGGGAATTCCAGCTCGATGGCCTGTAATTCTCCCGACATATCATAAGTTGTTGTCGGAGCTTTGCGGTCTCCAAGATCATAGAGGGCAAAGCAACTGTACAGAATACCGATTGCCAGCAACAGGCACAGATCCGGTTTCGTGAAATGGATTCTCTCTTCGGAAGGAATGGGCTCCAGGGGAGAGAGAAAATATTCTCGAAGTCTTTGTCCGAGTCCTGCGGCAGATCTTGTGGAAGCAGTATGCCCGGAAGCTCTACGGCCTATCGTGGGCTGCGGCTTTGCATCGGTGGCAGCTCCTGCTTCACCGTGAACATAATATTTCCAGATGATCTTATAGAAATAATACAGGCAGCACAACATTCCGGCAGATACCAGCAGAATGATGGGAGCCTTGCGGTCATAATTCTGCGGATCGTAATGGTACAGCACATTGGCGGTGTTGTAAAAATGCAGCACTGCAAATCCACTGAAGCATTTCCAGAGAGGTGTAGAGGGCCGGTACAGGCAGCAGAAAAGCAACAGGGCCAGAGCGGGATACATATAACGCTCATGCATACGGACGGAGAACAGGAACATCGTCAGGATGATAAAGGCACCGAGACAGAAATATCTTGAAGGCTCTTTCCGGCAGCGGGCTGCAATAAGGAAGGTAAAGAGTACGATCAGCAGGATCACGATAGTGCCCCAGGTCTTACAGGGCAGGAAGAGGAAAATCGTGTTCTGGTCGACCCAGTTCATTCCTAATAGTCCCCAGAAATTGTAGGCATTGATGGCTGCATATTCATAGGATCCCAACGTTGAAGTATATTGTGAGATTGCAGCGGTTAATCCGAAAGGAGCGCACAGAAGGAGCATCCCGCAGATGACAACCAGACCACCGCACAAATTATAGAAGAATTTCCGCCAGGAAAAATCCTGTAAGAACACATGGTCCCAGATCCCTGCCAGCAGTACCGGCGTGAAGATCAGCATCTGTGGCTTTAACAGGACACCCAGTCCGTAGACAGCATAGGCAGGAAGCAGGTTTCCCTTCATGAGGAACAGGCACATAAGGATGATCATCAGCGTGTATACGGAATCCACCTGTCCCCAGCAGGAAGAATTCAGAATGACCGCCGGTTGGAACAGATACGCAGAGGCAGCAAAGATTCCCTGCAGATCGGAAAAATGCAGTCGCTTTACCGCCTCTCTGTAGAGTAGAAACCCACAGGCAATATCACAGAGAATTGCGGGTAATTTTAACAGTAAAATATGCAGATCGGAATAATAAGGAATCTGCAGCAGAGATCGTAACGCTCCGATCAGATACAATACATACATGAAACCGGGCGGATAGTCCGTAAACATCTCGGCAGAATAGAACTGCCCTGGCCCTAAAGTGAAAATCCGGTCAGCCCAGGCTGCAAAACAGGCGATATCATTACTGAAGCCGTGGGTGGTGTATGCAAGGAGCAGGCGCAGAAGCAGGGCACCTCCAAATACAAGCAACAGAAGAGAACGCCGGTTGCCTGTATTGTGGAAATGAGAACTGTTCTGAAAGCCTGTATAGCAGACACCGCACAAAAGCAGTGAAAGCAGTGCAAAAAGATGTATCATAAGATTTTATTCCCCTAATAGTTTCTTATTTAAAGTCATACCTTAAAAATATCAAAAAATAACTCTTTCGTAAAGACGAATGCGGAAAAATAAGGTATAATCATTAACAAATTATAACGATTCTTGCAGGAAGGGGAAACTGGCATGAAAAATAAAAAAGCGGAAAATGCGATCACAGCAGTGCTGGCGGCAGCGGTACTGCTGACCGGAGGAATGAGTCTGCATTCTTATCTGTCAGAGCAGAGAGCAAAAAATGAATACGATGCCATCCGCCAGGAGGTGGTGGCAGAGCCTGCGGCGGGGGAAACACAGGAAGAGATTGCGGAGAAAAATTATCCGGAGCTGCAGATCGACTTTGCCGAACTTATCAGGACCAACCCGGATTTTCGTGGATGGCTCTATTTCCCGGCATTGGACATCAGTTATCCGGTGGTACAGGGGGAGGACAATGACTATTATCTGAAGCATTCCTTCGAGGGGGAGAGTGTGAATGCTGGATGCATTTTCATGGACTGTGGGGCTTCAGCAGACTGGTCAGACAGGAATACCTTTGTATTCGGACATAATATGCGGGATGAGAGCATGTTTGGGGCTTTTAAAAATTTGCTGAAGGGGACGGCAAGCTGCGAGGAGAATCCTTACTTCTATATATACACGGAAGATAAAGTCTACATTTATGAGATTTTTTCCTATTATGAAACAAAGAGTACCAGTGACCGTTTTGCCACGTTTACCTCAGATGCCTCCTATGATGATTATGTGCAGTGGGCCACGGAACATTCCCTGTATGCTTCGGATGCGGACTTAAGTGACAGAGGAAACATCGTATCGCTATCCACCTGTTACGGTTCTTCCGGTACAAAAAGGCGGGCTCTGATCCATGGAGTCCTGATAGAAACGGCTGCATACTAAGGCTTGTGTTACAAAAATAAAAAATGATACTGAAAAGACCAAAAAAATAATAAAAATCTGAACCTTTTTTGAAATGGCGTCAGTCTTAATAATTGTAAAGAGGAACGAAAACGTTTAAAGACGTTGAAACACGCAGTTTCATTGAGGGAGAAATCAGATGAGCAGATTTAGCAAGTATGTAAGGGAAAAAGTAGTAAAGGTTCTGGTAGCAGCACTGGTAGCAGGTTCCGTCGCAGGGAACGAGGGGATTATTGTGCAGGCAGCAGGTGCGGATTTAAATGATCCATTTTCATTTGTATTATATACAAATGAATTTGTATCCTCAAATCTGGACCATATTGAGGGAAATGCCGCAATTAGAGAATTAAAGGTTTCCATGGTAAGCTATGGGGGAAAATCTTATCTGGGAGATCTTTCTGCTCCCAATCAGATTCTTAAATATACAGCGTCAGGCAGAACAGACGAAAAGGAACTGATAATTCCGCTTACTAATTCTGACGGAACACAGAACTCTGTTGAGGAGGAAGTGACAGGACAGGGTTATAATATTATAGTTGGCGAAAATAAATTATATACTGGAAATCTTCTGAAGAACTGTGAGGTATGGGATACAGATATTGCATCTGAGATCAGCAATGTCCTGGCAGGTAATATGGTACAGAAAAGCAACGACTTGTATGCTTTGGCGGATGAAAATAACGATACACAACTGGTATTGAATGTAACAAGTGCTGAGTTAAATACCAGGATGGAAGACTATGACAAAGAGATCACTGGCGCAGCTTTTTATGGAAAAACAGTTGTGGTAAATGTAAGTGATTCCGGTACAGTGAATATTACCGGCTGGATGAATGCGCATGGTGCAAAAAAGCAAGCATTGGAACATCAGCTGTGGGCAGACAGAATTATTTGGAACTTTGGCAATGCAACAGAAGTTAATGTAAATTCTATTTTCGGATATATTCTGGCTCCGAATGCAACTGTCTATAATGGTGGAACTGTTGTCGGAGGCATCATAGCGGATAAGTATAAGCAGGGTGGAGAGATTCACTGTCCGTGCGAACCGGATGAGCCGGAACCTACGCCGACACCGACGGTACCGGTGGTAACCGAGGAGCCTACGCCTACGCCGGTAGTAACCGAGGAACCTACGCCAACCGCAACACCAACCGCAACACCTGACACCCCGGATGAACCCGATACTCCGGATGATACACCAGATGATCCCGGCACCCCGAATGATCCCGGTACCCCGTCAGATCCCGGCACACCGGCCGGTGGAATCCCGGATACCCCGCAGGTACTTGGTGCAAGACGCCGCAGAATGGTGACCATCGAGGATGAGACAGTTCCCTTGGCGGACAGAGCAGTCCTCGGAGCATCCAGACGACCGCAGACCAGCGATGACTCCGATGCCTGGAATCTGGGCTTTGCCTTTTCCCTGACGAGTCTGGGAGCATGGCTTGTTCTTAAGCGAAAAGAACATTAAACAGGAACGGAACGACAGCCGATCTTAGCTGTAAAAGTATAAAAGGATCAGAATCTTGAAAAATTTTTCAAATTCTGGTCCTTTTTTCCATTTGGCGTAGTCTTACTTATTAGGAGAGTAAAAAGAAGTAATAAAAACAGAAATACTGGTTTTGAGGGGAAACAGAAATGAAGTTAAAAAACGTAATACAGACCAAACTGGCAAAAACTCTGGTAGCGGCACTGATGATCGGCAGCATCTCCAACACCGGATTTACGGTACAGGCGGAAGAAGCAACGCAGAATGAGCAGAACGATGTTGTTGAAATGGCAAGTGCAAGCGGAAACGACAGCGTTGTTGCTGTAAAAGAGAAAACCTATCCCACCATCAAAACGGTGATTCTTGCTGGAGGCACCATGGCAAAATATGTGGGAGGACAGGTAGCCAGCCCCAACGTATGGCCCAATAATTACAAGCCGGCAAACGGAGATTTTTCATTGTTTGCAGGTCATAAGATGACTTTGGATGATGCTGAAACCTTTAAATATCTTTCTGTGGATAATACAGGGGTAGATGCCGAAGGAAAGTTAACCGGAAGTAACGGGGCAAGCTGGCAGTGCGTTGGATTCGTAGCATTAGATGTAAACAAATATTCTGACTGCAAGCCCGCAGATTTGTTACACTATGTTTATTACGGTGGAGACAGCGAAGGCACTTCCTATTATAAAGAAAACTGCGGAAAAACCCTTGAGGATGTAAAACAGTATGTGAATGACAACAACGGCGTCTTGTATGGTGAAAATGTAACGGAAAGTTTTATGGATCAGTTGCTCACCACCGGTCGATCCTTCAGTGGAGTCACCATTGCCACGGTATGGTATGTGACCACACCCACAGAGACCTGGATCAATTATGACGGATACGATTACAGGATTCCCGGGGTATCCGCAGTAGATTATTATGAATATCCCACGGGAACGGTAACTTTTGAACAGAATGAGAACGGCGCAGTGTTCCATTATATTTCCGAAGGTATTACCATTACTACAACTCCGGAACTGGAACAGCATTGGGAAAGCGGCACCGGCAGGGTGACCTATGATGCAACGATCACCATTACGATCCACAGCAATGCCCCGGACAAGGTAAGAATCAATCTGTCCGATGCCATCGGTTATCTGAACGGTACCGTGGCAGGAGGAAATGCGGCAGAGCCCGGAGATACCCTGTACTACAACATAAAGCTGGTAAATGAGAGTAATAAGGAGTATCAGTATGATCCTGCAAAGGCCACGATCGGTACGATCCCGGCAGCGCCTAAGGCAGGAGAGAAAGTAACGGTTCTGTCCAGTGGTTTTGAAGGTTATGAGATCGGTGAAGTGGGAGCGTTCTGTACATTGCCCCGCCGTATTTTAAATGCTCCGTTACGGGATCTCGGAATCACCGCAGGTAAGGTTACGGATGCGATTGTCGGAGAGGCTCTTTTGAAAAAAGGATATGGCAGCGAAGAAATGAAGCCGGAAGAGGTTACGCAGAGCTGCCTGGCACAGTATTACTTAGACTGGTTCAACAATACTTCCAGAGAAGAAGGAAATAAGGTCTACGGCTTTTCAGAACTTACGGCAGAGGAACTGGCAATCCTGACCAACGGAACCGCCGATACCACAGTAGCGGAGAGCTGTTCTGCAGTAGCAGATGCTTTATATTACACGACATATCATAATGTATATACTTTTGACGGTGAAGGTCTGTATGACCGGATGCTGAAAAACGGACAGGAAGGTTCCTATGCAGATACTCGGGTATCCGACCTGTTAAAGGACGGAGAAGTGAAGATCACCACTAACCTTAACGGTGTGTTGGCCAACAACGGCTATCAGATGACCAGATACGGCTTCGGAATGCAGTTTGAATTGTCCAGAGAGCCGGAGGTTACTCCGCCCGTGACTACCAGCCCGGAACCGACTCCCAGTGCTACTCCGGAGCCTACGCCGACAGGCACACCGGATACCACACCCACGACGCCGACCACTACTCCGACCGCACCCCCGGATACTCCGGACGATTCGGATGATTCCGATACCCCGGATACTCCCGGTACACCGTCTGAGCCGGCAACCCCGGTAACACCTCAGGTGCTTGGTGTAAGACGTCAGCGGGTTGTAAGCATTACCGATGATCCTACACCATTGGCGGACAGAGCAGTCCTGGGAGCTTCCAGAAGACCCAGGACCGGCGATGATTCCAATACATGGAATCGGGGCTTTGCCCTTTCCTTGACAGGGCTGGGAGCATGGCTTATTATTAAGAAGAAGCAATCATAACGAATAAACATATATTTACTATAAACAATCAAGGAAAGAAGAGGTAGAACAAATGAAAAAAAGATGGATGAGTCTTGTTCTGACAGTCATCATGGTGCTGAGCCTTGCAGGCTGCGGCAAGAGTACAGAATTATCCTCTGTAAGCCGTGATCCTGCCACGGATGACGGAACTGTCTGGTTCGATGAAGAGGCAGTGGCACTGGCGGGTTCTGTGAGAAAAGCCGGTATGAGTGAAGCTGAGCTGGCCCGTGCAGATGAACTTCGTGCCATGGCTATCGATGCGTTGGATATTGTAAACGCGAAGAGAGCAGAGAACGGCCTGGCAGCACTGAACTGGAGCAACGGTCTGGAGTCCTGCGCTATGGTAAGAGCACAGGAAGCAGCTTCCAAGTTTTCCCATACCAGACCCAACGGTAAGGACTGGTACACAGTGAACAGTGAACTGATGTGGGGCGAGAATCTGGCGAAGGGCTATGATTCCGCACAGAGTGTAGTAGATGCCTGGATGGCTTCTCCTACACACGCAGCGAATATCCTGGCAGGCGATTTTACCACCTGCAGCATTGCGGTCTATGAGACCAATGGCAAGTTGTATTTTGCCCAGGAGTTCGGCTATTAACAGGGTATTTCTTATCATGAGGGGATAGAGAGATAAATGACAGGAGAGAGTTGATATTCTTAACGGAATATTAACTCTCTTTTTGTAAGGTAATCCTTAAAAAAACCACCTGCTATGCAGGTGGACAACAATCGCTTTAGCTTACAGTAAAAACCTCCAATGATATAATAGTGTTGGTTCGCCAACCGCACTAATCAAAGGAGGTATCCAAAGTGGATGTAAATAGTTTATCACACAGTAAATGGAATTGTAAGTACCATATTGTGTTTGCGCCAAAGTTCCGAAGAAAAGTAGCATATGGAGCGTTACGTCAGGACATAGCAAATATTTTGAGCATGCTGTGTAAAAGAAAAGGAGTCAATATAGTGGAAGCAGAGATATGTCCGGATCATGTGCATATGCTTGTAGAGATTCCGCCAAACATCAGTGTAGCAAGTTTTGTAGGTTAGCTAAAAGGAAAAAGTACACTGATGATATTTGAAAGGCATGCAAACCTGAAGTATAAGTATGGCAATCGGCATTTTTGGTTATTATGTAGATACTGTAGGAAAAAATGCGAAAAAGATCCAAGAGTATATCCAGAACCAATTAAAAGAGGATTTGGAATACGACCAAATGACACTAAAAGAGTATATTGACCCGTTTACGGGTGAGCCAGTAAAACAAAGCAAATAAGATGAGCCCTTTAGGGCTCTGCAGAGAAATGATGTTGCGGCTGGCGAGTTTTCAACGGGTCTTTAGACCCAGTGCCGGTAACAGCCCCTTATAGGGGCAGAACAAACCACCGGCTCAGCCGGTGGTTATGATTGGGCTTCAAAAGATAGAAAATTTTCCTGAATCATGGTAAAATAAAATCGACATATAAAATTGAGTATCTCTGCAGAAGATCACTGTTCCAAATGAGGGAGATGAATGGAATATCCGGGCGCTGCCGGACAAGTGGTCACTTCACAGAGTACAGGAAAATAAAGCATATAATAAAAATGCAGCGCAGAAATGAGGACATATGAGTACAAAAGCATCACAGAAGGGCACAAAGGGGCAGACACCCGGCATGACGACGATCCGGGAACGTCTGCAGAAGGCAATCAGCAGGTTGGTAGTGTTCTCGATTATTCCGTTGGTCATCCTTACCGTGATCCTGAATCTGTCCAGTACCATGAGAACACTGGAAGGCGATATGCTGGTGGTGGCAGAGATCTCTGCAGACCGTATCAAAGAGGAACTACGGGTGACAACAACGATCGTATCCGAACTCGGATGCAGCTATCAGCTGTCTTCTCCGGTATTTACCCAGGAGCAGAAGCAACAGTATATCAACCAGCGTGTGGAAGCTTATGGAATGGTCAGAGGCAAGCTGATCGGCTCCAACGGTATCTGTGCTTATGACGGAACCGATTATAGTGACCGTGATTATTTTAAGAGATCCATGCAGGGAGAGGTCGTGGTATCGGATCCCGTGATCTCGAAGACAGACGGTAAGCTCAGCGTTATCATTTCCGCACCCGTATATGCAGACGGAGATAAGAATGGTGATATTGTCGGCGTGGTATTCGTTGTGCCGGATCCGGAGTTCTTAAATGATATTGCTGCGGCAGTCTCTGTCAGTAAGAATTCCGAGTGCTATCTGTTGGGAGAAACAGGTATCACCATTGCTCACTGTGATTCTGCGATTGCCCAGGAGCAGAAGAGCAACATTGAACTGTCTCAGACGGACAGATCTTTGCGGGGAATTGCAAAGGTAGAGCAGAAGATGATGACCGGAGCAACCGGATATGGCACTTATATGAAAGGCGGAACCCTCACAATACAGGCTTATGCACCAATAGAAGGAACCAATGGATGGAGCGTGGCAGTAAATGCACCACTGACAGATTTCCTTGGTTCTACCGTTGTATGTATTGTCATTGGTGTAGCAATAGGTGCTGCAGCTTTATGTTTCAGTGTGCGCAGGGCAAAAAAGATCGGTCAGGCGATCGGTGAACCGGTGGCAAAGTGTACCGAGAGATTACGTCTGTTGGCTGAGGGCGATCTGCATACTCCGGCACCAGTGATCCGGACACAGGATGAGACACAGATCCTGGCAGAGGCTACCGCCGCATTATCCGGTAACCTGCAGAAAGTGATTGGCGATGCGGATTATCTGTTGGGAGAGATGTCACAGGGCAATTTTGCACTGACTACAGGTTGCGCAGAAGCCTATGTGGGAGACTTTCAGGGACTGTTGGAATCTATCCGTAAGCTGAACCATAAGCTCAGTGAGACACTTAATGAGATCAAGACGGCAGTGGGACAGGTATCTCTGGGGGCAAACCAGATGGCAGATGCTGCCCAGGGACTTGCGGAAGGTGCTACCGACCAGGCCGGTTCCGTAGAGGAACTGCAGGCTACCATCACGAATGTAACCGAGATCGTGGAGAAGAATGCCAAGGCACTGGGAGGTTCTTACCAGAAGGCTATGGATTACCAGCAGCAGGCGAAGGACAGCGGAGAGGAAATGAAGGGTCTGACAGATGCCATGCAGCGTATCAACGATACTTCCAGGCAGATCAGCGATATTATTGGTGAGATTGAGGATATCGCATCCCAGACGAATCTGTTGTCCCTGAATGCAGCCATTGAGGCAGCCAGAGCAGGAGAGGCCGGAAGAGGCTTTGCAGTGGTTGCGGATCAGATCCGTAAGCTGGCAGATGACAGTGCACAGTCTGCGGTACATACCAGAGAATTGATTGAGACTTCCCTGCAGGAGATTGAGCATGGCAACCAGATCACGGACAAGACAGCCGAAGCATTGCAGAAGGTCGTGGAAGGCATTGAGGATCTGGCCAACGAGTCCAAGAAAGCCATGGAAGAATCCAAGGCACAGGCAGATGCCATGATGCAGATCGAACAGGGCATTGAACAGATATCCACAGTGGTGCAGAACAACTCTGCGACCGCAGAAGAAACTTCTGCCACCAGTGAGGAATTGTCTGCGCAGGCCACCAACATGAACGAGCTGACCGCAGCATTCCAGTTAAGAGATCAAAATGTACGATGATTCGGTGTAATGAATTCTGAAGATATGACATACAATGCTTAATAGAAACAAGCATTGGAGGCAGCCGTGTTCGAAAAACAGAATATACAGGAAACCGTAAATGAACTGAAAAGTGACGCAGTGAAGGGCCTTACCGATGGTGAGGCCTTTCGTCGTTTACAGCAAAATGGCAGAAATGAAATGAAAGCTGCCAGAAAAAAGACGAAAATACAGCTTTTTCTGGAGCAGTTAAAGGACCCGCTGATCTACATATTATTGATCGCAGCTGTGGTATCCGTCTTTCTGGGGGAGCTCAGTGATGCCGTGATCATCGGCACTGTGGTAGTGGTCAATGCCCTGGTGGGCATGCTGCAGGAGGGAAAAGCCCGAAAGGCACTGGAAGCGTTGAAAAAGCTGACCAGTCCACAGACTATAGTGATCCGGGATGGAATACGCAGAGAGATTCCGGCGGCGGAGCTGGTGACAGGGGATCTGGTAGACCTGGAGGCAGGGGCACAGGTACCTGCGGATATACGGCTGACCAGAAGCTCCAATCTGCAGGTAGAGGAATCTGCCCTGACCGGAGAATCGGTACCTGTGGAAAAAGATGCGCTGTTTCTGGCAGACTGCAGACACGAGATTCCATTGGCTGAACGGGTCAATATGGTATATATGTCTACTGTGGTGACCCATGGCCACGGAGAAGGAATCGTGACAGCTACGGGCATGGCCACGGAGATCGGCAGGATCGCCTCCATGATCACAGATGCGGAAGAGGAAATGACACCGTTACAGAAACGTCTGGGGGATATGGGAAAGCTTCTGAGTATTTTATCGCTGGGAGTATGTGCGGCATTGTTTCTGCTGGCGGTATTTCAACACAGAAATATTCCGGAAATGCTGCTGGTGGCGATTTCCCTGGCGGTGGCTGCGGTGCCGGAAGGTCTGCCGGCAGTGGTGACGATCTGTCTGGCATTGTCAGTGACCAGAATGGTCAAAGTACATACGATCATCCGCAGACTGCCTTCCGTTGAGACTCTGGGAGCGGTCAGCGTGGTCTGCTCGGATAAGACCGGCACACTGACCCAGAACCGGCTCACGGTGGAAAAATGCTGGTGGTATGATGTGCTGGAGGATGCTGCCGGCAGCAATGGAAGGGGAGAATCCCGATGCGTACAGGAGATGCTCCGGGGAATACTGTTGTGCAATGATGCTTCCCTGCAGGGAGAGCAACGGATCGGAGATCCAACGGAACTGGCGCTCTTAGACTTCGGAGAGAAGATGGGGATGCATAGAGAACGTCTGGAGAAGCAGTACCCCCGCTATGATGAAAAGCCTTTCGATTCGGACCGGAAGATGATGACGACCTATCACAGAATCCCGAAAAACGGAGGGCATAAGGGAAGCATTGCCTATACGAAGGGGGCACCGGATGTGATTGTACAGCACTGCACCCATATTTTACAGGACGGAAGAAGTGTGCCAATGACAGCCGGACAGAGAAAAAGGATCAGTGAGGTTGTAGAACTCATGAATTCCCTGGCGCTTCGGACACTGGCGGCAGCACAGAGCGGAAACACTCCCGGGTGTGGGGAAGAAGGTATGACATTCCTGGGAATCGTGGGGATGCGTGATCCTGCCAGACCGGAGGCGGAGGAAGCGGTGGAGATTTTCCGCCGTGCAGGTGTATCTACAGTAATGATCACCGGGGATCATGTGGATACCGCCTATGCCATTGCCAGACAGCTGGGGATTGCAGGGCATCGCAGTCAGTGTATTACAGGGGAAGAACTGAATCATCTGGATGATGCTTCTTTTGCCAGGAGGATCAGGAATATCAGGGTTTATGCCAGAGTGACTCCGGCCCAGAAGGTACGGATCGTGAAGGGGCTGCAGCAGAATGGGGAGATTGTGGCCATGACAGGGGATGGTGTGAACGATGCTCCTTCTCTGAAAGCAGCAGATATCGGTGTAGCCATGGGAACCGGCGTGGATGTGGCTAAACAGGCGGCGGACATGATATTGACGGATGATAATTTTGCAACGATTGAAAAGGCAATCGAGGAAGGCAGAGGCGTCTATGAAAACATCCGCAAGTCGGTGATATTTTTACTGTCCTCCAATCTCGGGGAACTGATGACCATGTTCGTAGCAGTGGCTCTGGGGCTGGCTTCCCCTCTAAAATCCAGTCATATACTGTGGATCAATCTGATCACGGATTCCCTTCCGGCGTTGGCACTGGGAGTGGATAAAAATGACGGAAAAAGCCTGATGCGCTGTCCTCCAAGAAAAGCAGCGGAGAGTCTGTTCGCCCGGGGCGGAATGGCCTGTACCTTACTCTATGGAGCGCTGATCACCGGTATCGGTCTGGCGGCATTTCTGGTATTGCCCTGTGGGATCATGGCAGGCAGGGGAGAACTGTCCTGGAATCTGTCTGACTGGGTGGAGGGACTTCGTGAATTACTGTCCCGGGAAAAAATACTTGCCCGATCCCAGACCTATGCTTTTACAGTACTGGGAATGTGCCAGCTGTATCATGCAGTGGGAATGCGGGATATGCAGAAGTCCGTATTTGCCATGAGACCCTGGGATAATCCGCTGATGGTGTTGGCCTGTGTTATTGGATTTGCGCTGCAGTTTGCGGTAACGGAAGTACCGTTTCTCATCGGAGCGTTCGGAACCTCCCATCTGTCCGGACAGGAATGGCTGCTATTGAATGTATTGGCAGCATTTCCACTGCTGGCTCATGAGCTGGTAGTGATGTTACGGAAGTGAGTACGCTTATCCGGGCTTACCGACGATTCAGAACGATAATTCGCCCTATAACTTCAGGCAGATATTCTTGCGTATGCAAGCATCTGCCGAATACCCTGCCTGAAGCTACATGGCTCTGGATAGTCGTAGCTGGATAGTCGTAATATTCAGAACCCCATTCGCAAAATCGCATCTCCGATGCTTTCCTTTTGCTCATGTGGTTACTTCGCCACATAAATATAGCCAGAGGATCTTACGAATGCAAGCATTCGACGTTCCTCCGGTTATATTTACGTGGCTCTGAATATTTACAAAAAGTTAACATTTTCCTTGTATGGAGTTTATAGTCAATAGTTACAATAAAATTGACAAATAACTTTCATGGGAGGGCAATGTGATGAAAATTATCAGAAAAACAGCGATTGTTATGCTTCTCTGCCTCTATTTTCTGACATATGGTGTATTGCCGCAGGTACAGGCCGCAGGTAAAGACGCTCCTGTGATCGTGGTAGCGCATCGGGCGGGGGCAAAAGTAGCTCCGGAGAACACGGTGGCGGCCCTGGAACAGGCCATCCGGGATGGAGCGCCTATTGCAGAGATTGATGTGCAGCAGTTGTCGGACGGAACCCTGATCGTTATGCATGACAGTAATTTTAAACGGACCACAGGAGAGGATATCTGCGTATGGGATGCGGAGGCAGATGCTCTCAAAACCCTGGAAGTGGGCAGCGGTTTTTCGGCAGCATACCGGGGAGAACAGATCCCGACACTGGAAGAAATGCTTGCCTGTGCCAGAGGCAGGATCACTCTGATGATCGAACTGAAATATACCGGACAGGAGGATGCACTGGAGGAAAGCGTGCTGACTCTGCTGCAGGACTATGATATGGTGGATGAGTGTATTATAGGCTCCATGAACAAGGGAATCCTGCAGAAAATGAAGGAGCTGGAACCGGGGATTTCAACAGTTTTTATTGCCCATGATCTGGAAGAAGAGGATTATGAGCTGGACTATGCCGACAGCTATAGCATCGAGGGGAGAAATCTTACAGTGGATATGGTAGATGCCATTCATTACTGCGGAAAGTCGGTATACGGGTGGACAGCCAATACTTCCGGTGCCATGCTTCGGATCGTAAACTGTGGGGCGGACGGTGTGATCACGGATGATGTGAGATTATTACAGACATTTTTGAGAGAACAGGCTTGCCGTAAAGCGTTTGCAAGTGTATACTGATTAGTTATAAAGAGGGGAAGAATACGGAAGCAGGTTGGTGTATATGAGTAAAATATGGGAATTTTTCGAGAATCTGGGTGAATATGTATATGTGGCAGATGCAGAGACTCATGAATTGATATATATGAACAAGAAGACTCTGAAGAGCTATGGATTTCAAAGTCTTGAAGAGATCATCGGGTTAAAGTGTTATGAGATATTGCAGGGAAATTCTCTGCCCTGTGGCATGTGTAATAATGAACAGTTAAAGCCGGGTTTTTTTAAGGAATGGGAATATTACAATCCGCTGCTGCGAAGAGAACTTCATATCAAGGACACACTGGTAGAAGAAGACGGGAGAAAATACCGTATGGAAATCGCCATAGATTGTGGCAATCTGAATGGGAGAGGGCACAAATCCGAAGATTACCGTAATATGGAGGTTGCGTTGAATGAAGCCATCCGTGTGGCACAGCGGCAGGAGAGCATGGATCAGACATTGCAGGTGCTGCTGGAATTCGTCGGAAAGAATCTGGAAGCGGGACGGGCCTATATTTTTGAAAAGGATGACCACGATCATGACCACAATACATACGAATGGGTAGCCAAGGGAGTCGCACCGGAAAAGGATACCCTTCAGGACCTACCGCCGGAGATCTGTGCGGAATGGTATCGGAAGTTTGATGAGAATCAGAGTTTTGTCACAGAGAATCTGGAAGAAATGAAAGATGTGGATCCGCAGATGTATGAAGTTCTGGTAAGACAGAATATTCATTCCCTGGTGGTGGTTCCGCTTTATGATGATGGGAAAGTAATCGGCTTCTACGGAGTAGACAATCCTTCGACCAGATATTTTGAATTTGTGTCGGAGATGCTGCAGATCATGGGACACTTTATCGTATCGTCCCTGAAGCAGAGAAATCTGGTACGGGAGCTGGAAGTGATGAGCTATTCGGATCCGCTGACGACATTGGGGAACCGTTATGCTATGGAGAGGTACATTGAGCAGGTGGACCATACCGAGCCCATCGGCGTGGTATACTGTGATATTACAGGATTAAAACGGATCAATGACAGTGAAGGACATTCCGCCGGAGACCGCCTGATCCGCAGGTGCTGTGACTGCCTGAAACGTGTATTTGAGGGAAATGGAATGTTCCGTATCGGCGGAGATGAACTGGTGGTTCTGTGCACTGGAATTTCTGAAAAGGAATTCTATCAAAAGGTGGAGGAATTAAAAACAGAGCTGGCAGCTCATGATGTCTCCATGGCAGTAGGAGCAGCGGTGAACACTCTGGAAGCCGTGGGAAAGGATCATTTACTGACGGAGTCCGAGAGACGGATGTATCAGGACAAGGCAGAATACTATCGCAGTACAGGGCTGGACCGCAGAAAGATCTGAGAATGGAAATCCCCAAAGCTATTTTGAAAGTTTATATGTTGAGAATTTCTATCAGGCAGTTCCCTTGACGGGAACTGCTTTTTTCTATATTATTTATATAGGTTAGCTACAACTAACTCAATGACTTTTGGATGGCAGGAGGTGAAGCGCTGATTGAGTCAGGAAACGTGGGAGATCCTGTGTGAAATGGAAGCAGACGATGTGGAACTACAGTTGGCTTTGCAGTGTGCACCGCTGATCACGGGACTTAAGATTTCCAATCTGCTGACGATTTCCCCGGAAGGCTTTACACAGGTGGGAAGGATCGTTGAAGGCAGTGTGCTTTCCCTGTATCCCTTGTTGGAGACAGAGGAGAAAATGGTAATACTGTTGTATCGGGAAGACCGGCTGGAAAAGTATCTGAAAATGCCGCAGGTAAAGAAACTGCTGCGGGAGGCAGGGTACGAATCCGATCGACTGGAGGATATTTTGCCGGTATTTTGCGATCGTTATGAAACCTATACAGAGAGAGGGAAGCCGTTCCCCCACGAACTGGGATTGCTGTTAGGATATCCCCCGGAGGATGTGGAAGGATTTATCAGACATCAGGGGAAGAACAGCCTCTGCACCGGTTATTGGAAAGTATATGCGGATAAAGAAGGAAAACAGAGACTTTTTGAAAAATATGAATATGCCAGGGAAAATTTGATCCAGCTGTTGCATTATGGATTAAAGATGACAGAAATCATAGATATCTGCGGATGTACCGCAGCATAGAAACAGGCACGGAAAGGTGCGGAAGGGAAGGAAAAATAAATGGATAAGATTTATGTAGTATTCTGGACACAGGGTGGTAACACCCAGGCTATGGCAGAGGCCATCGGAGAGGGTATCCGGGAAGCCGGGAAGGAAGCGGAGGTAGTATTTGTGACCGGCGCCAACCTTGACGAACTAAAGGCTGCTCCCAAGTTTGCACTGGGCTGTCCCGCGATGGGAGCGGAAGTCCTGGAGGAATCCGAGATGGAGCCTTTTGTATGTGATGTGGAAGGCTTTGCTTCCGGCAAAAAGATCGCACTGTTCGGTTCCTATGGCTGGGGAGACGGTGAGTGGATGAGAGACTGGACCACCCGTATGGAAGCAGCAGGAGCTACTGTGTTGAACGGTGAGGGCCTGATCTGCCATGAGACACCGGACGGGGATGGCCTGTCAGAGTGTAGAGAACTTGGCAAACAGCTGGCAAACGCATAAGGTATCTGAAAGCAAATAAGACAACATAACAAAAAGATTCATTCCCCGGGTGGAGAGTGAATCTTTTTGCTATATGTATGTGCTATGCTTTTTTGCTGCCACATAAATAATAGCGTTCCTGTGCCACGGTCTCGGGAACCGGAATATTACCGTTTTGCAGCTTTCGGGTCAGAACATCCAGATGATGTAAGCCTTGGGCTACCTTGATCTTACGGCGATCCAGAAGATCGGCATACAACGGGTTCTGAGCCAGTGTATTGCAAATATCCTCAGGGAACGGGCAGTAGGTGAACATGATCTGACGGGCTACTTTGTTCAGTCTCGGGGAACCGGCACCTTCGAAGAGCACCCAGATCATATAATCCCTTACGAACATTTCCTTGAAACTGTTCTTGGCACGCTGCAGGCTGGATTTTACCTTTTCCTTGGCCTCTGTACTCAGATCATGGTTCTTGCGGTAGAACTGGATATAATCGAAATATTCACTGGTCAGGGAACTGATGGAGACATCGTTCCAGCGGTTACCCTGGACTCTCTTGCACAGCTCCCAGCGGAATTCACCGGTCAGGTGGGTGAAAGTCGTCTTCAGATCCTCCAGATGGAAAATGGAGAAGACCATACGACCGGGGCTGTTACGGCGCTTGCCCTCAATTTCCTGCCACATGACACCGCGGATACCGACGTTGGGCATCAGGATGATGTCCGGCAGATATTCCAGATGAATTGTCTCCTTACCCATGACATCTATGTGCTCCATATCCAGACTTTCTCTATAGAATGCCGTGTAATCTACCCGGCGGATCTCCTCGAGAATCTGGGAGACACGGGAAACGGTGACATAGGAGCTTTCCAGATCCTTCAGCACATCATCTGCGCAGAACAGCGGACAGAAAGTAGTGATCCGTCCGAAGGTGATCTTGTTGACCTGAGGGAACATATTCCGGAGCTCGTAATTGACCTTGGCCATGGGATTGTTCTCCAATGCCTTGAGCTCTGCATCCGTAATATTGCCACCGACCTTTTGTTTGTGAATATAATCGGAATAATCCTGGTCAAATTCGTTCCGGCTGGGAGATTTCTTCCCGCGGAAGATGGCCATCAGCCAGTCATAAAAGGTATAGACACCGATATCGCTGTGATCCGACATGGCTTCTGCCATGCGGTACAGGGTGACTGCATTTTTCAGACCGGCCAGCTCCTCATCCACATAACCGAAATACAGAAACATTTTGACCGGCATGGGAATGTTCGGCTGTTCCAGCGTCTGGGTGAACAGGAGGGAGTAGAGCAGATAAAATTCTTCGGTCAGCTGTCTGCGTAAAAGAACGACATCCTGATCCTGGGAAGCCCGGTCGGACAGCAGCTTGTAAGCGTGGACATGCTGACGGAAGCTGGTCACGGTATCCAGATCCGAACCGGCGTAATCCAGAATAGTGTTCAGCGATCCGGCAAGCTTGCCAAGGATCTCGGAATCTCCGGAAGAACCTGCCTCAGCGGAATCCTTGGATTCCATGAGATTCAGGCTGCTCTGGAAGGTCTGAGATCTGGAGGCAAACAGTTCCTGATCGATGAAGGACAGATCGCCGGCCTTAGAAAGCATACGGTGAATGCGGTCGTAGACCGCCTTGCTGTCTTCATTATCCTGTCCCAGTTTATAGAACAAAGAAGTATAAAAATCAAAAAGATCGTTGCCGGATTCCCGGAAATAGAAGGAACCGACCTGCTGCAGATAGTGGAACTGTTCCTCCAGGCTCTGGTAAGTACGGCGGAAGTCCAGACTTCCCTTACGCAGCATACCAATGGACAGATCCGACTCCTGTACCAGGATCCGGTAATTGTCCGAAGCCAGGATCCTGCTTAAGCCCATGTAATAGCCGTTCAGCCAGATGTCCGGTGAATCATCCCCAAGAAAAGCATTCAGCTCATCGAAATGTTCCAGGGATCTCGCCTGCAGACGGTAACGGCTACACAGTGTATTGTAGGTGGCAATATCATCTGTCAGAGTACGATACAGCTCACTGCAGTTCAATTCCGAAATGGAACTGCGGTTCAGCAGAATATTGATCTGACGGAAACAGGACAGACAGAACAGACGTGCTACGTCCGGGTGCTTCTGTAGAATATCATTCAGGGAATCCAGACTGGTCAGGGGATACGTCAGGATCGTTGTATCCTCCAACGTGGTATAGCCCAGCAGATGGATCTCGGAGCAGATCTCACAGATACTGATCACGTCTCCCTTTCCCAGAGTATAAGAGCCGCCGGGATATGATACATCTACTTTACCGTTGGTAATCAGATGCAATGCAGTCATGGGCTGCCCATAGCTATATATAGTTTTCCCCTTCTCCAATACGATTCCAGCCATTCCAATACCTCATCTTATCATACAAATATTTAATACACATTATACACCATAATACCAACAATTTTCTACTGTACTTTTGATAGAAATGTGATAAAATAAAACTACATATGTGTCACTTTTACATTGACAGACGAAAAAAGCGATGTTTTCGGTAGAAAACGGTACATGGAAAGGTATATTGGGGTTATGGAACAGAGCAGTGAATACAGAGAGCAGTTGCTGGAATCATATAAGCAGGCAGTGAGGCCGTTACTTCCCTACCTGCCCTGGCTGGAGCAGAGCGCCGGCAAGAGAGCCAGCTCTATCTACAGCGGACAGGATATCGGAGTGAATTCCGTGTCTTTTCCGGTATATGACGGGACTCTCTTGAATTTCGTCAGGGAAGCGACGAAAAGTCCCCTGATGGATCGCAACTATGCCTATGTATACACAAGACACCGGATCCGCACTCATCAGGAGGAGCGGGATATTATTCAGAAAGCAGGATGGAAGGAATGGGATATCCTCAGAGGAATCCTGTCAAAATATGTCTTAGGCGGCAGAACAAAGGGAAATCTGTGGAGCGAGGCGGTATCGGAGCAGATCTTTTATCTGGTACTGAAACAGATGCAGGAGATCATTGAATTCTGGGATAAGACACCGGCGAACGGAAAGCTTTGAGTGGGGAAAGGCAGGATAGATCCATGGGAGAAAAATCAGTACAGAAAAAGCGATATATCGTAGAGAAAGCCAGAGAAGTATTTGTGGAGAAGGGCTTCAAAAAAGTAACGATGAAGGATATTGTAGAGGCCTGCGACATCAGCCGTGGCGGACTCTATTTATATTTTGAGAATACCAGTCAGATCTTCATGGAAGTGCTGCGCATGGAGAGTGAGGAGGCGGATGACGTATTTTCCGACAGTATTACGGAGGATGCTACCGCAGCGGATATCCTGCTTCTGTTTTTAAAGGAGCAGAAGAAAGAGCTTCTGCGCAAGAAAAATACACTGACGCAGGCTACCTATGAATTCTATTTTGAAAACGAACTGCCCAAGAGAGACAATATTTTAAAAAAGCAGTTTGATTCCGCAGTGAAGATCATTGAAAAACTGATCGAGGCAGGTGTGGATAACGGAGAGTTTATCTGCGAGGACTGTGAGGGAACTGCGAGAAATATTATGTTTGTGCTGGAAGGACTGAAGATTTCGGCCCAGACCATCGGCGTGACGGCGGAAGCGGTGGATCGTGAGATCCTGTATCTGTTGCGCGGATTGGGTGTAGAAGATTAATAAGACAACGGGTGATGATGCTTCAGGGAAAGTTTCCTGAAGCATTTTCTGTGTAGAAAAGCTGCAAAGAGATAAAGAGATAAAGAGAGGGAAAAGGTAAGTATGACAGAAACGATCATCAGCATGGAACTTCCGGCGGGAGGACATCTGGCAATCCGCAGGAACCGGATCCGTCCGGAGGGAGAAGAACGGAATTTATCCAGAATCAGTCTGGTGTCCGGCATCCACGGGGATGAACTGGAGGGACAGTACATCTGTTATGAGACGGCGCGAAGAGTAAAAGAGCATCCGGAGTATTTGAAAGGAATCGTAGATATCTATCCGGCATTGAATCCGCTGGGAATCGACATGGCCAGCCGGACGGTGCCGAGACTGGATATGGATATGAACCGTATGTTTCCGGGAGACGCATCGGGGGATATGATGGAGCGGATCACGGCAACTGTGGTGGATTCCCTGATCGGATCCGATATTTGTATCGATCTGCACGCCAGTGATATTTTTGTGCGTGAGATCCCACAGGTACGACTCAGTGAAGATTTTGCGGAGGCACTGCTTCCCTATGCGAAAATGACCAATGCCGACATGATCTGGATGAATGCCACTGCCACGGTGCATGAATCGACGCTGGCCCATTCCATGAATCTGCTGGGAGTTCCCACACTGGTGCTGGAGATGGGACAGGGGCATGACATCCACAGATCCTTCGGTAATCAGATCGTGGACGGTATTTTCCACATCATGAGTGAAATGGGGATCTGGACAGGCCCTGAGCCAAAGGTGCAGGAGCCTGCGATATCCAGTGACGGTGAGGTGGAGTTTATCCGCAGCAAGTCAGACGGTGTGTTCCTGCCGCTGATCGAGCACAACCACTATGTGAAAAAAGGAGATCTGATCGGGGAAGTGGTGGATCCATTTGAAGGGACGGTGAAGCAGCAGATCCGTACCGCAAAAGGAGGGCTGTTGTTTACCCTGAGAGCTTATCCGGTGGTCTATGAAGGAGATCTGCTGGCGCGGATCCTGACGGAGTGAAAAGATTATGTTTGAGAGAGATATTTATACCATACATTCGACCTACAGAGAAGATATGCGCATCAAGGGCTTTCAGTTCGGCAAGGGCGAGAAGTCTGCCTGCATCGTTGGCGCAGCCAGAGGCAATGAGATCCAGCAGATGTATATCTGTTCCCAACTGGTGAAGACACTGCGGGAACTGGAAAACAACGGCTGTATCAGTGCCGGCAAACAGATTCTGGTGATTCCTACCATCAATGCCTATTCCGTGAATATCAGCCGCCGCTTTTTCGGTGTCAAGGAAGCGGATATCAATCGGAGTTTTCCGGGAAATGATTACGGGGAGCCGGCGGACCGTCTGACCAATGCGTTGCTTACGGAGATCCGGGACTACGTTTATGGGATCCAGTTTACGTCCTTTTACAGACCGGGAGAATTCGTGCCCCATGTGCGTATGATGGAGACAGGCTATCAGAATACGTCGTTGGCGAATCTGTTCGGACTTCCTTATGTGGTGGTGCGCAAGCCGGTACCCATTGATACCAAGACACTGAATTATAACTGGCAGGATGAGATGACGGCCGCCTTTTCGGTATACACGAATCAGAATACCCAGATCGATGAGGTGAGTGCAAGACAGGCGGTGGCAGCGGTCTTACGTTTCCTGAAACGTATGGGGCTGATCCGGTACGAGAGTCATTCCGGCTATATCAGTCATGTTATATATGAAAAGGATCTGAGTGATGTACCTGCGAACCGGGCGGGAATTTTCCGGGGAAAAGTACATGCGGGAGACGATGTGCGCTATGGAAATGAGATGGCAGAAATTATAGACCCTTACGATGGAACGGTGAGGGAGAAGATTCTGGCCCCCACGGACGGCATCGTATTTTTCGCCCACACGGAGGCCCTGATCTGCGAGAAGGACATCGCTTACCGGCTGATCCACAGACTGCATGAATGACGAACCGTTCAAAAAGGCAGGTAAAATCTATCTAAATTTGTTGTTTTCTGCTATTGTGGGAAAATATAGTATGTTGTATGATACTATTCAGAACCATGTAAATATAATCATATGTACGTCAAAGGCTCGCATTGTAAGGGCATCTGATGATATTTATATGGTGAGATAACCACATGAGCAAAAAGTAAGCATCGCAAGATGTGGTTTTGCGAATGGGGTTCTGAATAGTGTCGCATAGTATAAAATTTCGGAGGAGAGACATGAGCAACGTAAGACGTATCTATGTAGAGAAAAAGGAACCTTATGCCGTCAAGGCAAAAGAGCTGCACGACGAACTGAAAAATTATCTGGGTATCGATGTGGCAAAGGTTCGTGAGTTTATCCGCTATGATGTGGAGAATATTTCGGATGAGGTGTTTGCAAGAGCCTGCAAGACTGTATTTTCCGAGCCTCCCGTAGATGATCTGTATGAAGAGACCATCGAGATTCCTGCGGATGCAAAAGTATTTTCCGTAGAGTTCCTTCCCGGACAGTTCGATCAGAGAGCGGATTCCGCAGTGCAGTGTGTGAAGTTCTTAAAAGAGGACGAAGAACCTGTGATCCGTACCGCTGTGACTTATATGATCGAAGGACAGGTGTCCGACGAAGAATTTTCCAAGATCAAATCTTACTGTATCAACCCTGTAGATTCCAGAGAGACCGGCATGGAGAAGCCGGATACTCTGATCACGGTGTATGATGATCCCGCTGATGTTGCTGTTTTTGACGGCTTCAGAGATATGGACGAGAGCAGTTTAAAAGCTCTGTATGAATCTCTGGGACTTGCCATGACCTTCAAAGATTTCCTGCATATCCAGAAATATTTCCATGATGATGAGAAGAGAGATCCTTCTATGACGGAGATCCGTGTACTGGATACCTATTGGTCCGATCACTGCCGTCACACCACTTTTTCCACCGAGCTGACCGATGTGGAATTCGGTGAGGGTTATTATCGTTCTCCCTTAGAGACCACTTACCAGAGCTATCTGGATACCAGAGAAGAGATCTTCAAAGGCAGAGAGGACAAGTTCGTCTGCCTGATGGATCTGGCACTGATGGCCATGAGAAAGCTGAAAAAAGACGGCAAACTGGATGACATGGAAGAATCCGATGAGATCAATGCCTGCTCCGTAGTGGTTCCTGTGGAGATGGATTACGGCGACCATAGAGAGACCGAGGAGTGGCTGGTATTTTTCAAAAACGAGACCCACAACCATCCTACAGAGATCGAGCCTTTCGGTGGTGCTGCCACCTGTCTGGGCGGTGCCATCCGTGATCCCCTGTCCGGCCGTGGCTATGTATATCAGGCAATGCGTGTCACCGGTGCTGCGGATCCTACCGTTCCTGTATCCGAGACTTTGCACGGCAAGCTCTCCCAGAAGAAGCTGGTAAGAGGCGCAGCCAGTGGCTATTCCTCTTATGGTAACCAGATCGGTCTGGCTACCGGCTTTGTAAAAGAGATCTATCATCCTTCTTATGTGGCAAAGCGTATGGAGATCGGTGCCGTTATGGGCGCAGCTCCCCGCAGGAATGTTATCCGTGAGACCTCTGATCCCGGCGATATCATCATCCTGTTAGGCGGACGTACTGGACGTGACGGCTGCGGCGGTGCGACCGGATCCTCCAAGGTACATACCGATACTTCCATCGAGACCTGTGGTGCTGAGGTACAGAAGGGTAATGCACCGACCGAGCGTAAGATCCAGAGACTGTTCCGTCGTGAGGAAGTCAGCCGTCTGATCAAAAAATGTAACGACTTTGGTGCCGGCGGTGTATCCGTTGCCATCGGTGAGCTGGCAGACGGTCTGACCGTAGATCTGGACAAGGTACCCAAGAAATATGCCGGACTGGATGGCACGGAACTGGCAATCTCCGAGTCTCAGGAGCGTATGGCAGTGGTAGTAGATCCTAAGGATGTAGATACTTTTCTGGGCTATGCAAAGGAAGAGAACCTGGAGGCTGTTCCCGTAGCAGTTGTTACTGAGGAACCCAGACTTGTACTGAACTGGAGAGGCAAGCCCATCGTGGATCTGAAGAGAGCTTTCCTGGATACCAACGGTGCCCATCAGGAGACCAAAGTAAAAGTAGATATTCCTTCCGAAGAAGAGAATTATTTTGATAAATGGGCTGTTCCCGCTGTAGGTGAGAAACTGGAAGAGGGCGATGTGAAGGGTGCCTGGGTGGCACTGTTAAATGACCTCAATGTATGTTCCCAGAAGGGTCTGGTAGAGATGTTCGACTCCTCCATTGGTGCCGGCAGTGTATTGATGCCCTACGGTGGAAAATATCAGCTGACTGAGACCCAGACCATGGTAGCCAAACTGCCTGTACTGGAAGGTAAGACCGATACCGTGACCATGATGAGTTACGGCTTCGATCCGTATCTGTCCTCCTGGAGTCCTTACCACGGAGCTGTCTACGCAGTGACAGAGTCCATGGCGAAAATCGTGGCTTCCGGCGGTGATTTCAGCAAGATCCGCTTTACCTTCCAGGAGTACTTCCGCAGAATGACCAGCGATCCTGAGCGTTGGAGCCAGCCTTTCGCAGCACTGTTAGGCGCCTACGATGCACAGATCGGGTTCGGGCTGCCCTCCATCGGTGGTAAGGACAGTATGTCCGGTACTTTCAATGATATTGATGTACCTCCCACACTGGTATCTTTTGCAGTGGACGTGGCAAAATACGGCGATATTATTACTCCGGAACTGAAGACCCCCGGCAATAAGCTGGTACGTTTTTCTATTAATAAAGACGATTTCGACATTCCGATGTATGAGAATGTGGCAGAATTATATGGCAAGATCCACGAACTGACCGAAAATGGTACGATCGTATCCGCTTATGCTCTGGATTCCAAGGGTGTGGCAGCAGCTGTAGCAAAGATGGCCTTCGGTAACAAGCTGGGTGTGAAGATCGACGATGAGGTAACCACAGACGACCTGTTTGACAACGGACTGGGCGATATTCTGGCAGAGATCCCCGCAGACAAGATGGCTGCACTGGAAGAGAAGGAACTGGATTACACCGTGATCGGTATCGTGACCGAGGAGCCTGTATTCGTATATGGTGATGTGAAGATCACCATGGAAGAGGCACTTGTTTCCTGGACTTCCAAGCTGGAGAAGGTATTCCCCACCAAGGCAGTGAAGGGTACTGAGGCAGTGGCAAGCAATGTTTACAAGGCAGACAGTATTTATGTATGTAAGCACAAGATCGCAAAGCCTACCGTATTCATTCCGGTATTCCCCGGAACCAACTGTGAATACGACAGCACCAAGGCATTTGAACGTGCCGGAGCCCATGTGGAGACAAGAGTGTTCCGTAACATGACCGCAGAGGATATCCGCGAATCCGTAGAGGAATTCGAGAAGTCCATTGCACAGGCACAGATCATCATGTTCCCCGGCGGCTTTTCCGCAGGTGATGAGCCTGACGGCAGCGCGAAGTTTTTTGCAACAGCATTCCAGAATGAGAAGCTGAAGGAAGCGGTCATGAAGCTGTTAAATGAGAGAGACGGACTGGCACTGGGTATCTGTAACGGATTTCAGGCTCTGATCAAGCTGGGACTGGTTCCTTACGGCGAAATCACCGGTCAGAAGGAGGATTCACCTACCCTGACCTTCAATACCATCAACCGTCATATCTCCAAGATGGTATACACCAAAGTCGTATCCAACAAGTCTCCCTGGTTACAGGGCGCTACACTGGGTGCTACCTACTGCAATCCCGCATCCCACGGAGAGGGCCGTTTCGTAGCACCGAAAGAGTGGATCGACAAGCTCTTTGCTAACGGACAGGTCGCTACTCAGTACGCTGATCAGAACGGTAATGTATCCATGGATGAGGAATACAATGTCAACGGTTCCTACTGTGCGATCGAGGGTATCACATCCCCCGATGGCAGATGCCTCGGTAAGATGGCACACTCCGAGAGAAGAGATACCGCTGTGGCCATGAACATCTATGGCGAGCAGGATATGAAGATCTTTGAATCCGGGGTACAGTACTTTAAGTAAATTGAGAGTTAGTTAAATACATTGGCAAAATCCACGAACTCCCGGAGCATGCGATACACAT
>OIXR01000754.1_pt1 | contig 26935 bp, 17 predicted proteins | sample 1587831 | NCBI WGS metagenome assembly OIXR01 (sample SAMN03283263) | human gut metagenome | biome: human-associated habitat; material: feces | host: Homo sapiens | place: USA | collected 2013
AAGGGATCCAGCTTATTGTGGCTGATCGGTTTTATCCATCATCAAAGCTTTGCAGTTGCTGTGGAAACATTAAAAAAGACTTGAAATTATCTGACAGAATTTATAAATGTGATTGTGGAAATGTCATTGATAGAGATTTTCAGGCATCTATAAATCTCAAGGCTTATGGAGAAAGAGTTGCAAGCTAACACTAAAACGTTAGTGCAAATATGTACGGGTACGTTAATCCGGAATTTACGCCTATGGAGAGTACAAGAACTTGTGAGTAGATAGATATTTATATCATCAAAAGCATACTCGTTGAAGTAGGAATGAAACATAGAAGTTTATAACTTTTTATAAGTTTTCAGTAACGGATACCAGGGAGGTGAATGCGGTAAATGATGTTTTGAGGGAGTTGCTGGAGATGGTCAGGGTTGTTAAAGATGATGGAAAGGTTACGGTGGCGTATATGAAGAGTTTTGAGATTGAGCAGATGTGGATTAATAAGGGGATTGAACAGGGGATCAGTCAAGGAATCGCCCAAGGGATTGAACAGGGAATTAGCCAAGGAATTAGCCAAGGAATCAGCCAGGGAATTAGCCAGGGAATCACTCAAGGGATTGAACAGGGGCGGAGTGAAGAGAGGGTGAATACGTTGAGGGAGAAGGCGCGTGCGGATCGGCTGGAGAGGGAGCTGAGGAAGCTGCGGAAGCTACGGAGAAGTAGAAGAGATGTTTGAGGATGGAAAGGTTACGGTGGCATATATGAAGAGTTTTGAGATTGAGCAGATGTGGATTAATAAGGGGATCGAACAGGGAATTAGCCAAGGAATCAGCCAGGGAATCACTCAAGGGATTGAAAAGGGTCGGAGTGAAGAGAGTGTGAATACGTTGAGGGAGAAGGCGCGTGCGGATCGGTTGGAGAGGGAGCTGAGGAAGTTGCGGAGTGGGAGATGATGTTGTTTGGTTTTGGGAGAGTTCCTGGGTGTTTGGGCCTGGGGGCTCTTTTTTTTGTGGGATGAATGGAGGGAGGGACGAACGGACAGTCTGCCAGCGGGGTGGGGCATCGGCGCTGCGTTGGATGTGGGTGGGGTGAGTTTTTTGCGATTTGTCGTGAGGGGATTGGGGATAGAGGCTGTTTTGGATAGGGTGTGGTGTTTTTGTGTAATATTTAAATTTATTTTTGGAGGATTTTGGATTATAATTATGGAAAAAGATGGTTGGCCTGATTGGTTGACTGATTGACTGATTGACTGATTGACTGATTGACTGGTTGATTGATATCCGGAGTTTTGGTGACTGTTTTGTGGGACTTGAGAGAAGAGCTTCGGATGTGCGCTGATGAGGGTTGAGAGAAGAGCTTCGGATGTGTGCTGATGTGGGACTTGAGAGAAGAGCTTCGGATGTATGCTGATGAGGGTTGAGAGAAGAGCTTCGGATGTGTGTTGATGAGGGGTGTGTGATGGGCTTCGGATGTGCGTTGATGTGGCTTGTGTGAGGGCTTCGGAGGTTTGTTGGTTTGGTTTTGAGGGTGGTCTTTTTGAGGGCTGCCTGGGTTTTGGTTTTGAAGGGGAGAGGGTTGTATGTGTGATTATGTGGTTTTGCCGCTTTTGAATTCGTCTTTTGAGCCTGGGATGGCTCGGGAGGTTGTTGAGGGGTTTGTGGATGTGGATTTGAGGAATATTGCGCGGGCTGAGCTTTTTTATTTTACGGGGCAGGCGGAGGAGTGTTGTGAGATCACGAGGGGGTATCTGTCCAGCAGGGTTATTGAGCTGAAGCTTTCGGCGTGTATTTTGTATGGGGATTCTAATCTGTCGCTGGGGAATGTGGCGGCGGCTAAGCGGGGGATGGAGGGAATCCAGTCCTGTGTGAAGATTGCTATGAAGAAGAAGGTTCCTAAGGATGTTTATGCGTCCTGTCTTCTGGCGGGGTATGTGGGGGCGGTTTTGCTTCATCTACCTACGGATGGGATGCCTGCTTTTGGGGAGTACAGCAGGATGCTTCCTGAGGGGCTGAGGCTTTTTGCCACGTATGTGATGGCTCACCATACTTATCTTAACGGGGAGATATGGAGTGCTTATGGGATGGGGAAGGCTGCTTTGTTTATGGCGGATAGGTCGTATCCGATCAGTATGACGTATATCCACTGTATGATGGCGGTGTGTGCGATCAACCGAAAGCATAAGCAGGAGGCGCAGGAGGAGATGCTCCGGAGCTGGGAGCTGGCGAAGATGGATGGGTTTCTGGAGCCTTTTATTGAGCATCATGGGCTTTTGCGGGGGCTGATCGAGGCTTGTATCCGGAACCGGGATCCGGAGGCGTATCAGCGGATCACGGAGGGTGTGATTTCTTTCAGCAGGGGCTGGATGGCGCTTCATAATCCGGAAAACCGGAGAAAGGTTACGGGGGAGCTGTCGACGATGGAGTTTTCTATTGCCATGCTGGCAAGTGGGGGATGGACCAATAAGGAGATCGGAGAGCATCTGGGGATTTCCATTAATACTGTCAAGCATTACCTTACGGATATCTTTTGCAAGCTGAATGTCAAGAAGCGGGATGAGCTGAAGAAATTCATGTTAAAATAGTGACAGAGGCACTTTTTTTTGAAAAAACGGGCCTTACAAAACAACTGGTAGTGTTGTATAATAAATATCACGAATAGTCAGATTTTATCGGAGAAATCAGACGAAAAGAACCAGTAAACGAGTAAGTTAAGAAGGAGGAGTTGAAGACTGATTTTCGATAGCATCTGATAATGTCAATATCCTTACCAAAAATGCCTGGTATATTGACACTACAATCACATAAGGGTAAAATATTGAAAAGGTGTAACCTGTTTACTCACCGGCTAAAAACATGAAGCTTTTTTAAGAGAAAGGAATATAAACAGAAGTAAAGTAATAAGAAATACAGTACACGTTAATGCACACATAGGAAAGCGGGAAAGGTATGAAAAAATTAAGGAATAATAAGATCAGAAAACTCCTGGCATTTATGGTGGCTTTGGCGTTGATGGTATCCTGTATGCCGAGTGCATATACGATCTCCGCGAGTGAGGCGTTCGGAGATGGAACGGAGGATATATTTACAGATGGCGAAATTACATCTGAACCAGCGGCCGAAGAATCGACACCGGATGTAAGCAGCGCTGACCAGGAGAAAACGGAACAGGCGCAGCAATCGACGCTTACATATGAAAATGATTCTGTTAAAGTAACAGCAGAGGCACTGGAGGACGGAGCTCTTCCGCAGAATACAGCATTGAAGGCTGACAGCGTAAACGAGAATTCATCCGTATCTTATGATACAGTTTCTCAGAAGCTTTCAGCAGCAGCTACAGACAAGGGCAGCAGCCTGAGAGGTTTTTTTGCGTATGATGTGTATTTTGCTGATGGCGACGGAAACAGAGTCGAGCCGAACGGCAGAGTCAGAGTAACTTTTGAGTACAAGACACCGGCAGCACCGGAGCTTACCGATGCAGCCAGCACGAGTGTAACCGTTGAGAAGCTTCATTATAACAGCAGTACCGGTGATACTGATGTTAACACCTTACAGGCCAACGAGGATCTGAAGGTTCTGAATGTCAACGAGGGCAAACAGATCCAGACACTTCAGGTTGAGACTGGCAACGCAGCTGTTTTTGCCGTTATGTGGGATTCTCCTGAGACAGCAGATGTCGAGGCGGAAGCTGTTTCCGGTAATGGGGACGAGGTGTCTATCGCATCAGAGGAGCTTACGGACGGAATGGATATTTCGGACGAGCCTGAGCAGGATGCAGCTGAGACACCGGCAGCAGAGAATCCGGAGGTAACTCCTGATGCAGAGCCTTCTGAGGCTCCGGCGGAGAATCCGGATGCTGAACCTACCGAAGCGCCGGCAGAGGATCCGGATGTGGTGGAAGAACCGGCAGAGGATATTGCGAGCCCGGAGGAGGTTCCGGCAGCAGATGAGAATGGTGAGACAAGCCTGATCGAGGTTCTGGGAGACGATACGAATCTTCGTGTCAGTCCATCTATCGAGGCAGAGGTTCTGGCAACTGTAAACGCAGGAACACAGCTCACACTTCTGGATACCGTAACAGCAGAGGACGGAGCAACCTGGTACAAGGTTTCCTGGGAAGGAACCGAGGCTTACATAAGAAGTGATATGGCACAGGTTGTTGACAGCAGTGATGAGGCAGAAGAGCCTGAGGATGTGCAGGAAGAAGAAATTCAGCCTGAGATCACCAGATATGATTACACGAGTGACGAAGTCAACGTAAAAGTCACCCTTACCGATCCGGCAGACCTTCCGGACAATGCAGAGCTTTCCGTAACACCGGTAGAGCTCAGCCAGGAAGCCGAAGACCAGATCACTGAAGAAGCGATCAAAGAAAAGAAAGCCATCGAGAAGATTCACTCCTACGATATCAAATTCCTGGTGGACGGCGAAGAGGTTCAGCCAGGTGCTACAGTGAAGGTATCTGTATCTCTGAATGATGAGAAGAAGATCAAGGATGCGGATGTATATCACGTAGACGAGAATGATAACGTTGAAAATATGGATGGCAGCGTTGCCAAGAATGGTGATGTTGAGTTCGAGACTACGCATTTTTCGACTTATGTAATCGTTGGTAATAAGCGTGACGATAAGATAAAAGTTACAATAGAGCATTATGACGCAACAACTGGAGAGAAGATTTATGCAGATGATGTTGATAAAGAACTTTCAGTTGGGCAGAAATTTGATTGTAAGAAGGCTACAAACTGGGATATCAAGGAAGTAAAAGTAGTTATAGATGGAAAAGAGAATACTGTAGCGGCAGGTGATATTGAATTAGCACAGGATGCTACGGTTAAAGTATATTATACTCCTACCACCGGAACATTCGCCGGTGCACCTACGTTTTATGATTATACGGTAAAGGCCGGACAGAGTGGAAATACTTATTATTCCATTAATCAGAAGAGTAATTATAGTGATCCAGACAGTAATCAGAAGTTAAGTATGGGTGAAACCCATAATGGAAAATTAGCAGATCAAAACTATGAGCCATATCAATATACTTGGCAAAAGGGTAACAAAACGGTTAACTTATGGACTGGAGGCAAAGATGTTATTACTGGTTTGTTGAAGGGACTAGATGAAAATGGCAATGTAGAATTTAATTATCCAGATCCAGGATTTTTTAATGAGACTGATTTACTGGCAGGAAATTCAAAAGACAATTACTTAAGAAAAGTATATAAAGATTATAATTTGAATTTTGAAAGAAGTGGTGACACATATACATTAACGGGTGTAACAGATGGAAGTGGCACTAACGTAACAACACAGTATAAGTTAAATAAAAAGGAAAATTCGGGAGAAGATTTCTTTCCATTAGATACTGTGGCTTCAAAGTATGAGAAAGGATATACTAGAAAAACGCAAAGTGTACTTGGGGATGATGGTAAAGAACATAATTATTATTTTGGAATGCGTTATGACATGGAGTTCAACATTGGTGATTATGTAGGTCCATTAAATTATTCTTTTACCGGTGATGACGATATGTGGGTTGTCATGGATGGAGGAAAAAAAAATCAGCAGATTATCATTGATTTAGGTGGAATTCATAATGCGGCAACTAAAACTGTGAACTTGAGGGATTATTTGCCAAAAGGGGATACATCTACACATACATTAACGGTTCTTTATATGGAACGAGGAGCAGGTGCTTCTAACTGTTACATGAATTTTACCCTTCCAAACGTAACAATTTCACAGGTAACAACGGATGCGCTTGGAACTCTGAATTTCCAGAAAGTTAATAAAGAAGGTGCTGGACTTAGCGGTGCAAGATTTGCTCTTTATAATGACGAAGAGTGCACAACACAGATTGCAACAGCTACATCTGATGATAGTGGAAAAGTTACATTTGATAAGCTGAGAGCAGGAACATATTATCTGAAAGAGATTCAGGCACCAGTGGGATATGTTGCTTCCAATGAAAAATGGACGGTAACGGTAACAAAAGAAAATAATAATGTTACAACCACATTAAAAAACAGTTCAGGAACAGCAGTTAAAGACAATAAAATTCTGAATGAGACTCCGGAAGAAATTATCAACTCCAGTATGACGACTAGCAAAACGGCTAAAGTGAAAGACTGGGATCAGAGAACCTACGACATTACCATTAACGCAACATCCACAAGTACAAGTTCCATAATTGAAACGAAAACGCCGGTGGCAGATATCATGTTGGTATTGGATGTGTCCGGATCGATGGGAGAGGATATTACTTCTTATTCATACACATTTGTTGCTAATAATACTTCTGAAGCAAGAGATGACAAGAAGCTTCTAAATCGTAATGTAACGTATTATATTGAGGTGGATGGTTCTTATAAGGAGATGTGGTATTATTCTTCTTATTATAACAAAGGATGGCGTGTGGGTCCGTGGGGTTCATCAGATGATGCAGCGAAAGACAAATATAATAATTGTAAAATATATACAAGAACTAGCACAACAGAAACCCGGCTTGATGCACTTAAGAATGCTGTAAATCAGTTTATAGATGATACAGCGAAGAAATCTCCGAATAGTAAAATAGGTATTACTGTATTTAGCAGTACTGACGACTACAATAGACCATATGGTAATCATGGAACATCTGTAAGTCTGGGAGAAGTAGGTACTGCAGATAGTGCAAAGGTAACGGAACTTAAGAATTTCGTTAAAGATTTGAAGGCGAATGGAGGTACGGATCCTGCGGTAGGACTTGAGGATGCAAAGAACAAGTTGGATGCTATGGTTGATACAAATCCTAAGTATGTGGTTCTGTTCACCGATGGTAAGCCGACTGGAGGCGGTGCTGAGTGGAATAGTACTGCACAAAAAAATGCTGAAACTCAGGCAAGCGAATTAAGAACAGGCCTAAGAAATAAGACAAAGGTAAAAGATCCATATACAGTATACACCATAGGCTTTGCACTTAATGATGAAGGAGATCGCGCGAAGACGTTCTTGTCTGGTGGTGATTATAAAGGCAAAACGTATCCAGGAATTGCTTCATCATCAGATTGCGCAAAAACAGCAGATGATGCAGCATCGCTTACACAAATTTTCCAGAGTATCAGTAGTACAATTAATAAGAACGTTGACATTACCGGTGCAACAATTACTGATGTGATCGACAGTAGATTTGAAATTGTAGATAGAGGTAATGTTATCACCGAAAACAATTTCGAAGGTGGGAAATATACATTAGAGAATGGTGGGATTGTAACAAAGCGTAATGACGGTACTTATCAGGTACAGTGGACTGATCAGACCATTAAACACACGACAGATGGTACAAATGGCTGGAGTAGAACCATTACTGTAAAAGCAAAAGATAGTTTCATCGGTGGTAACAATATTCCTACCAACGTCTCCCCTGATTCTAAGATTAGCGTAGGAGATTTGAAGAAAGTATTGGATCAGCCTACGGTTAATGTCAAAGTTAATCTGGTAGTTAAGGATAAAGAGATTACTATCTACAAAGGTGATTTCGTACCAATGGATGAGCAAATTCGGAATGAGTTGTTTGCCACTAGTAAACCAACATCTTACAAAGATGGTACAGTAAACGAAACAGATTCTAAAAAAGAGGATGGTACATCATTAATTAAATTACAGTGGTTTAAAAAAGACAACGGTGTTAGAACAAACATCGATGAGTCTGAAATAAAAACTGCACTTAATGATGGAACTGAGTATTATCTGGAAGTAACTTATACTGCTCCAACAGAATCAATGGATACGAGTAAAACTAATACAGACGGACATTTCGTGGGAACTGAGACAGCGAAAAATCCTGGTAATAACAATCTATATGGTATTTATAAAATCAATGTTATCAGCGGTCAGATTCAGATTATAAAGAATGTGACAGAAGCGTCTACAGAAGCCAGAACGTTTAAATTTAATGTAGAGGATTCAGATGGAAAGGCTGTTTCTGGTAGTCCGCTGAAGGTGATAGTTGAAGCTGATCAGACTAGTGGAGTTGCAAAATTAAAGAATCTTCCAAGAGGATATTACACTGTAACGGAAGTAGAAGCAGATGGATATACAATTCAAGCATTTGAGGTTGACGGGCAGACAGATTGCGAAAAGTCTAAATCAGATACATCCAAATCATTGACTTTCGGACTTGGTTATGACACGAATAAAAATAATGTCATTAAGAATTATACGTATAAACAAACTGATGGTGGTGTGAAGGGTGTTGCTTCCTACACAAACGAAGCAGTAACAAAACTGGATCTGAAGAAGACAGATACAGAAAATCATCTATTAACAGGTTCTGAATTTAATTTGGAAATAAAAAATGGTGATAATTGGAAAACTATTCAGAATGGTATAAAAGTAATCAATGGGGATTCAGATATTGAACTGACCAAATTGAAATCGGGTATTTATAGGCTGACAGAGACTACCGCTCCGAAGGGATATTCAATACTGGGTAGCAGTATTTGTTTCAAAATCTCATTAGGAAAAGTAGAACTTGTTAATGAAAATGGTGAGGCAGCAAATAGTAGTGAGATGTGGACTTTGGATGAAACGAATAAAGTTTTAACAATCAAAAATGCTAAACTTTATTCCTTACCAGAATCCGGTGGTCCGGGAACTTATGGATTTACAATCAGTGGTGTAGCGATTCTTGCAACTGCACTCCTGTTGTTTATAAATAATAAACGAAGGGAGGAAGAAGCAAAGAGATCGTAACACATTAATTGTAAATGGCCGATGAAGGGCGAAAAAGAAAAATGCAGAGAAAGAAAGGAGCAAACCTTATGAAAAATTTATTAAAAAAGATTGGTGCATTATTAGTGGCAGCGGTTATGGTACTGTCTATGTGCACAGCGGTATTTGCAGATGGAAATGCTACAATTAAACTTACAGGTTTTAATACGGCAGACAGTGTTGAGTATATGCAGATCATTCAAAAGGATGAGAGCACAACTTCTGGTTGGGCATTTATGAATGGAGCAGGAGAATGCTTCATAGAAGCATTAGGAATGACAGATTCCGCTGATGCACAGCAGGAAGTTATCTGGGGATTAATTAAGTTTAAAGATCCTACAGTTGTTTTACCGACTGGCGTAACAGCAAAAACTGTAACAGCAGCAAATATTGACTTAGCATTAAGTAAAGTTGCAGCACTTAATAGATTCACAGTATTAACAGATAAGACAAAAATTGAAGTAAGTGATGCTGGTATTTATGCAATTAAAGCAGAAGAGGAAGGCTATACTTATAAAACAGCAACTGCTTATGTAGGATTTGGCGAGCCATATCCAGCGTTATCAGGTACAGAAGTAATTGCTAAAAAATCTTCAACATCTGTAGATAAAACAACAGAAGATGCCGATCATGTAGTAGCAATTGGAGATATTGTAACTTATACAATCGAAGCATATGTACCTTTTATTGATGCAGCAAATACAGAGAACAGAACATTTACAATCACTGATAAAATTACTGGTGCTGATTACTATTTAACAGGACCAAATGCTGTTAATAGTGTAACAATGGAAGGCAAAAATGGCCAGGTTGGTGAAATCGTAGTAAATGATAAAGGCAATGGATTTACTGTTAATTTAGGTGAATTAGTTGCAGATAAAGCTAATCCGAATGCTGGAAAGAAAATTACAGTTACTTATACCGTAAAAGTAAATGAAACAACAGTAGAAAATAAAGCAGGTAGCCATGCAGCAGGTGTAGATTACGGCGGAAATAATGTTCCGGTTAAGTTATTTACTGGAGAATTAGTTCTGATGAAATATGGCGATGGTGATGTGAATAAGGCATTGGAAGGTGCTGAGTTTGTATTGTATAAAGATGGAGAAGAAGTACCGTTAACGTTCGTAAAGGAAGAAAAAACTGGAAAATATAAATATGCTCCAGATGCAGAAGATGCTAAATCAATACTTGTGACAGATGCAAATGGTTATATTGACGTAGAAGGTTTAGATGTTGGTTCTTATCACTTTGAAGAAACAAAAGCACCAAAAGGATATTCTATTAATACAGATGGTAAGACACTTACACTTACTGTAGACGGAGAAGTTGCTACCGCTAAATTGTATAATGAAGGGGGCTTAAATGATACCAAACTCAACTCCCTTCCATCCACAGGTGGCATGGGAACATACCTCTTCACTATCATCGGTGTTGTAGTTATGGTTGGCGCTGCTGGTGCTTTCTTCATCAGCCGCAGAAAAGGATCTGAGGAGTAATCGTTTGATTGCCGGATCGATTCAATTCAAAAATTATTTATAAGCAACGACAAAGCAAGTATTAAAACAGAATAGTTTCTGATTATTCTGTTGAAGAAATCATTACCGCCCGGCCCCTTCGGGGGCCGGGAGTGGTAAATACAACAGTATGGAGAAACCTATGAGAAAGAATAAGAAGAAAAAATATATTGGACTTGGTTTGCTGTTTCTGATAGGGTTGTCCATACTGCTGTATCCAATGGTCAGTGATGCCTGGAACCGGTACAGGGACAGCCTGCTGATCAGTAATTATAGCAGCAGTGTTTCTTCGGATGATAATTCGGAGAAGATTGACAGTATGTGGAAGGCAGCTCAGGAGTATAACGAACAGATCAAGCAGGAAAGTGTGCCGGATGCTTTTTCCGTGAGGGATGGCCAGACGGACAGTACATATGAGTCTCTTCTGAACCTGAATGGTGATGGAATGATGGGGTATGTGGAGATTCCTGTGATCGATGTGAGCATTCCAATCTATCATTACACGACAGATGAGACTCTGGAGAAGGGCGCTGGTCATTTGTTCGGCAGCAGTCTTCCGGTTGGCGGCAAGAGTACCCATTGTATTTTGTCGGCACACAGAGGTCTTCCAAGTGCGAAACTTTTTACAGATCTGAATCTTGTGGAAGAGGGAGATGTTTTTTACCTGCATGTGCTGGGTAAGACGCTTGCCTACGAGGTGGATCAGATTCTTACCGTTCTTCCGGAGCAGACAGAGTCTCTGGGTATCACGGATGGGGATGATTATGTAACGCTGGTTACGTGTACGCCTTATGCGGTGAATACGCACAGACTTCTGGTGAGGGGACACAGAGTTCCGATGAAGGCTGCGAAGGCGGTTCAGAAAGCAGAGAAGAAGGTTACCGGAATCACCAATCCGACGCTTCCGATGCTTGCTCTCTGTGTTGTGATCGGAATTGTGATCGCGGTGATCCTGGTTGCCGGTATCAATTCTGTTCAGAACAAAAAACGACGCAGGAAATGATTTATGGCTAAAAAGAAAAAAAAGAAAAAGAGTAATGTTGTCCTGAACATCATGATTGCCCTGGTGTTTCTGGCGGGGGCGGGTGTGTTCCTTTATCCCACGATCAGTGATATGTGGAACCAGTATCGAAATGCCCAGCTGGTCAGTAAGTACGAGGAAGCGGTAACGGAGCTTTCGGACAACGACTATGACAGGCTGTGGAAAGAGGCGAAGGAGTATAATGCCGAGCATCCGGTGAATGCCATTGTAGATGCTTTTGAGGAAGAGGATACTTATGAGCTGAGTCATCCTTATGACAGGGTTCTGGATCCGAACGGTGATGGTCTGATGGGGAGTATCGAGATCCCGAAGATCAAAGCCAGACTGGCGATCTATCATGGACTGAGCAAAACGGTCCTGGAAAAGGGTGTCGGTCATGTGGAGGGTACCAGCCTTCCCATCGGAGGCAAGAGCACCCATGCGGTTCTGGCGGCGCATCGAGGTCTTCCTAACGCAAAGCTTTTTACAGATCTGGATCAGATGGAAAAGGGAGATATTTTTATCCTGCACATTCTTGGCAAGCATCTGGCCTACAAGGTGGATCAGATCAAGACGGTGCTTCCGGATGAGACCAGTGACTTGGATATTATCGAGGGTGAAGATCATGTGACTCTGATCACGTGTACCCCTTATGGAGTTAACACCCACAGGCTTCTTGTCCGGGGAGTGCGGACGAAATATGTGGTGGAAGATACAAAGAATGACGAAACGATACCGCAGAAGCTTGCTGTTGTGGATCCGAAGAGGGTTCTGGCCGGCGGCGCTGCAGTGCTTGTTGTTCTGATCCTGCTGATTTATCTGATCGTCCGTCATAGGGACAAAAAACGGAAAAAGAAGCAGCTTTCAGAAAGGAAAGAGGAGGCAGAGAGCGATGAAAAATAGAAGAAAGCAAGGGAAAATATTCCGGAGCCTTCTGGCTGTTCTGATGCTGACGGCTATGCTGGTCACGAGTGTTTTGCAGCCGGTTTTCGCCGGGGATTATGAAGCTGGAAAAACAGGTAATCTGACGTTGACGGTTCAGCAGGCGGATGAGGAGGGAAACCAGACTCCGCTGCCGGATGTAGGGCTGACGATCTACAAGGTTGGCAGTGTGAATTTTGATGGCAATGTGCATTTCGTGTTGGATGAGGCACTGGCTGCCGCAGCAATCGATTTTGATTCCATCACGACGGCTGATGGCTGGTATGAAGCGGCAGAGAAGCTGGCGGCTATGATCGTCAGCGGAAGCGTGGATGTGTGGGGTATGTCCAAGTCCTCTGATGCAGAGGGGAATATGACTTTCGCTGATCTGGCTGAGGGTATGTACCTGGTGGTGCAGACAGATGGAAACAGCAGTGTTATGGTTTCACCGATGCTGATCTCCGTTCCTTTTGCAGATCAGGAGCAGGGCTGGATGTACGATGTACAGGCTTATCCGAAGTCTGTAAGTAATCCGCAGAAGCATACACAGATCCAGGTTACGAAGAGAATCTATAATGTTGATGATAACGGGAATGTGATTCCTCTGGAAACGAAGGAGGATGTAACTTATAATGTTGGGCTTTACCTTGATCCGGATGGAAATGCCCCTTACGGAGAAATGCAGAAAATCCATATCCAGAATGCTTCCAGTGGTACAGCTACATGGACGGATGTTCCGGATGGCACCTATTATGTATTTGAGCTGGATGAGGATGGAACGCCTCTTCAGCAGAATACGAAGATCAAGGTGGATGATGAGAATCTTTACTACTACAATGTAACGAAGCCGAATGGTGAGAGTGAAGAGAAGTCCAATCAGGTTGTGATCGGTGGAGATAGTGGTGTTACTGAGGCTGCGGCTTATGTAAATAACTATTATACAAAGATTTCCGATGTATTTAGCCGTAACGGATATATCAACATTAAGAAGAATGTGATGATCGATGGTGTTGCTTCTACTGTGGATGATACGTTCTATGCTGGTTTGTTCTCCACTGAGAGTAACGGTGAGCTGACGCTTGAGAAGGTAGTGACTCTGAAACAGAATGGTAGTGTTCAGGTAACAGTGGATCTTCCAACAGATCAGGAGATCAACAGTGTTACTTATACTGTTCTGGAGACGGATAAGGATGGAAATCCGGTTGATGATGATACCTTTAAGTATACAGTTACCGGTCAGGGTGAGGTTACACTGAATAATGATAACCGATATACTGTAACAAAGGAGATCACCAACAGTCTTTCTTCTGAGCCGACACCGATTCCGACTGTTACACCTGGAACAAATCATGGTGGAAATGATCGGATCACTCCGATCCCGAATAACGGTACAGCGGGCGGAACTGCTCCGAACGATACCAGCGGTACAGCAAGACGTTCTGTAAAGACCGGCGATGATACACCGATCGGCGTATGGGTTGGAATCCTTGCAGCAGCGATTATTGTTGGCGGTGGTGCAGCTTATGGAGTTAAGAGAAAGAAGAAAAAATAAATAACGGATCGTTCTGAAGGATGATCGATGGAAGAACCGGGCGATGTGGATGCCCGGTTCTTTTTTGGAATATTTATGTATTGGGGATGAAAAAGCAGCGGGTGATATTTTTTCTCGAAAATTGCTCTTGACATTTTGGTATGATAAGTATATTGTATGTGTTGCAGTAAATTTCATAAAAGATAGCCTTTTATTCAGAGTGGTGGAGATACAAAGGATCTGAGAAGCCACGGCAACCCCGGATAATCCAGGAAGGTGCCAACCTGAGCGAGCAATCGAACAATAAGAGGATTGTTTACAGAATTTAAACAGTCCGGATTGTACGGGCTGTTTTTTATGTCTATAACCGTTGTTTTATTACAAAAGGAGAAGATCATGGAGAAAATTTTATTTACATCTGAATCTGTAACTGAGGGTCATCCTGACAAGGTCTGCGACTCTATTTCCGATGCGATCCTTGATGCTATGATGGCACAGGATCCGATGAGCCGTGTTGCTTGCGAGACTGCTACTACAACAGGTCTTGTACTTGTTATGGGCGAGATCACAACCAAGGCTAATGTTGATATCCAGAAGATCGTTCGCGATACTATCCGTGAGATCGGATATGACAATGCGGATTATGGCTTTGATGCGGATACCTGTGCGGTTATCACATCACTTGACAAGCAGTCCACAGATATCGCTATGGGTGTTGACAAGGCTCTTGAGCAGAAAGAGGACGATATGAATGAGGACGAGCTGGATTCCATCGGTGCCGGTGACCAGGGTCTTCAGTTTGGTTATGCTTCCAATGAGACTGAGGAGTATATGCCGTATGCCATCAACATGGCTCACAAGCTTGCTCAGCAGCTGACAAAGGTTCGTAAGGACGGCACTCTGAAATATTTAAGACCGGATGGAAAGACTCAGGTTACTGTTGAGTATGATGAGGCTGGCAAGCCGAAGAGAATCGATGCTGTTGTATGCTCTACACAGCATGATCCGGATGTTACTCAGGAGCAGATCCATGAGGATATTAAGAAGTATGTTTTTGATGCGATCATTCCGGCTGATATGGTTGATGCGGATACGAAGTATTTCATCAATCCGACAGGTCGTTTTGTTATCGGCGGACCTCACGGTGACAGTGGTCTGACAGGTCGTAAGATCATCGTTGATACCTACGGCGGAACAGGACGTCACGGCGGCGGTGCTTTCTCCGGTAAGGACTGCACAAAGGTTGACCGTTCTGCTGCTTATGCTGCACGTTATGTTGCAAAGAACATTGTTGCAGCAGGTCTTGCTGACAAGTGTGAGATCCAGCTTTCCTATGCAATCGGTGTTGCGCATCCGACTTCTGTCAGTGTGAATACCTTCGGAACAGGTAAGCTTTCTGAGACTAAGCTTGTTGAGATCGTTCGTGAGAATTTTGATCTTCGTCCGGCTGGTATCATCAAGATGCTTGACCTTCGCCGTCCAATCTACAAGCAGACTGCTGCTTATGGTCATTTCGGCCGTACAGATGTTGATCTTCCATGGGAGCATCTGGACAAGGTTGAGACTCTGAAGAAGTATCTTTGCAACAGCTACGAATAATCGTTTCAGAAGAATAAAGAGTGAAGCCCCCGGTAGTGCCAGTACCGGGGGCTTCTTGCATGGTGAGATGGGGTTTTTTATAGAAAATTTAGAGATAGGGAATATAGTTTATGTTATAATACGTGTATGTGAATGTGCGAATTTATAAAGGACGGAGATACAGATGAAGTTAAAAACACGTATTATTGTGGGCTTCGTTGCGATCATCCTGCTGCCGCTGCTTCTTTTTTCCGCAAGTCTGTACGGGTTCAGCCAGACGCAGGCGAAGCATGTGCAGGAGAGCAGCAGCCAGGCTTCGGATTCCAGCCAGATGGTCTATGATATTTCGCTGCCGCAGTCTTCCAGCAGCCAGGTGAAGCTGATGGCCAAGGATATGATCCTGACCGCAACGATCATCCTTGTTTTTACCGCATTGTCCGTAGGGCTGTGGATCTATCGGAGTATTGCGGTTCCGCTGGTGAAGCTTAAGAAGGCTACCAAGAACATCAAGGAGGGGAATCTGGATTTTGTCCTGGAGGTTGAGGGGAATGATGAATTTTCCCAGCTTTGCCAGGATTTTGAGGAGATGCGTAAGCGTCTGAAGGAGTCCACGGAAGAGAAGATCCTGATGGATAAGGAGAATAAGGAGCTGATCAGCAATATTTCCCATGATCTGAAGACGCCGATCACTGCGGTGAAGGGTTATGTGGAGGGAATCATGGATGGTGTGGCGGATACGCCGGAGAAGATGGACCGGTATGTGCGTACCATTTATAATAAGACCAATGAGATGGATCATCTGATCAATGAGCTGACCTTTTATTCCAAGATCGATACCAACCGTATTCCGTATACGTTCAGCAAGCTGAATGTGGAGGATTATTTTTCGGATTGTGCGGAGGAGCTTGGGCTTGAGATGGAGACCAGGGGGATCGAGCTTGTGTATGCCAATTATGTGGAGAAGGGTGTGCAGGTTATTGCGGATGGTGAGCAGATCCGCCGTGTGATCCATAATATCGTGAGTAATGCCATTAAGTATATGGAGAAGCCAAGGGGGATCATCCAGCTTCGTGTGAAGGATGTGGGTGATTTTATCCAGGTGGAGATCGAGGATAACGGCAAGGGGATTGCCGCCAAGGATCTGCCGTATATTTTTGACCGTTTTTACCGTACCGATGTTTCCAGAAATTCTTCCAAGGGAGGAAGCGGTATCGGACTTTCCATCGTAAAGAAGATCATGGAGGATCATGGTGGAAAGGTCTGGGCCACAAGCCGGCTGGGGATCGGAACGATCATGTATTTTGTTCTCAGAAAATATCAGGAGGTACCGATGAATGAGTAGAATTTTGATCATAGAGGATGAGGAAGCGATCGCGGATCTGGAGAAGGATTATCTGGAGCTTTCGGGTTTTGAGGTGGAGATCGAGAACCGTGGTGATACGGGGCTTGTACGTGCAATGAAGGAGGAGTTTGATCTGATTATCCTGGATCTGATGCTTCCGGAGGTGGATGGCTTTGATATCTGCCGGCAGGTCCGTGAGGAGAAGAATACGCCGATCATTATGGTTTCGGCCAAGAAGGATGATATCGATAAGATCCGCGGACTGGGTCTTGGTGCGGATGATTATATGACCAAGCCGTTCAGCCCAAGTGAGCTGGTTGCGCGTGTGAAGGCGCATATGGAGCGTTATAACCGGCTGGTTGGTTCCAATGTGCATAAGAATGATGTGATCGAGATCCGTGGTATTAAGATCGATAAGACGGCCAGGCGTGTGTGGGTCAATGGTGAGGAGACGACGTTTACTACCAAGGAGTTTGATCTTTTGACTTTTCTGGCTGAGAATCCGAACAGGGTTTTTACAAAGGAGGAGCTTTTCCGGGAGATCTGGGATATGGAGTCTGTGGGTGATATCGCTACGGTTACGGTGCATATCAAGAAGATCCGTGAAAAGATCGAGTTTAATACGGCCAAGCCTCAGTATATTGAGACGATCTGGGGTGTGGGGTACCGGTTTAAGGTGTGAGTCTGTGGGGAAGGCTTCGGATGGAGCTGCTGCAGGTGTATGAGTGCAGATCGGAATGATGGTGTATGATCTGCCGGGTGCTTTTGAGAGGAGTGGAGATATGCCGCTGTTGAGGGAAAGAATTTATACGATAGAGGATATTTATGCTTTGCCGGAGGGTGAAAGAGCGGAACTGATCGATGGACATATTTATTATATGGCGCCGCCGAATACGATGCATCAGAGGATTTCAAGTATTTTGTCCAGAAAGATAGGTAACTATATAGATTCTAACAAGGGCAAATGTGAGGTGTTTGCCGCACCGTTTGCGGTGTATCTGGATGAGAAGACGAATACTTATGTGGAACCGGATGTTTCTGTTATCTGTGATCCGGATAAGCTGGATGACAGGGGATGCAAGGGGGCTCCGGACTGGATCATCGAGATCGTTTCTCCGGCGAGCAGGCGTATGGATTATTATACCAAGCTGTTTAAATACAGGACTGCCGGTGTGAGAGAGTACTGGATCGTGGATCCTGTGAAGAAGCTGGTAATGGTGTATGATTTTGAAAATGAGGATACGGAGCAGTATACATTTCAGGATTCGATCAAGGTGGGGATCTATGAGGATCTGAGGATCGATTTTGCTGAGATGTGATAAAAATGGAGGGGAATATCGTCTGGTGATAGCCCCTCCTTGTTTTTTGGCAAAAAAATAGAACGCCGTCGCAACGCCGTCCTTACAAAAACACAAAGTGTTTTTTGATTCTGAAATTATTATATGTGCGAGATGATAATTTGTCAACCTGTTTACTGCGAAAATTTACCACGGTATACATCCGACTTAGATGCAAAAATCTGAAATATGGATAATCGTCAGTGACAGAAAAATTCGTTTCAGGTATAATGAAACTAACTATGATATTGATATGGGGGAAGTAACAGAGGTGGATTTTTTGAAAGGACGAACTATGGAAGACAGATTATACAAGAAACTGGAAGCGTACGGTAAGAGTGATTTTTATCCGTTTCATATGCCGGGGCATAAGAGGAATCCGCTGGCTGTGGAGGGGGATTTTCCGGTGGAGAGGGATATTACGGAGATTGACGGGTTTGATAACCTGCATCATGCTGAGGATATTTTGAAAAGGGCGCAGGAGGATGTCGCACGGCTTTATGGTGTGCCGGAGAGTTTTTACAGTATTAATGGAAGCTCCGGGGCGATCCTGGCGGCGGTGTCTGCGGCTGTGGATAAGGGGGGACAGATCCTGGTGGCAAGGAACTGCCATAAGGCGGTTTACCATGCGATTTATCTGCGGGAGCTGAGTGCCACGTATATTTATCCACATGAAGATCCGAAATTGGGGATAAACGGAGGGATTTCACCCGGCCGTGTGGAAATGTATCTGGCGGAAAATCCGGAGATCCAGGCGGTGCTGATCACTTCGCCGACTTATGACGGGATCGTGTCGGATGTGGCGAGGATCGCGGAGATCGCGCATCACTATGGTGTGCCGCTGATCGTGGATGAGGCTCACGGGGCGCATTTTCGGTTTTCGGATTATTTTCCGGTGTCTGCGGCGCAGCTTGGTGCGGATGTGGTGATCAACAGTGTGCATAAGACGCTGCCCTGTCTGACCCAGACGGGGGTGATCCACCTGTGCAGTGATCGTGTGAGCCGGGAAAAACTGAAGCGTTTTCTGGGAATCTATCAGAGCAGCAGTCCTTCTTATATTCTTATGAGCAGCATTGATGCGTGCATGGATAAGCTGGAGCGTGAGGGGGATGAGATGTTCCGTGTGTTTACGGAGAATCTGGAAAAAGCACGCAGGCGTCTTTCCGAGTGTAAGTATATCCGGCTGGTAACGCCGCAGGCTTGTGAGTGCCAGAGAGTTTTTGATTTTGACAGATCCAAGATATTGCTTTCTACTGTGAACAGTTCGCTGAACGGCCGGGAGCTGCACCAGATCCTCCGGAGGGAGTTTCATCTGGAAATGGAGATGGAGGCGGAGAATTATGTGCTGGCGCTGGCGGCTGTGGGTGATACTGCGGAGGGCTTTGAGCGGCTTTGTGATGCTATTGAAGAGATTGACCGTCGTGAATCGTTAAAATACAGAGAAGAGGCTGTGGAGAAGGAGCCTTTGAAAAACGGAAAAATGAAGCAGATCATGCGGATCTCCCAGGCTATGGATGCGGAGAGTGAGCGGTGTCCGCTGGATGAGTGTATCGGACGTACGTCCGGGGAGTTTGCGTATCTTTATCCGCCGGGAATCCCGCTGATCGTTCCGGGGGAACAGATTTCTGGACATTTCGTAAAAAATGTGAGAAGATACCTGGAACAGGGCTTTGAGGTCCAGGGCCTGAGCGACCAGACCAGTGAGACGGTGTGCGTTGTGAGAAATGAGATGTAACAGAGGAGACATATGGGAAAGATTTTTTACATTATGGGAAAAAGCTCTTCCGGTAAGGACAGTATTTACAGACAGCTGGAGGGGAATCCGAATCTGGGGCTTAAGCGGCTTGTAATCTATACTACCCGTCCGATCCGGGATGGAGAGGAGAACGGAAGAGAATATTTTTTTGCAGATGAGAATAAACTGAAGGAGTTCCGAAGAAACGGGAAGCTGATCGAGGCGCGTACTTATCAGACGGTTTACGGGCCGTGGACATATTTTACTGCGGATGACGGGCAGGTGTCTGTGGGTAATGACAGCTATCTGGGAATCGGTACACTGGAGTCTTTTGTGAGGCTTCGGGAGTATTACGGCAATGAAGTGATGTGGCCTATTTATATAGAGGTGGAAGACGGAGAGCGTCTGGAGCGTGCGCTTGCCAGGGAGAAGACCCAGGAGGTGCCGAAGTACGAGGAGATGTGCAGGCGTTTTCTTGCAGACCAGAATGATTTTTCCGAGGAAAATATTCTTAAAGCAGGTATATGGAAGCGTTTTGAGAATCATAATCTGGATGAATGTGTGAAGGAAATCGTAAATTATATAAAATCTGTACAATAAGGAAAAATAGTTTTTTTTATACAGAAGATTATGTTATAATTAGTTGAAAGATGTCCGCCGGGTATAACGGAGGGCACAAAAGGCAGAAAGAGGTGATTCTTATGGCAGGATTTCATGACATCATCGGCCATGACGATATAATCAGGCATTTGAAGAATGCGATAGAGACAGGGAAGGTATCCCACTCTTATATTTTTACAGGGGAACCGGGATCCGGCAAGAAGCTTCTTGCGGGGACTTTTGCGGCAGCGCTGCAGTGTGAATCGGGAGAGTCTGAACCGTGTATGACTTGTGATTCCTGTAAGAAGGTGATCGGCAAGAATCATCCGGATATCATTACAGTAACTCATGAGAAGCCTGGAAGCATCAGCATTGACGAGGTGCGTGACCAGGTTGTGCGTGATGTGGATATCAAGCCGTACTGCAGTCCGTATAAGATCTATATCATTCCGGATGCGGAGATGATGACGGTGCAGGCGCAGAATGCCATTTTGAAAACTATCGAGGAACCGCCGGAATATGCGGTGATCATGCTGCTGACAAGTAATATCGACAGTCTTCTTCCTACGATCCGTTCCAGATGTGTGCGTCTGGATCTGAAGGTGGTGGATGACAGTCTTGTGAAGGAATATCTGATGGAGCATCTTCAGGTGCCGGATTATCAGGCTGAGATTGATGCGTCTTATGCGCAGGGCAGTATCGGCAAGGCGAAGGAGGCTGCGACTTCTCAGGAGTTTGCAGATATGACTGCCAATGCCCTGAAGATTTTGAAATATGCCAATTCCATGGAGGTTTATGAGCTGACAGAGGCGATCAAGACTTTGACTGCTGATAAGAATAATATCAATGATTATCTGGATATTTTCCAGTTCTGGTTCCGCGATGTTCTGATGTTTAAGGCAACAAGGGAAATTGACAACCTGGTTTTTAAACAGGAGATTAATTTTATCAGAGAGCAGGCCAGCGAGCGTTCTTATGAGAATATCGAAAAAATCCTTGAGGCACTGGAGAAGACGAAGGTGCGTCTCCGTGCCAATGTTAATCTCGAACTTGCCCTGGAGCTCCTGTTCCTGACAATTAGGGAGAAATAGAATGGAAAAGGTAGTTGGAGTCAGATTTCGTAACGTTGGTAAGATTTATTATTTTAATCCTAAGAATTATAAGGTGAAGGTCGGCGATCATGTGATCGTGGAGACTGCCCGTGGTGTGGAGTATGGCCGTGTTGTCCTGGAGCCGCGCAGCGTGAAGGAGGACGAGGTGGTCCATCCGCTGAAGGAGGTTCTCCGTGTTGCAACGAAGGAGGACGAGGATCATGAGGCTGAGAACCGCCAGAAGGAGAAAGAGGCTTTTAAGATCTGTAAGAAGAAGATCCGTGAGCATGGGCTTGATATGAAGCTGATCGATGCGGAGTATACCTTTGATAATAACAAGGTGCTGTTTTATTTTACAGCGGATGGCCGTATTGATTTCAGACAGCTGGTTAAGGATCTGGCGTCTGTGTTTAAGACCAGAATCGAGCTTCGTCAGATCGGTGTCCGTGATGAGACGAAGATCCTTGGCGGTATTGGTATCTGTGGAAGGACGCTTTGCTGTCATACGTATCTTTCGGAGTTTGCGCCGGTTTCCATCAAGATGGCGAAGGAGCAGAATCTTTCTCTGAACCAGACGAAGATTTCTGGTGTCTGTGGTCGTCTGATGTGCTGTCTGAAGAATGAGCAGGAGACTTATGAGGAGCTGAACCGGAATCTTCCGGGTATCGGTGATATGGTAACGACGCCGCAGGGTGTTTCGGGTACGGTCCAGAGTGTGAATGTTCTCAGGCAGATGGTTAAGATCGTGGTTGAGGTGAATGACGAGAAGGAGATCCAGGAGTTTCCGGTCCGTGATCTGAGGTTCCGCCCTAAGAGAAAAAAGGGTAAGGGTGGTTCTGCTGACCACGATGAGAAAGAGGTTAAAAAGGGAGATTCGAAGCCGAATGAGAAGTGATCTGGTTTATTGCGGTGAGCGTGTGGATGATCTTCAGAATGGGTTGTTTGTGATCCAGGATCCGAAGAAGTTTTGTTTTGGGATGGATGCGGTTCTGTTGTCTGGCTTTGCCCGGGTGAAGAGGGGTGAGGTTGCGCTGGATATGGGGACCGGTACGGGGATCATTCCGATCTTGCTTTCTGATCGTACGGATGGGGAGCATTTCACGGGGCTGGAGATCCAGCATGAGTGTGCGGAGATGGCTGACCGTAGTGTGAGGTATAATGGTCTTGAGGACAGGGTTCGGATCGTTGAGGGTGATATCAGGGAGGCTGCCGGGATTTTTGGGGCGGCTTCTTTTGATGTGGTGACGTGTAATCCGCCGTATATGATCGGGCAGCATGGGTTGACGAATCCGCATCTTCCGAAGGCGATCGCGAGGCATGAGATTTTGTGTTCGTTTGATGATGTGGCTTGTCAGGCTGCCCGGGTCCTGAAGGACCGGGGGCGGTTTTTTCTGGTGCACAGGCCGTTTCGGCTTGTGGAGCTGATGGTGACTTTGACGAAGTATAAGCTGGAGCCTAAGAGGATGCAGCTGGTGTATCCTTTTATTGATAAGGAGCCGAATATGGTGTTGATCGAGGCTTGTAAGGGCGGGAATTCCAGGATCCGGGTTGAGCGGCCGCTGGTGGTTTATGAGCGGCCTGGGGTTTATACGGAGGATGTTTTGGAGTTGTATCGGATGGTGTGAATGTTGTGATGTTGTGGCTTAGGGTGGCTGTGGTACTTCGGTTGGTGAAGGGACGGCGAGGGGAGGCAGGCTGCTGGTGGTGACACGCTGCGCCCCCTGCTCGGCTGCGGCGCCGGTTTGCTGCCATTCGCGCAAACTCGCTTCGCTCAAACAGTGCGCTCGGTGGCAGCAGCTATCCTCACCTCGCTGACGGGGGCTCCGCTAACGTCACCACCAGCAGCCTGCCTCCCCTCACCTGAGATTCAAAGCGAGAGATCGCAGCGCGTAGCGCGCTGAGTATCGAGGAATACAGGAACCTTGCCGGAAGTGAATCATTGAGAAAGTGAAGAAATGAAATGGTATCGGCATAGCGTAGTACGCTGAGTATCGAAGAATACAGGGACCTTGCCGGAAGTGAATCACTGAGAAAGTGAAGAAATGAAATGGTATCGGCATAGCGTAGTGCGCTGAGTATCGAAGAATACAGGGACCTTGCCGGAAGCGAATCACTGAGAAAGTGAAGAAATGAAATAATATCGGCATAGCGTAGTGCGCTGAGTATCGAAGAATACAGGGACCTTGCCAGAAGTGAATCACTGAGAAAGTGAAGAAATGAAATAATATCGGCATAGCGTAGTGCGTTGAATATCGAAGAATACAGGGACCTTGCCGGAAGTGAATCACGGAGAAAGTGAAGAAATAAAACAATATCGGCACAGCGTAGCGCACTGAATACCGAAGCATACAGACACAAGTCAACAAATAAGAACAACGAATCCCTTGCACTACTTAAAAAAAGCCCAAGGGGTGTGCAGAGGGGGCGCGGCTTTGCGGCCCCTTTGCGGTTTTCAAAGTTTCCAAACTTAAACAACCCTCCGCGGTCAAGCGGAATCCCCCACGGCTAAGTGAAATCCCCCACGGCCAAGTGGAAAAAAACTCCCCGCGGTCAAGCGAGAAAAGAGGCAAATATGAAACAAAACGGAAAACTATACTTATGCGCCACCCCCATAGGAAACCTCGAAGACATCACCCTTCGAGTACTAAGAACCCTTCGGGAAGTGGACTTAATCGCTGCGGAGGATACCCGCAACAGCATAAAACTTCTGAATCATTTTGATATAAAAACCCCCATGACCAGCTATCACGAATACAATAAGATCGATAAGGGCCATGTCCTCGTGGAAAAGCTGCTGGCGGGTACAAACATTGCGTTGATCACAGATGCAGGTACTCCGGGTATCTCAGATCCCGGGGAGGAGCTTGCCGCCATGTGTTATGAAGCCGGAATTGAAGTGACTTCACTTCCGGGTCCTGCTGCCTGCATCACTGCTCTGACTTTGTCAGGCCTGCATACCAGGCGTTTTGCTTTCGAGGCTTTTCTTCCGGCGGATAAGAAAGAACGAAAAACGATCCTGGAGGAGCTTTCCTGTGAAACCAGGACTATTATCCTGTATGAGGCACCTCACAGGCTTGTACGGACTCTTGGTGAGCTCAGAGAGGCGCTTGGCAACCGCCGGATGACTCTTTGCAGAGAGCTGACCAAGAAGCATGAGACGGCATTCCGGACTACGATCGATGATCTGATGGATTTTTATAAAGATGAGAAGCCGCTGGGTGAGTGTGTTCTTGTGATCGAGGGCAGGAGCCGCAGTGAGATGGAGGCGGAGAAGCGTGCTTCCTGGGAGGAGATTTCCATTGCGGAGCATGTGGCGATGTATGAGCAGCAGGGGAATTCCAGGAAGGATGCCATGAAGCTTGCTGCCAAGGATCGTGGTGTTTCCAAGCGGGATATTTATAAGGCGCTTCTGGATGGAGAAGGTTCTGCTGAATGCTCAGGTGTAGATTGTGGTACGGATCGTAGGTAACGTGATCGTGGATGATTGAATAAGCTGCATACTGTGACCAAGGATTTTTGGGAACGTATGTGGCTTTTTTTATTGTGGTAATAAAAAGTACTGTGCGGATTTTGTCGAAATGATTTGCTTGCAGTATAGACCATATTGTGCTACATTTTGGGATTGCATTTAATAAGATACTTTTTTGCCTGTATTTCCTATGATTTTGCGTGGAAATACAGGCTTTTTTGTGCTATAATAAACTCTGTATTCGTATGTAAAAAATATTTATTTTACAGGTATAAATGACACTTCCGGAGCGGGTTTGAGAATTGCTTTCTGCAAAATGAAAATACAGTATTTCCTGAAATTAAAAGATCAGTTTATCTTGTTCAGGATTTGATGTAATGATTTCTGAAGCTGCTATGGTTCTGCAGAAATGAATTTTCAAACACGTCCGGACGACAAGAACAGGAGGAATGACATGGGCGCAGAGAATACAGAATACGGCGCGGATCAGATCCAGATCCTGGAAGGACTGGAAGCCGTACGTAAGAGGCCTGGAATGTATATCGGAAGTACCTCCAGCCGTGGACTTCATCATCTCGTATATGAGATCGTGGATAACGCAGTCGATGAAGCACTGGCTGGTTTTTGTACGGAGATCCATGTAGATATCAATCCGGATAATTCCATTACAGTTACAGATAATGGTCGTGGTATTCCGGTTGGCATCAATCATAAGGCTGGTATTCCGGCAGTTGAGGTTGTATTTACCATTCTTCACGCAGGCGGTAAATTCGGCGGTGGAGGATATAAGGTTTCCGGTGGTCTTCACGGTGTTGGTGCATCTGTTGTAAATGCACTTTCCGAATGGCTGGAGGTTACCATCTACCGAGAGGGTAAGGAATACAAACAGAGATATGAGCGTGGCAAAACTATGTACCCGCTGAAGGTGGTAGGTGACTGTGATCCGGGGCTTTCCGGTACGAAGGTTTATTTTCTTCCGGACAAGGAGATCTTTGAGGAGACTGTTTATGATTATGATATCCTGAAACAGAGACTTCGTGAGATGGCTTTCCTGACTAAGGGTCTTCGTATCGTTCTGGAGGATAAGAGAGAGGGACAGGAGCGCGAGAAGGTATTCCACTATGAGGGTGGTATCCGTGAGTTTGTAAGCTACCTGAACAGAAGCAAGGAGGCTCTTTACCCGGAGATCATTTACTGTGAGGGTGAGAAGGACGGCGTGTCTGTAGAGGTTGCGCTGCAGCATAATGATTCCTATACAGAGAACACCTATGGCTTTGTAAACAATATCAATACACCGGAGGGCGGTACACACATTACCGGTTTCCGTAATGCGATCACCAATACATTTAATGATTATGCACGTAAGAACAAGCTTCTCAAGGACAGTGAGCCGAACTTAAGCGGTGATGATATCCGTGAGGGCCTGACTGCGATCGTCAGTGTTAAGATCGAGAATCCGCAGTTTGAGGGTCAGACCAAGCAGAAGCTTGGAAACAGTGAGGCAAGAGGTGCGGTAGACAGTGTTGTAAGTAAACAGCTGGAGATTTTCCTGGAGCAGAATCCTGCAGTTGCCAAGGCTACCGTTGAGAAATCTGTTCTTGCACAGAGAGCCAGAGAGGCAGCCAGAAAGGCACGTGACCTTACAAGAAGAAAATCCGCACTGGACAGTATGTCACTTCCTGGAAAGCTTGCAGACTGTTCTGACAAGAATCCGGAGAACTGTGAGATCTATATCGTAGAGGGAGATTCCGCGGGCGGTTCTGCCAAGACAGCGAGAAACCGTGCCACACAGGCAATCCTTCCGCTGCGTGGTAAGATCCTGAATGTTGAGAAGGCACGTCTGGATAAGATTTACGGAAACAAAGAGATCAAGGCAATGATCACTGCCTTCGGAACCGGAATCCATGAGGATTTTGATATTTCCAAGCTTCGTTATCACAAGATCATCATTATGACCGATGCCGATGTTGACGGTGCACATATCGCAACACTGCTTCTGACCTTCCTGTATCGTTTCATGCCGGAGCTGATCAAGCAGGGATATGTATACCTGGCGCAGCC
>OIXR01000760.1_pt1 | contig 26781 bp, 28 predicted proteins | sample 1587831 | NCBI WGS metagenome assembly OIXR01 (sample SAMN03283263) | human gut metagenome | biome: human-associated habitat; material: feces | host: Homo sapiens | place: USA | collected 2013
GGCTTGTCTTTTCCGTCCTCATTTCCTGTGTACTCTCTCATCCATGCAATGTTACAAAATAATACCTTCATAATATTTACTCCTTTTCCATTTTAATTCCACAACTGTTTCAATTGTTAATATTAGAATAATATTTTATAGATATTTTTTCGGGACAAATTGTCCTACAATCTTATTTTATGTACTTTCCTTTTCTACAGATAACACTTCTAACATTTTTATAATTGACAACTTATCTGCAATTATTACCCCATTTATAATTGGGATTTTTCTTCCTTTGTTCTAAAAAATTCTGTCTATGCTCAATTAGGGACATTTTATTCGCTCCTCCAGAAAAATTTTCATCTTCATTTTGAACTATATCATCTTCCCATCCACACACTAAACATATATCATATTGTGAATTTATTGTTCCTTCATTGCAACATGGACATTTAATATGATAATTACTTATTATATTTTTATTTAATATTATGTCAATACACCTCGTTGTACCAAAAATATGAGTATTTTTGATTTTCACACAGTTGCCTTTATTTAATAAATATTCACATTTTTTATGACACTATTTTTGCCTACATTACAGCCATGAGGTTGCCTCCAGCCAACTGACTTAACGCCTTAACCTTCTTCACGGATTTCAACATATCTCTATGTCTAAATGAAAGTTATTACTTAACTTAAGAATGTTCAAAAATAAATTCATTGACAGTTAATCTTTGACCATTCAAAGAAAACATAAAACAGTTAATTTGCTCGATGCTTGCATTCATCTTCTTATTAATTTTCCAACTTAATTGTTTAAATTAATTTGAACATAACTGTATATGTAACGTAACCCTGTTACAGGGAAGCCAGGTGCAAGGTTTTCGTAATGCAGGCAAATATAATAACTTATTATATTTCTATAAAAGTTGTTGCATTGGAAACCTTTATTTGAGTATCAAGTTCAGTTAAAAGTGAATTTCTTCTTTCCTGTAAAGCCTCTATCTTCTTTTTCACATCTAAGGGATCAACAAGCTCAGTAGTATTCTCTTTCACATATGTATCAACAACTGCTAATGGCTTGTCATCTTTAACCTTGTTGTCTTTGCCTAAAATACTCAAACGCATACTTTCAGCCGTATCCTGTAATTGTGTGTTTTTAATATCACAAAAGCTAACTCTTTCATCATATTCGCTCTGGAGCTTATACTGGATTCTTCGCTCAAAGTCTGCTTCTCCATCATATGCGCCACCACCGCGTAGTCTGCTTCTAAGTGAAATTGCTCCGGCTACGGTAAATTTGCCATAAGATGTAGATATTTCTGTTTTTGCATTGGAATCAACAATAGCTGCATCAATTGTCTGAAACCTTTCTATAAGATCAGTTATCTGCTGATATGCTGCTGTTGCCTCTTTAACATAGTCTTCTTTTTTAACTCTCTTTTCAAAAACTTTATCTTCATTAGGTTTAATTGTGTCTATGAAGCTGGCTTTTTCTATTTTATCGTTTATCTTCTTTACTAATAAATCCCTTTCGTCCAAAGCCTGTGTTACTAACATTTTTTTGCTCATAAAAAACCTCCTTCGAAATCATTGTCTATACAATAATTCTAACGGAGGTTTTCTACTCTGTCATTGAACTTGTAGTATAATAATTTTTATTATTATGCTGCACGTCCATTCTTTATTCTTTCATAATATTCATATACTCGCTCATTGATTTCATTATGTGCATTATCACACAGTGTAAGTGGCTTTCTATTTCCACAAACAAGCAAATCTATTGGTACGTGAAACAAATCACTAAGTGCATACAAATTATCTATTGTTGGCATGCTGATACCATTAATCCAATGATATATACTCTGCACACTTCCAAGTTCAAGATATTCCTGCACATCCTTCACTGTCAAGCCACGCATATCCATGATTCTGCGGATGTTAATTCCTGTTTTTCGTTTGTCAATTATTGGAAACATTATTACCTCTTTCATTTCAAAAAACTACATTGTAACTTTAAGAGTGCTAGCCTTTGAATTATACACTTCTTATATTTAATAAACAAGCCATAATATTTCCAATTCACATCCAATCTTCAACATTAATTCATTTTCAATAAAAAACGTTACTTTCTAGTCCTAACCTTCTTCACACTACTCCACTTACTATTATAAGTCTTTCCCGCAACCACTTTGTACGCTCTAACCTTTATGTAATAGGTTTTCTTTTTTAGCTTGCTAAGCATTTTTGTAGTGTTTTTAGTCTTAACCGTTTTTGTTACCTTTTTGCCAAACTTCTTTGAAGTTGAATATTTTATCTCATATCCTTTTGCACCGGCAATTTTCTTAAATTTAAGTTTGATTTTCTTATTATTCTTTGTACGTGTAACCTGTTTGAATGTAACTTTCTTAACACTTAATTTAGTATTGATATTGTTGTTAACTGTAGTGTTTGTATTACTACCTTTATTATCATTATTGCTGGTTGTTATTTCGACCTGCTTTTTAGTTGCAACAATACCATAATTGCTTAAATGTGTTGTTTCAAAAATTATATATCCATCTTCAACAGTTGCATCTAACTGTTCAATGATTTTCCCATTCCTTGTAAATACAATTTTATATGTATCATAATCTTTCAGGTTATCAGGCATTTTGAATTTAACTTTAATTTTGAAGCCATTGACTTCTACTATTTCCTGCTTGTCGTTTAAGAAAAATATATCAACCAGATATTTTACATTTTCCTTTGAAAGACTCTCCGGTACATCCAATTCTTTTATTTGCAAACTATAATTAATATCATCAACCCACTCTAAAAATGTCACACTTCCATTTATACCGCTTGTAGACGTAATTTCCCTAGTTTCTGAATAGTTCGGATCTTTCTCCCAAGTTGCATACAATGTAATATTTGTAAATACATTTCCATCTTCACTTAAACCATCTTTGTCAAACTGTGAACTTTCATCGTTACTGTTTCGCCATGAGCCCCAATACATATATTTTAAGGATTCTCCTGAACCATCTTTCTTAGCATTCCATCCTTTAAAAATGTATCCTCTTCTTTCAGGAACGTATTGGAATATTTTCATTTCTGTTCCACTATCTGCTCCACCAAGATAATCATACTTCTGTGATTTCTGTCCTTCAATTGTTCCGCCATTGGCATCTAATGTAAGTACATATGAAAATGGTCTCATATCCTCTGGAAGATTTGGATCATTTAAACATCCATTCGCATCTACTCCGTAGAAAATATTACTTTTATACACGGCAGAAATAACCACATTAGAAGTTTTACTAAAATACGATTTATCTATTGACATTACAACCTTCCCATGGTAATCCCAACCACAAAATGTGCATCCTTCTCTTTGTGCAACGTACTTGCTTAAATCGATTGTTTTAAATTCATCTTTGTTTATTACAAGTAAAATCGAATATTGTCCATTAACTTTTCCACCAAAACCATCTATTTTCAAATAGTAGTTTTCTGTTTCATCTAAACTCTTATCAGAGAATCTGGCATATAAACTGCATCCATTCTTGTATGATACACCATTCATTTCACCCTGAGAAATAAAATCATCAATCTTAAGTTCTGTAACTATTTTATCTATGGTGTCATTCCTTGTCATTGTCCAACCTGCAAAAGCAGTTTCCCCATTATATGGAATAATGCCTTTTGTTATATCAGATACTTTTATGGATTTTTCGTTCTCATCAAAATTAAATTTTATAACCTTTCCATAAGTTCCGTCAATTTCCCCTTCTCCCGTTTTTAATACCACAGCGTATTCTCCGTCATCCGTGATTGTAAAAGCCTTCGCCTCCTGTGTCATAAATGGTATTGTTAATATACTTAACACTAACAAAAACATAATTTTCAAAAAATAATTTCTTCCCATAGTCCATCCTCCTAGTCTTTTAATTTTCAAAGCTTTTGTACTATTCCATAAGGTCTTGTCTTTAACATTATAAGTTGTCTAAATTATAATATTTTTTTAGTTTTTACACATCGTACTTTTTAAAAGAAAAATGGACATTTCCACTGAGACACATCCATTATTCTCTATTCGATATTAAGCCTATTGTATTTTTTATCTAAGCATAAAATTCTTTAACTGCTTGCGATTTTCTATATTTAATTTGTTAAATACACAGGTCAGATGTTGCTTAACTGTTCTTGGAGTGATTTCCAAATATTCTGAAATTTCTTTATTTGTCCAACCTCTGTTAGCAAGCATTGCAATAGTAAATTCAGTTGTTGTCAGATTATCAGCCACATCCTCATTAGTATCAGGATTATGTATTCGGCGCCATCCTGCACTAAACTTGTATGTAATATTAATTATCCTTGCATAATCTTCAGGATAATCTTTCTTCATGCAAGTTTCTATTAATCCCTGCAAAAGCCCATGATGTTCACCTATACCTTCTATTAGATTATCCGGCCTTGAAATCTCCCATACTTTCATAAAGTATACCTTAGCTTTATCCGTTTCTTTAAGGTTCATTAAATCCATTGCAACAACAAGATTTAAATAAATCATAGCTATTGGATATACCTTGCTACAAGTCATAAGACAGGTCTGTACTATTCCTAAAGAACGCTGATAATCTTTAACCAAATATGCTTTGTGTGCCAAAACATAGGCTCCCCACAACTGCATTCCCTTAGTAAATTCTGATAAATATTCAGCTAAAGGTGGTAAATCTCCAACAGGAATATGTAACAACGTATGTGCTGCTGTTGCTACAAATACACAACAGGCTCTTGTTTTCTTATCTGTTTCTTCTAGCATTGCTTCTTTAAGATATTCCTTTAACCTTTCAAGTCCAAATCTTGCCGAATGTATTCTATCAAGAGAAAGATTGGCAAATGTATATATCAGGCTTGCTGACAATTTAAGCATTATATCTTCGCAATTTAAATACATTTCAGCATATTCAACTGCTTTTTCGTGCCTTCCACTAAAATAATAGTATTCAGCATATGCCATTTCTTTCTGTGGAACATCATCTATACTTTCTATAAATTCTATGCACCTTCCTAGTGGAAATGCCGAACTCATAAGTAACATTGGTACTCGTGTTGTATGCTTTTCTTTTATTATTTCTTTTTTATCTGTAATCCCCAGCAAATAATCTGCAGAAACTCCAAACAACTTTGTTAACTTAATAAGTATGTCGCTACTTATAGTCTTGGTATCTCCGTTTAATATTCGTGTGATTTGTGATGGTGTAATTTCCAGCCTTCTTGCCAATTCACTTTTTGAAATACCTGCTTCTACACATAATTCTGCAATAATTTCTGACGGTGTTTTATTTGAGTCCATTCCAAACATCTCCTTTATTTCTAAAATATAACACATCTAAAACACCGTTGCAAATTTGCAAAACATCTGTCCAACTTTCTACCAATCCCCATCATCATAGTCATCCAACGCATCATCTACTCCATCTGCATAATCTGAATCACTATTATATCTGTCATCGTCATAATCATCATCCATATAAACATCTTCATATCCATCGTCATAAGACTTGTATGGATTGCTATATTTCTTCTTTGAAGAACTACCAGAAGAATTGCTCTTATATGAACTGCTTGATGAACTATTACTATATGTACCACTTGATGAACTGCTGTTTGAGTAACTACCTGAATAACTGTTGCTATCGTCTGATGAACTATTATCATAACTGCTATTTGAACTATTAGAATCCACTTCGTAATAACTATCTGTAGTTGCCTCTTCTAAAGCAGTAGTCTTGCTCTCCTGACTGTCTGATTCAACTTCATAATTTTCATCATTAACCCTATGATGATAACAATAGTCGCTACCATAAATTGGCTGATCCTTACATCCCGGTGCAGCACAGCTTCTTTTCTGCTCACTGTTAACTTCGTAAATAAACATTATTAAAAATAAGCCTCCCAAAACAATTGCCATAAATTTTATAAATGGTTTCAATGAATTATTGTTCATGATCTTTTCCTCCTATAATTATCCAAATTTAACTACTCATCATTTAGTAATTATTCAATACTTGATTGAAAAACTCATCGCAAAATCGAAGTTTTTTCCAATACATTATATAATGTATTTTCGGTTTTTCTGATATTTTATGTGATATAATCCTAATAAAACTGTTGAAAAGAGCTTAATTGTTTGTATGCAAAAATAGCGGCTCGCATTTTCTTCTGCAAAAGTTATTGCAACAAATTTTCAGAAATCACAATGATTTTGTTGCGTTAAGTTTTTCAATTAAAGGTGTACTTGTTGTTGATAAGTAAATTCTACTTTTTTAGCTGTCCCAAAAACACCCCTTGCAACGCTAATCTCGCAATTTTTTTGAGTTTTTTCTCGTTTTTTTGATTTTGTACTCCAATAAAAAAGCCAATCTTTATATGCCAGACTAATTTCCAACATTTAAAGATTGACTTGTTTTTCTTCATAAATTATTATTTTATGCTATTTGAATATTAATTTTCTATTTTGTGCTTTTCTAATTAATTGGAGTGCCAACTTCAATCAGGTTTCCATCTAAATCGTAAAACCTAACCATTTTCTGTCCCCAACTATGTTCCATCAATTCATTCACATACTGAATTTCATATCTGCTATTATTAAGCTTTTCAACAAAATCCTCAATGTTCTTTTCTTCAAAATACAACTCAGTCATATTATTTTGTGGAACAACATCTTTCTCAAGAAAATCTTTCCAAATATTCTTGTCCTGAAGTACCAAACCTTCTGTCATTATTACGTTTCCATCATTGTTAAGTACAACTTGAAGTCCAAACAAATCTCTATAAAAATTAATAGATTCTTCTATATCAGAAACCACAATAAGTACATTTCTAAGTTTCATTTTTTATATTCCTCTCACTAAATCTACTTTCATTATAGCAAATCTGTCCGGTGTTTAAAATATGAATTATTCTATTCTGCTTCAATACACTCTGCATTTGCTCGCATTTCTGCTGCCATATCAATTGCCTCGCCTGCATTCATACCTTCCTTTGTCAACTTCATAGCTGTGTTAAGCTCATAAATATCGCCCATTGTTGCATTATCTCTTTCTAATTCACTTTCAATCTTTCTAATTCTGTGGTCTGCTACTGCATTTTCAATAAATTTAAACATATCAAATCCTCCTAATAATACTGCTTTCTATAAAATTTCAATGATTCAATACAAGACAACTTCTTAGCATCTGCGGGATTTGGTTAATTCCTGCGTTATCTTGTAATTCCAATATATCAGGAGAAAATGACATTATTTGTCATTTTGAAATGAAAATTTGAAAATTTTTGAAATCTGTACCATATATGATGTTTTTCACTTGTATGGTACAGATTTGTTCTTCTCTGAGCTGGACAAACTTTCTATCTGTACCATATGCGAATTTTTCTACTTATATGGTACAGATTTGTTCTTCCCTAAGCTGGACAAACTTTCTATCTGTACCATATGCGAATTTTTCTTCTTATATGGTACAAATTTCTTCTACTCTGAGTCGGAACAAGCTTTCATTTGTACCATATGCAAATTTTTTCTCTTGTATGGTACAGATTTGTTCTTCCCCGAGCTGGAACAAGCTTTCATATGTACCATATACGAAATTTTCTTCTTATATGGTACATATTTCTTCTGCTCTGAGCTGGACAAGCTCTCTATCTGTACCATATATGAAATTTTTCGCGTATATGGTACAGATTTCTTCTAGTTTTAATTTGAGAATAAACTCAAACTTATAATCTGCCTCATAACAAACAATTCTTTAGTTCCATGGGGTAATTATCATTTAATTTCAATAGATTCAATCTTATAATCTGCTCCATAACAAACAATTCTTCAATCTTATGGGGTAGTTCTGCGTCAGATTAGCCAGAACAAGCTTTATAACTTATCAAAAAAAAACTGTTGCATTAATCTCTCACTAACACAACAGTTTTATTTATTCCGTAACTCCCTATGTAATTATATTTTAAGTTTCATTATTTGTAATTTCCCTATTTACTTTCCTGTTTCTTTTTTTCAAAGTGTTCTTTTGTTTCTTTTGCAACTACACCACTTAATGTAAATAATGCAATAATATTTGGTATTGCCATTAATCCGTTAAAGATATCGGCAATTGTCCATACTGCCTTTACTGTCATATATGGTCCAATGAATACTGCTAAGATGTATAACCATCTGTATACCTGAACTGCTGTTTTGCTCTTGTTTGATAAGTATTCCAAACATCTTTCACCATAGTAATCCCAACCAAGGATTGTTGTGAATGCGAAGAATACCAAACATACCATTAAGATAAATGATGAAACTTCGGCAGGTAAGAAACTTAAACCATTCTGGAATGCGTGTGTTGTTACCTGAACTCCTTCAAGTCCTACCACTTTATATGAACCCATCATTACAATTGAAAGACCTGTTAATGTACAAACAATTATTGTATCAATAAATGTACCTGTCATTGTTACAAGTCCCTGACGAACAGGTTCTTTTGTTTTTGCTGCTGCAGCTGCAATAGGTGCTGAACCAAGTCCGGCTTCGTTAGAGAAAATACCTCTTGCAATACCTTTCTGCATTGATATTGCTATTGAAGACAATACACCACCTGCCACTGCTTTAACACCAAAAGCATATTCAATAATTGTTGCTAATGCTCCCGGAAGTTTTTCAATATTAGTTACAATCAAAACTAATACTGTAACGATATATAATATAGCCATAAATGGTACTATAACCTGAGAAACACTTGATATTCTCTTAATACCACCAATGACAACTAAACCTACACAAATAGCTAATGCAAAAGCTGTAATAACTATGGCTATTGAATAATCAGTTCCTAAAATACTAACTGTATCTTCTTTGTTAGGATCAAAAAAAGACTGAACTGCTGATGCGATTCCGTTAACCTGTGTAAATGTTCCGATACCAAATAAACCTACACAAGCTCCAAAAAACGAAAAAACTTTTGCAAGCCATTTCCACTTATGTCCCATACCATTTTCTATGTAATAGAACGGTCCACCAAGAACATGACCTTCCTCATCAATAGTTCTGTAACGAACTGCCAAAAATCCTTCTGCATACTTAGTAGCCATTCCAAAGAATGCTGCTACCCACATCCAAAATAACGCTCCCGGTCCACCTACTGCAGTACCAAGTGCTGTACATCCGATGGCTGTTGCTACACCTACAATGTTACCTGTACCGATTGTTGCTGATAATGCTGTACATAGTGCTCCAAAACTACTAACTTCCCCATGTCCGTCTTCTTCGTTCTTAAACATATACTTAAGTGCCTTAGGCAAATGCACTATCTGTAATAGTCTTAACCGAAAAGTAAGGTAGATGCCTGCTGCAAGAATCAACACAATAAGTGGGATTCCCCAAACTAAATCATCTACCTTAACTAAAAAATCTGTAAAATCGCTCATAATATTCCTCCTGTCCTTTTGCCTGAGAGATTAGTGATGCTTCTAAAAATTTAAATATCACCTTACACCTTCGGCGCCTGAGTTAACACTGCTATATTCAAAATCTTATTTCCTGCACTTCTTTAACTCCCCTATCTAATCTAAAGAATCTCTCCAAAATAAATTCTGAAACGTTTGTGTCATCAGACCTCTCCAGTGGTTGTCTATTCTACTTTTTTTGACAACGCAACTATTATTGTAAGACCATATGGAAAATTATGCAATATATTTTTAGCAATTCTTTAGCATATTAAAGTTTTACAACATTACATTGCTATTTTGACTGCTATTTTATACTTAAACTTAATTTTTTAAAGTTGATTTTGTAAAATTTTAACGTTTTTATTATTTTTATAGTTTATAATTTAAATTTTTAAGCACTCCTTCACATTAAAATTCTACTGTAATTCTTAAGCTCTTTCCATCATCACTGAAAGCACTAATCTTGCCCTTGTGGTTTTGGACTATTCCCTTGGCTATTGAAAGACCAATTCCTGTTCCAACAATAGTATTAAAAATCTTGCCCTTTATACCCGTTGCTGACCGGGCTGTCATCTTAACTGCCTGTCCCGCCTTGCCTGTTTTAACCAAAACAAGGCTTCCTGTTACTGAGCAAACCAATACCACTGCAATTGTAGATGTAATGATTTTTTTAATTTTTGCAACCAAATTGATTTTTTCTCAGATTATCTGTCTTTTTCACAAAAAACCAATAACTAATTTTTTCTACTACTACAATTATCGCTCCATATGAAAAAAGGCTGGCTTCATCAAAGGCGTTAAACGAATTACACTCTTTATTCCTTAAATAAGAAAACTCCTTCCAATATTACACATAATAATGCAATACCTAACCCAAAGAAATTACACGTATGTATATTATATATACCAATAAAATTTCCCAATATTTCACTTAATGCAAAAGAAGCAACAATAACACATTCAATAACAAAATGATTACATTTTCCTAATTCATTCTGCCTTCTTTTTTTCAAAAAATCGAATACAACAAAGCAAATAAGGCACGTTAATAAAACCTGTAATATTGTCACTTGCATAATCGAAATTAAACTAGCTCCAATAAAAACAGATAAAATAAGCCTTTTGTAATTTTTTATTTTTATATCTTGCATATACATTCACTCCGCAACAATTTTATTCTTACTTTTATAATAACATATTTTAAATATAATTTTTAAATTATTTTGGTTTTTGCATTTTATATTTGCGTTGACTTTTTACTAAAGAAACTATAGTATTTAATTATTGTTTTAGAAGGAGATTTTTAATGAAATACTTATCAATAATAATTATAGGTTGCACCTGTTTACTTTCAGGTTGCATAGGACTTGCCCTTGATAACTTAAGTGAAGCCGTTTTATTAGCCGACAGTGTTGTTAGTTCTTCCGGTAACTCCACATTATTACACTATTTATTTATATTACTGTTAATTGTGGGAATCGGATTGATTGTACATGGACTAATACACATTGAAGATAAATAAATTTTAAGGGAGCATACTACAGCTGCTTATAAATCGCTAATGTAGTATGCTCCCTTTTAATTATAGTGTCTCATCGTAAATTGTTTTTTTACCTTTATAGCCAATTACTTTTACCTCTTTTGTAACTGACAATTTCTTTAGATTCTTGTACTTTTTCAAATTAACTTTTTTAATCTGTGTATTGCATATTTTTAGAGTTTTTAATGTTTTTGGATTAAAATTACATTTTTCATAATTGCTAATAAATGTACAATTTAGATTAGCATTTTTTATTTTGTTATTTTTTCCCAGTGTAATTTTTTTAACTCCGCTTCCGTATAAATTAATCTTTTCTAAATTTTTATTTTTCGTAAGATTAATTTTTTTCAACAAAGGATTATATGCAAGCTTCAGATTTTTCAATTTGACATTCTTAGATAAATTCAGTTTTTTAAGTTTTGTACTTTTTATACATAACCTCTCTAAATTATTTAATTTTGTGAAATCATAATTACTGTTATTAACACCACTAATTTCCAAGTTCTTTATATTCGTCAATTTTGTTAAAACTTTGATATTTTTTATGTTGCCATACTCACTTACATAAGTATCACAATATGTTGTAAGTTTTACTTTTTCAACATTTGTAAAAATTTCTAAGCCTTTGCAGTCTATTATTTCATAATCTTCTTTTAGCTTCTCTTTATTCTCCCAATACAAATTATTCTTATCAATAATGATTGTTTTCACTGCTGATATTTCTTTTTTGCTAAGGTAACCGTCATTATTTTTGTCGATTTTTTCTGACACATATTCTCTTACTATTGTATCTGGAAAATTCTTTGCGTTAATTTTTACGTTTCCGCTTTCCTTTGCCTGGCTTGGAAATGTAGTTAACATTATACCTGAACAAAGTGCTACAATTGCAATTGTTCTTTTCATAGTCCTTCCTCCACCATCAATGTAAATAGACACCTAATGCCATCAACGTTTCCATTTCTTCACTTATTTCTGGTTGTGTTCCTAACCCTAAATTTTCATTAAAAATAAGTGATAAAAATAACATGCCTACCATAACCCAACTTAAAGTTTTCTTTAACATGTTACTACCTCAATTATCAGATACATAACATATTCCTAATAGTTACAAATATCTTAGTTTTTATATCATCCTCCTTCCACTGCTATTTCATTTTCTAACCGAACTATATCTATACTTTTATAATATCATACTTTTTTATTTAATACTAACTTTTATATGATTTTTACTGTATCGCCTTCAGAAATATCTGAGATTGAAATAGTTTCTGTTTCCTGCTCTTTGCTGTCAGGTTTGTTTGAATCATTGTTAGCCTGTGTTTCTTTCTCGTCTGAATTGCTTGCCTGTGTTTCACTATTAGCTGAGCTATTATTTGAATTTTTATTATTTGAGTTTCCATTGTCTAAACCTTAAATGAACTTTAAAGTTTGCAGATTTTTTTGAGAACTTTTTGTGTTTTATTTTGGATTTTTTATTGCCAATTAATTGCGTCGATTACTTTTTTCTGCTATCATATTAAAGTATTTGCGTTTACAAAATCCTACACGCATTTTAGAGAGGTTAATATGTTAGAAACAATTGAAAAAATCAACTCTGCCGTCAACAACTTTATTTGGGGTGTTCCGGCAATGATTTGTATTATTGGCGTTGGTTTATATTTAAGTATAAGAACTAACTTTTTACAAATCAGAAAATTTCCATATGCCATCAAAACTACAATTGGTCGTATGTTTAAAAAGAAGGAAGCAAGTGATGGTTCCATTACACCATTTCAGGCTGTTTGTACCGCTCTTGCGGCAACTGTAGGTACGGGTAATATTGCAGGTGTTGCAGGTGCTATTGCCATTGGTGGTCCGGGTGCTGTTTTCTGGATGTGGATTTCAGCGCTTCTTGGTATGTGTACTAAGTTTACAGAAGTTACTCTTGCTGTTCATTTTCGTGAAAAAAATGCAGAAGGCGACTATGTTGGTGGTCCTATGTATTACATCAAAAACGGGCTTGGCAAGAATTGGCAGTTCCTTGCTGTTTTGTTTTCAGCTTTTGGTGTTTTAACTGTTTTCGGCACAGGTAATGCCACACAGGTTAACACTATTACTACTGCCATTGATTCTGCTCTTTTAAATTATAATGTTATTTCACAAAATGGTGTTTCAACACTTAATTTAATTATGGGTATTGCAATTACTGTTCTTGTTGGACTTGTTTTATTAGGTGGTATTAAAAGAATCGGTAAGGTTGCCGAAAAGCTTGTTCCTTTTATGGCTTTGTTTTATGTAATTCTTGCCATCGGCGTAATTATTTTAAATTACAGACATGTTCCTACTGTTTTTGCTTCTATTTTTGAAGGAGCTTTTAAACCTTCATCTGTTACAGGTGGAGTTGTTGGCAGCATCTTTATTTGTATGAAAAAAGGTGTTTCACGAGGTATCTTTTCTAATGAAGCTGGTCTTGGTACAGGTTCAATTGCTCATGCATGTGCCGACACAAGAAAACCTGTAAAGCAGGGATTCTTTGGAATCTTTGAAGTTTTTGCAGATACTATTGTTATTTGTACTTTAACTGCCCTTGTTATTCTTTGCAGTGGCGTTAACATTGATTTCGGTAAAGCCGCCGGAGCAGAACTTACAATTCAGGGATTTACTTCAACTTATGGTAACTGGGTTTCACTCTTCACTGCTGTTGCAATGTGCTGTTTCGCATTTTCAACAATTATCGGTTGGGGATTGTATGGTGCAAGATGTATTGAATTTCTTTTCTCATCTAAGGTCATCAAACCTTTTATGGTTGTTTACTCATTGGTTGCCATTCTTGGTGCAACAGTAGACCTGGGACTTATTTGGAACATAGCTGACACATTTAACGGACTTATGGCAATTCCAAACTTGATTGCCTTGTTCTTATTGTCAGGTACAGTAGTTAAACTTATAAAAGAATATACTGAATTTTAAGGATTTAAGATTTTATTTGGTTGAACAGCCCCGGGCGATGGCCTGGGGTTGTTTATTTGTTCAGTTAACACCACAACATTTTGCATATTGAAGCTATGTTGTGACACATTCTCTTAATTTACGGATACCCACAACTTTTTTACTCTTCACCCATATTAACTCTTTTAAATGCCCTATATAATGTTGCCACACAAATCACATTCAAAGGAATCCCAAAACATTCTTTATCATAATTTATATTTAACAATGGAATGCATAGCTCCTTCCAATCGCTTGGTGCCTGCACAAGTGTTGAAAAAGGATCATATACAGCTGCGAAAATTGTTCCAAGTATAAAATAAATACCAATTCCAAAATATTTTTCCTCTTCGATAATTTGCCACTTGTCTTTCTTTTTCAATAAAACATAACTTACTACTGTAAGGAAAAGTGCCACAGCTATTTTTACTTTCACAGTGTCATAATCGAAATCATCATAAATGTAACTATTTCTTTTAAGAATTTCACCAAAACTAATATCAAGACCATAAAAAACAAATTCAGCAATTTCATAAAATGATATAAACAGGAAAATCCATCCTGCCATATGTTCCGTTGCACTATATTTCACAATAATAAAACTAAAGACAATTCCTACTATTATTCCTAAAATAACACTTTTCATTGACGGATAAATCCATCCAAAAAGCATACACCATAATATGACAGCATAATAAGTCGTTACCAATGCAAACTTAAATCTTTTGGGTGTATTTTTGTTATTTAATATAGAAATAGATTTTTTGTTTAAAATAAGTATTATCCCTATGGCAATTCTAATAAGCGTTACAATTCCACAATTATTAAGAAAATCATATATAGCTAAAACTTCATTCATTTACACTTTCCTCTTAAACTGATTGACATATTACATACCAATCTACAAAAGGATTGTAAACAAAATGTATCTCCCATACACATAATAAAAAGTCGGCTTCTCGCCGACTTTTTATCACTGCATCATTCCATAAAAAATGCCTGACAATATTATCACTAAAAATATAACAAGTGTAATTCTTGCTGCCCATACATAGGTTCTATCTATCTTTGTTGTGTTTTTCTTCTTTTCGAAGCCATTCTCTTTCGCTATGCTTAGTGCTCTGCTCCAATCTTCATCTCTAACTACAACTCGTTTGAAAATATTAAAATCTGCACCTTGGACTCTAAGATATCCACCTGCTCCATCTGCATGTACCTGTGCCAAAATCCCCTGACTTTCCAAAAGACCTACAAGCATCTGAATCTCAACTTCGTTGTTTGTTGCGTATACTTCTTTCATATGTTTTTCCCCTCATTCTGTTATTCAAATATTGTTGGCATTTCAGGATTTCCATATGCTTCAAAACACATCAACAACTGCTCTCTTGTACATTTTTCCACAGCAAGATTTTCAGGTATTTCATCTTTCCCGAAAAATCCTATCTCCGTTGTTTCTATGTTTTTCTCAAACTCACCGAATTCATATTTACACTGAACAAAAATCTTGATCACACCATAAGCATAATTTGTCACGTTATGTTTTCGCCAATCCTGAACTGCAATGATTTTTTCTGATTTTACAGTTAATCCTGACTCTTCTCTAACTTCCTTCTCCGTATTAGAAGCCACCGACTGGTTAACATCACACCAACCTCCCGGCAAAGACCATGTGCCATTATTTTCGTGAACAAGAAGAATCTTTCCGTCAATGAATACTGCTGCTCTCGTATCAACCTTAGGTGTTTGATACCCTGTTTCATTGCAAAACAAGTCATAAACTCTTTCTACCGGAATGTCCGTTTTAACTGAAATCATTTCAGCCGCAATACTCCTTATTTCCTCATAACGCTCCTTATCATATTTATCTTTTCCATATTGCAATCCTGCCTGCGCTATGCTTTGAAGACGAATTGCAAAATCAATCCATTTATCGTTTATTGTTATCACCTCCAGATTTAAATTATTTTCCTTGTTTTGTAAAATAATATAACATATTTTTTTTACTTAATCAATTCCATTACAAGTGTTGCAATTCCTGCTAATATTGCAGCAATCACTGCCAAAATACGCTCAAAAAATCTTTGGCGTCATTTATTCCAAAACACATACAAAAATGTATAACACATATCCCGGAACGCAAATCAATTTAAAAACCTTACTGTTTTTGCTTATTTTTTCTCACAACACTACTAATACTGCTATCTCTAACTCAAACTTTCCACTCTATCCTTTATTATTCTCTTTAAGAACACATATCCTACCAGACACGCCACAATCTCTGTTATTGGAAATGCCCACCATATTAATGATACTCCCATCTGGCCATTTCTTACAAATATTGAGAAAATTCCTGCCAATGGCAATATAAGCACTAGCTGCCTTATTAATGAAATTATAAGTGACTCGATTCCTCCGTCCAGTGCCTGATAAATTCCCTGATATGCCACATTTATTCCTGCGAAAATAAAGCTAATAGAAATAATTCTCATTGCCCAGATAAAATATTCTCTTGACTCTCCTGCATTAAATAATGTTGCAAAAGCTCCCGGAAATACTTCTGTAATAGCAATTCCTAGAATCATTAACGCCATTGTGTATGCAAGACCATATTTGATGCCATCTTTGATTCTCTTTTTGCTACCCATTCCATAAGCAAAAGCTATTATAGGTGTTATGGCATCTCTAAGTCCAAATGCAAGGAATAGTACAAACTGCTGCACTTTGTAGAAAAGTCCATATGCTGTCTGGGCTGACGGACTAAATTTCAAAATCAGGTTCATTACATAAACCATTATCGACATAAGTGCCTGTGCAATAATTGCCGGCAGTCCAATTGAATATATTTCCTTAATTATTCTGCCTTCAGGCTTCATATATTTAAATTCATGCTCAAATTCTTTATTTAACTTTATATGGAAAACAAACAATAACAGTGCTGATGAAATCTGACCTATTACAGTTGCATAAGCAGCTCCCTCTACGCCCATTTCAGGAACAGGTCCAATACCATAAATCATAATTGGATCTAAAATAATATTTACCACTGCTCCCACAACCTGACCTATTGTAGAATAAAGTGAACGACCTGTTGCCTGCAATAACTTTTCAAATAATGAAAAGAAAATAATCCCAAAAGAAATAACACAACATATTCTAAGATAACTTGTCCCCATTGAAATAACTTGTGAATCAACTGTCTGTGATGAAATATATATTTTCACCCCAAAAATTCCAAACAGCAAACATACTGCATAAATAATTGCTCCAAGAAATAAACTGTTTCCTGCAACTTTTGCGGCTTTTTTATTATTTCCCTGTCCCAAAGTTCTTGCAAGAAGTGCGTTAGTTCCAACACCTGTACCAATACCAACTGCAACCATAAGCATCTGAACCGGAAAAACCAGCGTAAGTGCATTAAGTGCCGCCTCACTTCCTGTCTTCATATTTCCTACAAAAGCACTGTCCACAATATTGTAAACTGCCTGCAATGCCATTGACAAAATCATTGGTAACCCCATCTGAACCATTAACTTATTTACCGGCATTTTCCTCATCTTGTTACTTTCTGCCATTTTAATTTAACCCTCCTAACTGCAAAAAAGTGTGCACTTATCTTATAAGTTGGACTTACGCTGATAAGCTACACACTTTTTTAATGACTTTATATAATTTTTATAATTCCAATGGATTTTCCATAAAAGAAAAAACGAGTAGCAAAAACTGGATTTACGCTAGTTCGCTACTCGTTCAGTAGTTTATTATATTTATCATTTTCAAAAAAGTCAAACGAATTTTTTATTCATTATCATATGAATGAAAGAACTTTGACAGATTGTTCAGGCTTTTTAGAAGTACCTTTACTTCATCTTCGCTCATTTCACGAATAGCTGCCTGTGACATTTTCTCATGAAACTCTTCATGATGTTTATAAGCCTTTATACCTTTTTCTGTTAAAGTTATATTAACAATTCTTCTGTCTTCCTCGCTTCTGTTTCGCTCAACATAGTGCTTCTTTACAAGACTGTTCATAGAAGTTGTAAGCGAGCCCACAGTTATCTTCATCTTCTTGGCAATTGTTGTCATATTATTGCCTTCGCCAAGTCCTACGGCCTCAATAATATGCATATCATTGTTTGTTATATCTTTAAATTCTTCAGTTATAATCGCCTTTTCTTCCAGTTCCCATATTTCCTGGAATAAATGCACTAATACATCATTAATTTTTTCAAATGTTGTCATCAATCTCTCCATTAAATTTATCTACGGTTTTGCATCTACTTTTAATATTAACATTATTTAAGCCTATTTTCAAATAAGAATTTAAAATAAAACAATTCAAAATGCAAACTTCCAAATAAAACTTTCAAAATAATTTCATTAAAATAATTCGGTATACAAAAATAAATCAATTTAAAATTCTTTTTCTTCCAGCAGTTCTTTAAATACCTTCTTTACAGTTGTAATTTTATTAACTTTGTACGCATCTGCTCCGCAAAATAGTAACGCCTCATCTGTTTTTCCCTTTGCTGCATATATTAATCTTTCTGTTATGCAATAAGGAATTTCTTTAGGATTACATCTTGCAAGGCAACCTAAACATTTCTTTGGTGTAAATTTTTCACCATTTATTACTTTTTCCATAAATTTATTTTTTATGGCTCGGCCTGGCATTCCAACAGGACTTTTTACTATTACTATATCTTCTTTTTTGGCCTTGATATATTCTTTTTTATAATTTTCATCTGCATCACATTCTTTAGTTGGCACAAATCTTGTTGCTACCTGAACTCCTTGTGCCCCCAAGTCAAAAGCATGTTTTACCTTATTTTTGTCACTTATTCCACCGGCAACAACTACAGGAATGTCTTTGTTGTATTTTTTTTCATATTCTTTTACAACATCTATTATTCCTTGAATTTCATTGTCATAATCAAGTTCACTTTCAAGTTCTTCCACCGAAAAACCTAAATGCCCTCCGGCTTTTGGTCCCTCAATTATAATCATATCTGCTGTTGTGTTATGTCTTCTGTCCCAATATTTTAAAATAACTTTTGCCGACTTTACACTTGAAACAATTGGAGCCATCTTCGTTTTAAAACCTTTAAGATATTCTGGAAGTTCTGTTGGAAGACCTGCCCCTGACACTATAATATCTGCCCCTGCTTTTGCAGCTTCAATAACATGCTCCCTGTAATCTTTCAGGGCAACCATTATATTAAATCCTATAATTCCATTTGGTGAAATTCGTCTTGCTTTTTCATATTCTTTCTTTATTGCTTTTTTGTTGGCAAGTCTTGGATTATTTTCAAAATCCTCTTCCTTAAATCCGATTTGTGCAGAAGAAATAATTCCCACTCCACCTTCTTTTGCCACGGCTCCTGCAAGATTTCCAAGGCTGATTCCTACCCCCATTCCACCTTGTACTATGGGCCTTTCTGCTATTAAATCTCCAATCTGTAAAGGTTTATAATTCATCCATAACTCCTTATTTAAACTGCTTTCTAATATCCATTGCTAAAAAAGTTGTATCTTTCATCTACTAATTGTTCCTTAGTAATTTTTGTTTTTTCAGCAAGGAATTTCACAATTTCTTTATCCATTTTTTCCGTAATTTTTGGTAACGTATCCGTTGTATATTTTTCAGGTTCAAAGAAAACCTTCTTAACTATTCCCATTTCTTTTAAATCTTTTGCAGTCATTTTCATTGCTCCTGCGGCTTCCTTAGCCCTCTTGCTGTCCTTCCAGAGAATACTGGCATAACCTTCCGGAGACAAAATTGAATAAACTGCATTTTCCATCATCCACACTTCATCTGCAACAGCCAAAGCCAACGCACCGCCACTTCCACCTTCGCCAATTACTATTGAAAGAATCGGTGTTCTAAGTGATGACATTTCAAAAAGATTTCTTGCAATTGCCTCTCCCTGACCGCGCTCCTCTGCTTCCAAGCCACAGAATGCTCCCGGTGTGTCCACAAAACAAATTACCGGTCGGTTAAATTTCTCTGCCTGTTTCATCAATCGTAAAGCCTTTCTATATCCGTCAGGTGATGGCATTCCAAAATTATGTTCAAGATTCTCTTTTGTGTTATGACCTTTTTCCTGTGCAATTACCGTAACCGGCATTCCATGAAAAGATGCAATGCCACCGATTATTGCCTGATCATCCTTAAAATATCTGTCTCCATGAAATTCTACAAAATCATCAAAAAGCAAATCTATATAGTCGCTGGCAATAGGTCTATCATTCATTCTTGACGCCAAAACCCTATCCCAAGCTGACTTTTTAACTGACTCAGTAATCATTTTAATCGATTCTCTTTTCTTCTGAGCCATTGTTGATTTTTCTTTTTTTATGTTAAAATTATCTGTGTAAGACTTATCATCTTTTTTATGCAAAGTAAGAATTGTTGTTAACCTATTTCTTAAATCTTTTCGCTCCACTATCCCGTCAATAAAACCGTGTTCCAAAAGAAACTCTGACCTTTGAAAACCTTTAGGCAATTTCTGCCCAATAGTCTGCTCAATTACCCTTGGCCCCGCGAAACCGATTAACGCTTTAGGCTCCGCCAAAATAATATCACCAAGCATTGCAAAGCTTGCAGTAACGCCTCCTGTAGTTGGATCAGTCAAAACTGAAATATATAAATTCCCTGATTCACTATGTCTTTTCAACGCTGCTGAAGTCTTTGCCATCTGCATAAGAGAAACCATTCCCTCCTGCATTCTTGCTCCGCCTGAGCAGGCAAAAATAATAACCGGAATATTTTCTTTTGTTGCATACTCCACAGTTTTTGCAATCTTCTCCCCTACAACTTCACCCATACTTGCCATAAGGAAACGCCCGTCACAAACGGCAATAGCCACCGAATTGCCACCAATTGTGGCTCTTCCTGTTGTAACAGCCTCATCAAGCCCAGTCTTATCCCTTAACGCCTGAACTTTTGCTTCATAGCCTTTCATCTTCAATGGATTTCTTGTATTAAGTCCTTCAAACATAGGCTCAAAACTATCCTTATCCACAACCATCTCAATTCTCCTGTAAGCATGAACCCTGAAATAACCGCCACACTTAGGACAAATATAATTATTATTCTTCACATCTTCAGCCAAAACAATAGAGCTACACTTCTTGCACTTTCTGAGAAGACCGTCTGGCACATTGGAAGTGTTGACCTTAATTGTTGTGTACTCTTTTCTATTTTTCTTAAACAATCTCTGAAATTTCATAAAGTCCTCCATCTGTTACTATTTTTCATTCTCTATATTCAGTTTTCTACCACAGACACTTTGATGAAAACTTCACAAATCTGCAGAAGAAAAAAGAGAATATTCTTCCAACTTCAATCTATCGATGGCAGATTTTTCTGAAAAGCAAACAATAGGCAGGATTTCGCAATTTTGCGAGCATAGTGTAAGTGCAAAATTAACTGTTTGAGCCAAGGGCGAGTTTTAATTTTGCATCTTACAATAGACGGCGGAGCAAAATAAGAAAGACAACGTGTTTGCGTCAGGAAAATCTGCCATCGATAGAAAGTAGTAGCTATGCAATATTCTCTTTTTTCTTGTTGAAATTTTCTATAAAGTTTACATCAAAGTGTCCGCTTTGGAAAACTGAATCATTGAGAATGCTATACAAGTAGTCCACGTTTGTGTCGATTCCTTCTACGATTACTTCTCCCAGTGCGCTTATCATTTTCTTTATTGCTTCTTCTCTGTTTTCTCCATGTACTATTAGTTTGGCCAGCATTGAGTCGTAGTATGGTGTTACTTCATAGCCGTTGTATACTGCTGAGTCTATTCTGACTCCGTTACCTCCCGGTAGGTATAGGTCGGTTATTACTCCCGGTGATGGTCTAAAGTTTAGTAGTGGATTTTCTGCATTTATTCTGCATTCTATGGCATGACCATTTATTTTTATGTCTTTTTGTTTGTATGATAGTGGTTGCCCATCTGCTATTTTTATTTGTTCTTTTATTAGGTCTATTCCTGTTACTGTTTCTGTTACAGGATGTTCAACCTGTATTCTTGTATTCATTTCCATAAAATAGAATTTGTCTTTATCCAAAAGGAACTCTATTGTTCCTGCGTTTTCGTATTTTGCTGCTTTCGCGGCACGTACTGCTGTGTCGCCCATTTTTTTTCTTAATTCATCTGACAGAATTACACTTGGAGATTCTTCTATCATTTTCTGATGATTTCGCTGAATTGAACAGTCACGCTCTCCTAAATGGATTACATTGCCAAATTTGTCTGCTAATATTTGAAATTCTATATGTCTTGGATTTTCCACAAAATGTTCTATATACATTGTTCCATCATCAAAAGCTGCTTCGCTTTCTTTTTTGGCTGCGTTAAATGCCTGTTCAAATTCTTCAGGGCTATACGCCACACGCATTCCTTTTCCACCGCCACCTAAAGCTGCTTTTATGATTACCGGATATCCAACCTGGTCTGCTATTTTCTTTCCCGTTTTGCTATCATATATCTGTTCTTCACTTCCTGGAATTACAGGTACATTGGCCTCTATCATTGTTTTTCTTGCAACTGACTTGTTTCCCAGATTATACATTACATCTGATTTTGGTCCAATAAAAATAATATTGCACTGCTCGCATAATCTGGCAAATTTGCTATTTTCTGATAAAAAACCAAATCCGGGATGAATTGCATCTGCACCTGTTGCAATTGTTGCGCTAATTATACTTTCCATATTTAAATAACTTTCACTTGCCTTTGTTTCCCCTATGCAAATAGCTTCATCTGCCAATTGTGTGTGAAGTGCATCTTTGTCTGCCTTTGAATATACAGCTACAGTCTCAATACCCATTTCTCTACATGCTCTTATTATCCTTACTGCTATTTCACCTCTGTTTGCAATTAAAAGTTTCTGAATCATATCATTCTCCAATTCCAGGCGGGTTAAAGTTGTTACCCTACCATAAATGTAAGTTCTGCTTTTGCCACAACTTTTCCGTCTACGCTTGCTATTGCCTGGCCTATTCCCATAGGTCCTTTCTGCTTAATAATTTTTGTTTCAAGTTTTAATTTGTCCCCTGGCACTACTTTTCCTTTAAATCTACATTTATTTATTCCACCAAAGAATGCAGTCTTTCCCTTAAAACCTTCCTGACTAAGTATTGCCACCGCTCCAACCTGCGCAAGGGCCTCTATAGTAAGTACTCCCGGCATAACCGGCTCCTGTGGAAAATGCCCCCTAAAAAAATCTTCTCTAAAGGTTACGCACTTATAACCAACGGCATACTCCCCCGGCTTATAGTCTTCAATATAATCTATTAAAAGAAAAGGATGTCTATGGGGAATAATTTCTTCTATTTCTTTAATTCCTAACATTTTTTAATTCCTCTTTTTCTACTCTACTTCAAATAATGGCTGACCATATTCTACTGTCTGCTCATTTTCAACTAAAACTTTTGTTACAACGCCATCAAATTCACTTTCGATTTCATTCATCAGCTTCATTGCCTCTACTATTGCAACTACCTGACCTTTTTTCACTGTGTCTCCTACCTGAACAAACGGCTTTGCCCCTTCTTCCGGTGCAAGATATACAGTTCCAACCAATGGAGAATTAATTACATTGCCTGTTAAAACTTCTTTCTGTTCGATACTTTCTTCTGTATTTTCCTGTTTAACTAAAACATCTTGTGCTACAGGTTTTGGTGAAGCAATAACTTCAACTTCCGTCTTTTTTTCCAAATGCAGTTTTGCTCCATTTTCTTCATAATCAAATATGTCAATTTTAGAATTTGAAATAGCATTAATTAAATCTTTTATTTCACTTATATCCATTTTCATCACCTATTTTTCATATTTTTTAACTACTAATGTTCCATTATGTCCGCCAAAACCTAATGAATTGCTTAAAGCTACTTTCACAGTGCATTTTTCCCCTGAACCTTTCATATAATTAAGGTCGCATTCTTCATCTTCGTTTTCAAGACCTATTGTCTGATGTATGTAATTGTCCTGAATTGACTTAACACATGTGATAAATTCGACTCCACCTGCTGCACCTAAAAGATGTCCAATCATGGATTTTGTAGAATTAATTTTCACAGACTTAGCTGCTTCTCCCAATGCCAACTTTATTGCTCTTGTTTCAAATAAGTCATTATGATGTGTGCTTGTTCCGTGAGCGTTAATATAATCTACTTCCTCAGGTTTAACTCCTGCTTCTTCCATTGCAAGGGTCATCGCCTTAGCTGCACCACTTCCATCTTCTGCCGGAGATGTAATGTGATAAGCATCACATGTTGCACCGTATCCCACAACTTCTGCAAATATGTTTGCGCCTCTGTTTATTGCATGTTGTAATTCTTCTAACACAACAATTCCGGCACCTTCACCCATTACAAAACCGCTTCTATCTTTGTCGAAAGGTCGTGAAGCTTTTGTTTTATCTGTTTCTTTTGTAAGTGCGGTAAGACTTGAAAAACCTGCCACGCCAATAGGTGTTATGGCACTTTCTGTTCCACCTGCTACCATTACATCAGCCTCGCCATATTTTATTGTTCTAAAAGCTTCTCCAATACAATGAGTTCCTGTAGCACAGGCTGTTACAATGTTTACGCATTTTCCTTTAAGACCTAAGTCTATAGCCACATTTCCTGCTGCCATATTTGTAATCATCATTGGCACAAGCAAAGGTTTTACCCTTGAAGGTCCTTTTTCAAGAAGCTTAGCATGTTCCTCTTCCATATCTCCCAGGCCTCCAATTCCCGAGCCCACACTTACACCTACTCTGTATGGATCTTCCTTTTCCATATCTATACCTGACTGAACAAAAGCTTCTTTTGCAGCAGCTACTGCATATTGTGAAAAAGGTGAAAGTCTTTTCGCCTGTTTAAATCCTAATACTTCTTTTGCATTAAAATCCTTAACTTCCGCTGCAAGTTTTGCACTATACTCTGTTGTGTCAAACTTAGTTATTTCGTCTATTCCAAGAACTCCTGCCTTAACGTTGTTCCAGAAAGTTTCTACATTATTTCCAATAGGTGTAATTGCACCCATTCCTGTTACTAAAACTCTTCTCTCCATTACCTATCTCCTATAATTACATTACCATTCCGCCATCTATGTTAATAACCTGACCTGTTATATAATCGCTTTTCTCTGAACTAAGAAAAAGTGCCAGTTCTGCTACTTCCTCAGGTTTGCCAAATCTTCCAAGTGGTATTTGTCCTTTAGCACCCTCTTTAACTTTGTCTGATAATGTAATTGTCATATCAGTATCAACAAAGCCCGGTGCAATTGCATTAACATTAATATTCCTTGAAGCCAATTCTCTTGCTGCCGACTTTGTAAGTCCAATAATACCTGCCTTTGATGCTGAATAATTAGCCTGTCCTGCATTTCCCGTAACTCCTGATACAGAAGAAATATTAATAATTTTTCCTTTTCTCTGCTTTACCATTGCTCTTGAGGCAAATCTTATAGTATTAAATGTTCCTTTTAAGTTAACATTAATAACACTGTCAAAATCTTCTTCTTTCATTCCCATCAAAAGTCCGTCTCTTGTTATTCCCGCATTATTTACAAGAATATCGATTCTTCCATATTCTTTAACAATGTCTCCAATAAACTTTTCACACTTGTCAAAATCTGAAACATCGCATTTATATGTAACTGCTTTACCACCCTTTTCTCTAATCTCTGCTTCCAAAGCTTGTGCCGCCTGAACTGAGCCCTGATAATTGATGATTACAGTTGCACCATTTTCTGCCATTTTCTTTGCTATGGCTGCGCCAATGCCTCTTGACGCTCCCGTAATTACAGCTATTTTTTCATTTAACATAAAACTCTCCATACTGTTTTTATTTTAATATGCTCTCTCCATATGATTTACAAACTTTTCGTCATAGTTTTTTATCATAATATTTATAAACTGATTTCCTTTAGTTTATCTAAATCATCTACCGTGCTAATATTGATGCATTTAACATTTCTGTCTATTTTTCTAATAAATCCTGCTAAAGTTTTACCAGGGCCTATCTCAACAAAAGTATCAACACCATTATTAATCATATTTCTTACACTTTGCTCCCATTTAACAGGTGAAGAAATTTGTTTAACCAAAAGTTCTTTTGTTTTTGAAATATCGCTTACATATTCCCCTGTTACATTTGTAACATATGGAATTTCTAATTCTGTTAAATTAATTTTTTCCAACTCCACAGACATTTTTTCTCCGGCAATTTTCAAAAATTTTGAATGAAACGGACCGCTAACATTAAGTTCTATTACTCTTTTTGCTCCACTTTCATTTAAAATTTTTGCTGCTTTTTCAACTGCAGGTTTTAAACCTGTAATAACAGTCTGTCCCGGGCAATTGTAATTAGCTATGTCCACATCTTCTATGTCTAAAATTAATTCTTCTATCTTAGATGTTTCCATTCCTAATACTGCTGCCATAGCTCCTGCTTTTTTAGGATTGTCCGTTGGAACCGCTTCATCCATAAAAATTCCTCTTTTTCTAACAGCCACAATCGCCTCTTTTTCTGTCATTCCATGCGCTGCTACAATTGCCGCGTATTCTCCAAGGCTTAAGCCCGCTGCTACATCAGGCTTTATACCAAGATTTTCAACTTCTTTTGTAATTGCAAGACAGGTTGTAACCAAAGCCGCCTGTGTATATTTTGTGTTATTTATAAGTTCATTTTCTTCAAAACAAATATTTTTTATGTCAAAATCCAAAACTTTATCAGCTTCATCAAAAATTCTTTTTGCATTAGGTTTTGTTTCATAAAAATCTTTTCCCATGCCAATTTTTTGAGCACCCTGTCC
>OIXR01000766.1_pt1 | contig 26580 bp, 9 predicted proteins | sample 1587831 | NCBI WGS metagenome assembly OIXR01 (sample SAMN03283263) | human gut metagenome | biome: human-associated habitat; material: feces | host: Homo sapiens | place: USA | collected 2013
TCCAGTTCTGCAATCGGTTCTCCTTCTGTCTGGCTGACATCAAATACTGTCGCTACCCGAAATCTTGGGATTACCATTTCTACAATCTCTGTTTCCGGCTGTCCATCTTCGCCAATGATTGGTTCCTGTGTATCTGGATCAATCTTTTCTATTTCCTGTTTTTCTTTTACTGGCGTCGGTGCAATAATCTGGATTCCTTTTTCACCCCGTTTTACATGACGGTTAAATTTCTTCTGCCATGCCTGATAACCTGCCACCAGTGTCGCATCCGGTTTCTGCATCGTAATCAGAAGAGTATTGTTGAAACTATAATTATGAAATTTTGACATCGTATCCAGATATTCTGTATAACGCTCTGATGTAAAAATTTCCTTTACTCCCTGTTCCAGACGCTCTGTGATTTCTTTTAATTTTTTATCTGTTTCTGCCATAGTTTGTCCTCCAATTTTGAATTTATCCCGCCAGAAAGTTCTCTGACGGGACATTATTTATAACTCCTGCTCATGATTTTTCTTTGGTTTCGGTGTACCAGTCTGCTTCGGTGCAAGCTGTCTTGCCTTTTCCTGTTTCAGACGTTCCAGTATGGACGGCTTATGAACCTTGTCTGCTGTTTCCTGCAGATTCCTGTCTGCATCCCGGACTTCTTCCTTTCTCGAAGAATCCCTGTCTGGAATCTTTTCTGTACCAATATCCTCATCTGCCAGAATTGTTTCATTCCCTTTTTCATCCATGTTGAGCAAAGCATTTAACTCCGATAAACGCTCCATTTTCTCATTCAGTTCCGTTTCTTTTGGAAATGGTTTTTTTACTTCTTCCTGTGCTGTTGCAAGCTGCTGTTGTACTGTCTCTAACTTTTGCTCACTCTCTGCCAGTTTCTTATCAATCGAAGAAAGGGCATTATGAATACGCTGGATATTTCCCAAAGGGTCTTTTCCTATTTCAATTTTGTAGGAACATTTTCCCTTTATGGTCAATTCAAAGGAATTTGCAAACAGGTTATATGATGCAGATAAAGTAAATCCATGGTACTCTCCGACTTTTCCTCCTGTGGTGACTGCCTTTAATCCTGCACAGGCAGCTATCATAGCTTCGCCTGCTTCTTTTTTGTCTGTATAGGCAACATTCCCTATATTCATAGAAAAGCTGTCATTATCCTGCAGATCAACATTCTTTACCACACTGACATCAAACTGCATTCCGGCAATCCTCTCTTTCAATGCACTGATCTGAACTGGATAATTCTTTGCAATATCTGATTCCAGACGATAAATCTGACTGGTGTGGTTAGCCTTCAAGAGCTTTAATTTACTGACTTGAACATCCAGATCCATTTTTTCTTTTATATAGGTATTTCCTGTTGCAAGGGCTTTGATCTCTGCATAAGAAAGTGCAGTATCATCCACATCTTCACACGCCCTGACTGGTGACTTACTGGTCATAATCTGAGAAATAAACTTCTGTTTATTTTCCAAAATCTGCCACATGTATGCATCGAACGTATTCTCTGTTACATAGCGGAATATCTTAACTTTCTCATTCTGGTTTCCCTGTCGTAAAATTCGTCCCTCCTGCTGCTCCAGATCTGATGGCTTCCAGGGGCAATCCAGATGATGCAGAGCAATGAGTCTGTCTTGCACGTTGGTACCAGCACCGAGTTTTGGAGTGGAACCCATCAGGATTCTTACCTGACCCGCCCTCACTTTTGCGAATAATTCTGCTTTTTTTACTTCTGTGTTGTACTCATGGATAAATGCAATCTCTTCCTTTGGGATTCCTTTTTCTGTTAGTTTGTTTCGTACATCATCATAGACATTAAAAGTTCCATCCCCTTTTGGAGTAGATAAGTCACAAAAAATCAACTGTGTTGTTTTCTGCTCTTTTCCTTCCTCCCATACCTGAAAGGCATTTTCTACGCAGGTGTTGACTTTGCTTTTTTCCGCATCTGGAAGAAGCTCATTCAATAATCTCTGGTCAAGGGCACATTTTCTTCCGTCATTGGTAATCTTGAGCATATTGTCCTCTGTAGGATTTACCATTCCTGCCCTTACTGATTCTGCACGTTCTGAAAATGCTGCTACCATATCCTGCTGTTCTTCACTTGGTTTTAATACCTCATTAATAAACTCTGCATCCGGCACTGGAAGATTTAACATATCAGAAGTCTGAATATCTGCAGCTTCTTTAAAAATGGAAATCAACTCCGGAAGATTGAAAAAACGGGCAAATCGTGTTTTTGCACGATAGCCCGTTCCTTCCGGTGATAATTCGATTGCGGTTACTGTCTCTCCGAACGTTGCCGCCCAGGAATCAAAGTGTCCCATACCCATACGCATGAGTGTGTCATACTGGAGATAACGCATGATAGTGTAAAGCTCTGTCATACTGTTCGATACGGGAGTACCTGTAGCAAAGGTGATCCCTCTGCCGCCGGTCAGTTCATCCATGTACCGACATTTCATAAACATATCCGAACTTTTCTGTGCATCCGTCTGTGAGATACCCGCCACGTTCCGCATTTTTGTATACAAAAAAAGGTTCTTAAAACTATGGCTTTCATCCACAAACAGCCGATCTACCCCCAACTGCTCAAAGGTTACTACATCATCCTTTCTGGTCTGGTCATTGAGTTTCTTCATCCTCGCCTGCAGACTCTTTTTTGTTTTTTCCAACTGCTTGATGGTATAATTCTGCCCTGCCTGATGTGCTGCTTCTTCAATGGAAAACGTAATATCTGCAATCTGATCTTCCAACATGGCAATCTGACGTTCCCTTGAAAGAGGGATTTTCTCAAACTGTGTATGTCCGATAATCACCGCATCATAATCCCCTGTCGCAATACGGGAACAGAACCGTTTTCGGTTTGCTGGTTCAAAGTCTTTCTTCGTTGCCACCAAAATATTTGCTCCCGGATAGAGGCGTAAGAAGTCACTGCCCCACTGCTCGGTCAGATGGTTTGGCACAACATAAAGATTCTTCTGTGAGAGTCCCAGCCGTTTTGATTCCATACCGGCTGCGATCATCTGGAATGTCTTTCCAGCTCCTACGCAATGAGCCAGTAACGTATTATTTCCATACAGCACATGAGCCACTGCGTTTTTCTGATGCGGCATCAGAGTAATCTCCGGATTCATGCCAACAAACTGAATATGGCTTCCATCATATTCCCGTGGACGGATGCTGTTAAATCGTTCATTATAGATCTTACAGAGATCTTCCCGTCGGTGCAGGTCTTTAAATATCCACTCCTTAAATTCCTCTTTGATCAGTTCCTGCTTCTGCTGTGCCAGCATCGTTTCCTTCCGGTTTAATTCCCGGTGTTCTCCCTCGGCATCCTGTACCGTGTCATAAATCTTGGTATCTCTAAGATTTAAGGCATCTTCCAAAAGGCGGTAGGCATTGGCTCTCTGTGTTCCATAAGTGGAAGTAACAAGAGCATTTCCGTAGCTGTCCACATTCTTTCCCATAACATTCCACTGTCCGGTCACTTCGGCATACTGGACTTTGACCTTGCTCCCTACATAATATCTTGGTGTATGGAATGTCTCTGCCATAAACCGTGTAATGTAATCCTCGGAGATCCAGGTTGCCCCAAGTCTTGCCTCAATCTCTGATGCATCCAGATCTTTTGGCTGTACCTGCTCCAAATACTGCACGTTCACCTGATATTCCGGGTGATTTTCTGCAAACTGTTTGGCAATCTGCAGTTTCTCCCTCACATTTCCAGAAAGATATTCGTCCGATGGCTCCCATTTTTCACTGATTGGGTTCTTAAAGATTACCCCTGCCAGTTCTTCGGTAAGCTCCTCTTCTGTTTTTCCGGAAAGCTGTGCCATATAGGAAAGGTCAACGCCTGCCCTCTCACCGATAGAAACCGCAAGTGCTTCACTGGCAGTATCTACAGAAGTTACCGTTTCTGCCCTGCGGATTGTCCTTTTGGTAAAAATATCCGCTTTCCGTTTCAGTTCTCCCTTATCATCCAGAAATTCCAGAGAAGTCAAAAGACAATAGCTGCTGTCCTGGCCAAATGCCCGCTTATTGGCATTACTGCTAAGCAGACCATATTTTGCTGTAAAGGTATCGTATTCTTCATTGAGTTTTCCCTGCAGCTTTGTGATCTGTTCATCGCTTCCCTCTTCCATCTGGCACTGGATCAGTTCATTCGTAACATCACGGATCTTCACCATCCCTTTGACACGTTCCGCTGTCATTGCCGGAAGTTCCATCCGGTTCATCACAGAGTTTTCCCGGTAATACACTTCCTCATTGACCACCGTAAAGCTGAAATTCTTTACTTCCGGGTCTGCTGGAATGGACACCACATCTTCTTCCAGTTCGGTATCGGAAAGTTCCAGTTCCGTAATGGTACCATGTATATGCTTTACAGCTTCCTTTAACTGCTCCTCTAAGGTTATTCCCTCTTTTGGTCTTACGGTTACTTCCTGCTTTCCATACTGGGTACTCTCCGTTGTAAACTCTCCAAGCACCATTTCCGGATGATCTGCAAAATACACATTGACCGAATATCCTTCGGCAGTTTCCTTCAGATGTATCCAGTCCGGTTCCTCGATGGAAGTCCTGTCTCTTTTCTGGAAAAATAAAATATCGGAAACAACACCTGTATTGGCATTTCTCTGGAACGCATTATTTGGAAGGCGGATCACCCCTAATAACTCTGCCCGGTTTGCAAAATACTGTCTGACTGCCTGATTCTGCTTATCCATCGTCCCACTGGAAGTCACCACGGCTACCACACCACCGGGACGAACCAAATCAAGGGATTTTGCGATAAAATAATCATGGATCAGAAAATGGTGGCGGTCATATCTGCGGTCACTGACCTGATATGCTCCAAATGGTACATTCCCGATCACGCAGTCAAAAAAGCTGTCCGGGTAATCTGTTTCCTCAAATCCCTGTATGGCAATCTTATTTTTCTGGTAAAGCTGCCTTGCAATCCTGCCCGAAACCGGGTCGAGTTCCACACCGTACATATTAGTTTTGCTCATACTCTCCGGGATCAGTCCCATAAAGTTACCAACACCACAGGACGGTTCCAGAATATTTCCCTGTTTCAGTCCCATATTTTCCAGTGCTTCATACATGCTTCGGATCACGGTCGGTGATGTATAAAAAGCATTTAAGGTCGATGCTCTTGCTGCACTGTATTCTTCCGGTGATAAGGTATTCTTTAACTCCAGATACTCATTTGTCCAATTACTGTTATTCTCTTCAAATGCCTGCGGGATGCCACCCCAGCCAACATAACGGGATAAAATTTCCTGTTCTTCGGGTGTTGCCAGACGTTCTTCCTGCTCCAGAGTCTGCAATAAATGGATGGCTTCCATATTTGCTTTATACTTTGCTTTCGGACCACCTGCTCCAAGGTCATTATCCTGAATCCGAAAGTTATGCGGTTCTGTTACAATCTCTTCTACTTCCGGTTTTAAATATGGTTGAAATTCTCCCTCATATCCAAACAGTTCATTTTCTCCGGGAATATAATTGTGTCCGGTTTCCAGACACCGGAACACATCGGCAGTTGGTGCATTGCTGACTGCATAAAAATCATCATAAGAATACTTTGGGAAATCTTCTGTATGGTAGGTCGATAAATGCAGTTCTGTATTGGAACGGGTCTGTGCAACCAGATCTTTTCCTTCTATTCCTTCCGGCAATACCCCTACTGCTTCAAAATGATACCCCTGATACTCAAAAACACCTTCATCCCAGGACTCCGTTATCTCTTCTTCTGATTCCTTTTGTTCCTGTCCCTCAGAAGTTTCTGTTATTTCCTGTTCCTGATTTTCCGGAATATATTCTTTGGCAGTAACCTCTTCCTCTTCTATTTCCTCCACATCTGACATATCTACTACGGTCGGTTCTGTCACCGCCTTCGTATCCAAGAAATCAAACATGGTCATCTGGTGCCCGGATGGTTCCGCAAAAGACGGTTCTGCTTCCAGTGTCGGGAAAATCGTATAGGTTCCTTCTGCATACTGGTGAAGTTCTGAAAGAAGTTCTGTTTTCTGCTGGTAGTTTGTCCCATATGCCTCAAAATCTAATGGCAGAACTGCCAATGCTGCATCCATCTTCTGTAACAGTTCTTCTGCCTGCTCTGGATTCTCTAAAACTGCCACCATTTCTTTTCCTGGTTTTTCCCAGAAGAAATCATCCGTAAATGGTCTGTCTATCTCTTCCGGAAGACGGTCATAAAAGCGGAGTACCTTGTTTGCCATCTGTTCCCGTTCATATTCCGGCATACGAGCATAATCTTCTGCCTGCAGGAACTGGTCATTCTTTATCAGATAAGCTACTCTATTTGCAACTTTATTCCAAGATAATAAAACTGATGTATATGGATTTCCATAAGCACCTCTTGCAAGAAACAATCCTTTTCCATCATAATTTGCGTGTGAATCATCGGCACCAGACAGTGCATGACTGCTTCCACCGATCCCATACTGTTCCTTGATAAAACCTGTCCTCGATCTTTCATCCTCATGCAGCAGATAAAAGGAATATGTCCTGAGTCTGCCTTCGGAATACGCCCCACCTCTGACAAGAAATGCGTCGATCTCGTCTTGTGTAATGAACATCTGCTGTTCTTTCCATGCAAATCCCTCTCTTGCCTGGTATGGGATCACTTCATCTGCAAACTTCTGGAACTGTCTGGAGATATTGACCGGATTATAATGATGGAAACGCATAAGAGAGTTGTCCGTCTCATAGGCTTCTGCCAGTGCTTCCAGTCTTTCATTCAAATCCGAAAGCCACCCTGGATCTTGCAGTTTTTCAGTAAGATAATCCGTGATTTCCGGATAAATACTACGAAGATGCGGCAGATCTGCTTCATCAAAGACAATCTCTGCCACACCTTCTGCCATATCCCCTTTCATATAAGCAAGTGCCTGTGCGTGTTCCTTCAATGCGTTGTCCCTTGCCACATCCAATACCGACTGCGGGGCATATTCTCCCTGATTTAAAAGCTGATGGATACGTCTGCTGACATCTTTCCAGGATAAAAAGGCTTTATCCAGAATCTGGTCTGCCACCGTATGCCCGACTGCGATCTGCATCCCAGTTTCATCAAACCAGACGGAATACTCCCTTCCATCCATCTGAAAACCTTTGCCGCCTTTTCTATACTCACGCTTTACAAACTCCGTGTATTCTCCCGGTGACTGTTCACTCATAAAGTTATAGATGATACGCAGCTGGCTTCCTGTCCGGTTTCCTCCCGTCCGTAAAATATCATCCACAACACTTTCCGGAATAGGAATCTCCCCGGCATAAAAAGCAGCTACTCTTTCACCAATCTGCCTTTTCTGTTCATTTGCTGTAGGATATTCGGGCAAAGATAAAGCAGAGGCAATTTCTTCCTCTGCTTTGCTCAGTCCATCTTCTCTTGTATCTTCAACTAGCTGTATACCAATTCCGTCAAGATGCTCTCTTCCGCTGTTGCCATCAGTGCGTTCATGTGTGCTGTCCATGCCATCGGATCTGCTTCCTTGTCCGGTGCCGGATTCTTCTCCAGTAATTTCTCCATCTGGCTGTCCATTCTCTCCTGTGCTGCTTTCTCGATCTGTTCCAGATGGCTGTTCAGCTTCCCGGTCAGAAACAGGCTCTGATAAAGGCTGTTCTTGTGTTCTTTCAGAAATGTCCTCCGCAGCATCCCATATTTCCCGATCGTCACTTCTTCCTCTTCGACGGTCAGATTCGGAAACAGGTAATCTCCCTTGCGATGATATGTCAGTTCCATAATCGTTTCCTCCTTCATTTTCAATATTTTCTTCTTTTTTCGTTTCTGCATCCTGATCTTTAATTTCGTGCATTAACGTGGTAAAGTTATTATAATTCCTTTCATTGGATTTTTCAACCTCTTTTCTCGCTTCTTCCAGAGAAATTTTATGTACGGTCTTTCCAATATCAATCAGAATACTCTCACTGAGCTGGCTTGCCGCATTTCCAAGGAAGGTGAGAACTGACAGACGGTTATAATCTGTGATATGCATGAAGTCCTCTTCTTCCAGAAGTTCCATCGGGTCAAGCCCGCATCGCCTGGAAAGCAGATAGTAAACACTGTCTGTTGCCAGCTGACGAAAATCACTGCGGATCGTCATCTCATCCAGATCTTCCAGATAAGTACCTTCTACAGCATATTCCAATCCATCCAGGTATTCCTCCAGATTGTCATTGACCATTTCCCTTGCGACCGCCATCAATGCGTCCTGCAAAGTTGCCGCATCCTTTTCTTCCAGAGCATAGACTTCTGCCAGATGGGTGAGGATCTCTTCTCTCTGGTGTTCCTGCATCTTCCAAAGATATGGGCTTCTGCCTCCGGCTACCATGTGGGTATCCGAAATATCAAACACATAACGAAGTTTGGTATTCTGCCAGGTTTCATCAAACAAGGCAATTCCTCTTGCACCACGATTTACCCAGCGTAACATCTTTTCATTCCATAGTTCCAGTGATGCACAGGCTGTTGCGTCTGGACGCTGTGCATGGATCAGAAGCTGGTCTGAAAAAGAATACCGATATAACCTTGATGCTGTGTCCATATAATCCATCCAATCCCCTGGCGAACTGCTCACTGATACGGCATGTTCCTGCACCAAGTTTCGGATGTCCTGTAGTTTAGACATTAAACTTCCCTCCTATCAATAAAAAAACAGCCCACTCTTTTTTAGAATTGGCTGCATAAAATGTACTTTACTTTTCGGAGAGAAAATGCTATATTCTAATTGAAAAGAGTAACCGCCCACAAGGTGGATGCTCCTGGATTAGGTTTTAATTTATTTTGCTCTCAAAGAGAGCTGCCTATCCTGTTGGCAGACAGGGTAGGCTATTTTTTTCGCTTGTTGTCCCTATTATCCAAATAGGCAAGCAAAGCAATCAGAAACGTACCGCCTAAGAACAATAAGCTCAAGACTTCGTATGTATCCATTCGCTCCACCTCCCTTCTTCTGTATCCCTTAACGGAATCTGAAAATCCAGGAGGTTTTTACCAACCCTGTACACGGTTACTCCAGTAATATTCTAACAGGTAACTCTCCGCAAAGCAATTCCTTTTTACTTCATACGGTTTTATATTCTGTTTTTCTCTTATTCTCTGGCCAATGCAGTTTCCATTCCAGATATTCCTCTTCTGTGATTCTTCCATCGCCCAATTTCTGCTTTTTCCCCATCCATTCCTGCAGATAAGACATTGTTTTTTTATCCCTCATTGTAATTCCAACTATTTCACTTTCTGAATCATTTAGCAGGAACAGATGAAAAAGCCCTCTATTTTCTTCATCCATCCAGAATAAAGTTTCCATTAATTCGTCCATTGTCGCAATTCCAGGACTTAAAAAATTTCGGACATCAACTTCCAATATTTCTGCTATCCGGATAAGCGTTTCCTGCTTCGGTGTACGCTGTCCACTTTCATATTGGGCGATTCTCACATCCGCACTACTTTCCCCATATCCTAATCTGCGTCCCAATTCCTTTTGAGTTATGTTGCGAAACATACGGATTTTTCTTATTCTTGCTCCTAATTTCAATTTCTTCTCCTTTTCAAAATGGGGCTGTGCAGTAACCACAGCCCCAGAACACTATTTATATTATCATTTGCGTTTTCTCTTAACTGTCACTACAGTTCCCAGACATCCTGCTGATACTGCAAGTGCCAGCACAAAAATAGCAATATTTGTATTATCTCCTGTTTTTGGTGAATTGGATACAGAAGTCGCATCAGAACCATGGGAACCAGGAGTGCTGACTCCCTGGTTTTCTGATGTTTCCGGAGTGTCTTTTTCCGGAGCTTTCTTATTTGTCAGATCCAGAGTATATTCAATCACAGGAGTACGGTCATTGACATATTCAAACTGAATCTTATGCTCGGTTTCATCAAGCTGATAGCCATCCAGTGTTTTTGTTTCTTTCAGGATATATGTGATTGCTTTTTTATACTGCCCATTCTTAAAAGTCGCAATCGGATAATTCTTTGATTCTGCATGGCCAGCACTGTCTGTTACCAGAGTTTCCAGAACTTTACCTTTGCTGTCACAAAGGGCAAATTCTACACCTTTCATTGGCTTCTTGGTATCTTTATCCGTTTTATTTAAGATTACCTTGCCCATTGCCTGTTCATCTTCCATTTTGGCTCCCTGAACATCTCCGGTGTCCTTAACCTCAAATGTCACTTTATTTGCCACAATATAGCCTTTCGGTGCTGTTTCCTCCAACAACGTATAAGTGCCGACTGAAAGTTTCTCTACATAATGGGGCTGATCACCAGATGTCCAGCTTTCCATAACTTCCTGGTTTTCATTAAGAATATACAGTTTAGCACCTTTGACCTCGCTGCTTCCATCTGTCATATCAACTTTACTGATCAGAATTTTTGTTGTATCATCCTGCATTTCTACTTTCTGTATATCTGCAGTATTTTCTACTACAAACGTAATGGATTCTGCAGTTGCATAACCATCAGCAGGAATTGTCTCTGTTAATGTATATTTCTTTCCAACTTCCAGTTCCTTAATGATGTGTGGTGTGCTTCCGGAAGTCCACTCATCCACAACGTTTCCCTCTGAATCGGATACTTTCAGTTTTGCACCTGGTAATTCTTCCCCGGTTGTAATATCTGATTTTGTGATTTCAAAAGTAGTTGGCTCATCTTCATAAGTGAACTCAAAGGATACTTCTGCAACCTCTTCTCCCGCATAAGCAAAATCAAATTCCTTGATTTCTTCTGTTGTCACAAATCCAGCAGGAGCCTGCACTTCTTTTACATAGTAGTTGCCATTGATTGGAAGATCTGCCGTAAATACAATCCTTCCATCCTGATCCGTAGCTTTCTGCTCGATCATGGTATCTGCTTTCAGGATTACTTCGCCTTCTGCATTTAAAATATCATTCTTTGTATAAAGTGCAAATACTCCGCCTTCCAGAACACGGTCTGTATTTTTTTCTTTCTTAACTACAGTTACTTTTGCTTTCTGGCGGTTATTCTGCCAGTCCTCATCATAAGTCACAACCGGAGTATTCTGATCACGATAAGTCAGATCAACCTCTCTGATTTCTCCATCCAGAACATATCCATCCGCCGTCTCTTTTTCCTTTACATAATATTTGCCTAAAGGAAGATCTTCTGATCTTGCATATCCAAGAGCATCTGTCGTAATTGTTGCTACCAATTCGTCCTTTTTATAATAATCACTGCTTTCCCCATCTGCAGCCTTGATATCCTCCGCTGCATAAATTTCAAAAGCAACATCTTTCAAAGAACCTGTAACATAGCCAAATGCTGCGTCCATGCCGCCTGCCAGCATATCTTTCCAGGTAACTTCCTTGACAAATTCACCTTTTTTATTGATGATGATTCGTCCAACCGGAACAGCATCCTTCATTTCTACTTTTTGAACATCTGCAGTATCAGAAACTGTAAATTTCACTTCCTCCGCCTGCAGATAACCATATGGTGCAAACTCTTCCCGAAGTGTGTAGGTTTTTCCCACATGGAGTCTTTTTATTACATGAGCTTTTCCTTTTACAGAAGTCCATTTTTCTACTTCTTTTCCGTCTGAATCCAAAACCGTCAGTGTTGCTCCGTCAAGTTCCACACCTGTTGTAATATCTGATTTCGTAAATTCAGTTGTTGTCGGCTCATTCTTAAAAACGGTTTCCAGTTTTACTGTTTTTACTTCCTGTCCCTGATATTTCGCAGTCACCTCAATCTGCTCATCTGAAGATACAAAACCATCTGGTGCTGCCAGTTCTTTTATATAATAAGTTCCAAATGGCAGATCCTGCTCAAAAACAGTTTTTCCATCTTCACCTGTTACCGCTTTTGTAAGCAGTTCGTCTGCTTTTACCAGTACCGTATCCCCTGCTTTTATATCCTCTTTTGCGTAAAGACCAAACTCTGCTCCAGAAAGCCCTTTCTCATTTTCAGCATCTTTTTTCACAACTGACACTTCTACTTTCTGGCGGTCATTTATAAACTCTGCACTCTGTGAGATCACTGGTGTATTCTGGTCTGCATAGACGAAAGAAATCTTCTGTTCTTCTTCATTTAATACAAATCCCTCCGGTGCAGTCTTTTCTACAACTTTGTATTCTCCTAGAGGCAGATTATCAAGCTCTGCTTTTCCGGATTCATCCGTTGTCAGTTCTGCAACTTTTTCACCCTTTGCATATTTCAGGATTCTTTTTCCTGTATCATCTTTCTGGAAATCTGCTGTATAGATATCCTCTGCAGCATATACTTCATATACTGCACCGGAAAGGTTTTGAACTTCATACCTAAAATCATTCTTATAGGTCGAAAGAACCTCTCCTTTTTTCTGTACAGTGAGTTTTCCTTTCACCGAATGGTCCTCATATACCACTTCAATGACCGCATCACCTGAAACCGGATCCGTCTGATACAGGGTATTGGTATCCACCTGTATTTCGACATAATTTTTGTTAATGGTATAACCGTCCGGTGCTGTTACCTCTTCGATTCTATAATGACCAATTTTTAAATTCTGAGGCAGTATCAGATATCCATCTATATCTGTGAAATATGAGGTATGTGTAACAGTTGTCGGGTATGTAGTTACCTGCTCTACATATTTTTCATGATCCATATCATAAATTTTAAACTCTGTTCCCGGAATTAAAACTGATTTTTTAGTCTCATCATCCTGTTTGATGATTTTCAGTTTTGCAGAAAATTCTTTGTCCAAAAGAACTCTCCATGTCTGCGGCTCTGTTGGTTTATTCTCTGTAATCCGGACAATAAAATCATCTACAGGTTTGTAATTATGGGGTGTTGTAGTTTCTCTCACCAGATATGTTCCATATGGAATTGCAATGGATTTTACATAACCTTTCTCATTTGTAAAAATTTCTGTTGCTCCATTTTCACCGATCACAACCGGCTCTGCAGAGGAAAAATCATAATTTCCATCCTCTTTTACCACCAAAGAAGATACCAAATATGCACTAAATCCAGCTCCGGATAGTAATGCAGCATCTGTGTCTCCATTATTGGCAGCTTTAATAAGTTCAAACGGCTGTTTCTTCACCGTTTCCAGTGAGGTACACTCTTTTTCTACAACCGCTGTCAGATCACCTTCATCACTGCATACAAGATCATATTCATGCTCGTCTGCCAGATATCCTACGGATGGGGTAATTTCCTTGATGTAATACTCTCCAAGATAAAGATTCTCTATCCTTGCTTTTCCTTCTTTATCGGTAGTTAGCGTACCAATCTGGCTTCCGGCTTTATAAATAACGCCTGTCTTTCCATCTGGATGGGTAATGTCGTTTCTTGCATAAAGTCCATACACCGCATTTTCCAGGGAAGCATCTCCCTGTGCCTTATTTTCTTTTGTCTCGGCATCTTTTTTATTCAAAGAGATTGCAGCACTGACCCTGTCATTCACAAAAGTATGACTGAAAGAAATTTTTGCCTGTTCATCATTGGTATAACTGAATTGGAAAGAATAAGTATCTTTCTCATTTCTGACATAACCAGCCGGAGCCTGGACTTCTTTTACATAATAAGAAAATCCCACTGGAAGATCTGCTTTAAATGCTGCTTTTCCATCAGTACCAGTAATTGCAGTCTCAATCAGAGCATCTTTTTTTACTGCTACTTTTCCATCCACAGTTTTCATATCCTGCGCTGCAAACAGAGCAAAATGCCCTCCGGATAGTGTATTTTCAGTATCTTTGTCTTTCTTTATCACCTGCACCACTGCTTTCTGACGGTCATTTGTAAAGGTAGTCTCTGAGAAAGCCGCTTCTGCAGTCTGCCCTGCATAAGAAATGGTTACTTTTTTTGTTTCTTTTGCATTATAAAAATTTTCCGGGGCCTGTGCTTCTGTTACATTATAGCTTCCAAGCGGAAGATTCTTTACCGTTACAGAACCGTCCTCACCTGTGATCAGATTTTTCGCTACTTCTGCGCCTTTTTTGTAAACTGTTTTTCCACCTGCTGTTACAATATCCTCGGCAGCATATACGTTATAAACGGCTCCTTTCTGACGGCGTTTCTCGTACTGGAATGAAGTTCCATTTTCATCAGATACAGCTCCTACAAAAACTTCTCCCTCTTTATAAACGGTCAGATTTCCTTTCTGCTCTTTGTCCGTTACAGTCTGTTTGGTTGTACTGCCAACTACTAATTTCACTCCATACGAAGAAGCCTGGACAACATAACCTTCCGGTGCTGTAATCTCTTTTAAGTAAACAGTATCCTGTGTCTTGGTAAGAGTTACACGTGAAGAACCATTGCTGTCTGTTGGCGGCATCTTAACAATCAGCTTTGTGCAGGCGTTATCACTATATACCCCATACACGGCTCCAGCTAGATTTTTTCCAGTATCTCCATCTTTCTTTGTAATTTCAATAACTGCTTCTTCCGGCCAGTCAACTGTAATCTGCAGATCAGCGGAATCCGTATAGTAGCCAAATCCAATATCCTGTGAACTCTCCAGTTTTAAAAGCATTGCATGGAAATCCAGGGGAAAATTGGAAGTGATCGCATACTTTCCTTTCAGACTGCCCATATTGGCTGTTGTAGCTACAAGATGGAATTTCTCTCCACCCTTTACAGTGACATTTCCAGATGCCGTTTTTCCTGTGGTTTCATTAACAAGGCTTACTCCGTTCTCCAGATGAATGGTAATGGTAAATGCTTCATTTGCCTTCCAGGTAAAACTTTCAGTTTCCTTTCCCGTTGCATTAACGGAAAGTCCTGGAAGAAGTTTCATTGCTGTCGGATCAGGCATTTTAGCAAGAGCTGCTTTAATCTCTTTCAGCATATTTTTAGCGGTTGTAGAAAGCGCACCTCCAAATCCGGATTCGCCATCATATAAATAGTCAACCAGGTAATGCTGCATGGCTCTTGTCTCAGAACTGCATCCATATTTTTCCATAATGGATTTTACATTATATCCATTGAATGTATGTCCCCATCCTGGACCGCCATATCCATAGAATAAGGCTTTTCTCAAATATTTATCATCTCCGCCTTCATCCAGTTCAACCATATTTTTATATGTTGTCCCACTTGGAGGTGACTGCATGGAGTGCTGCATACAATACGCATTTACTGTATAAGTCTTTCCGCCTGCTTTGTAACGAACATATTTGTAGCTGTCATTTCCACCCTGTCCCATAACTGTATCAAACGGATGAAGCTGGCCATCTGAATAATAGTAATATTTATTTGCTTCAATATTTGTTGCATCATCCCATGGAGTATCGGTTGCAAGTAACATGATACCGTTTTCTGCCTGATCCATGGAAACACTTAGATCAATGTCATCTGCTGGCATTTCAAAACTGAATTTATCCGATTCTTCGTGATAAGTCACCTCAGAATACAATAAATCTTCTGTATTCTCTGTCTGGTTTGCCTGTACTTTTGTTGTTCCTACTGCAATTAAGCTGCCTTGCGGCATATCTCCGGAAAAAACAACGGTTTCTCCTGGCTGATACTGTCCATCTTCATGGTTCAGCTCAATATGAAATTCCTCTCCACGAACAATATTTACCTGATAATTTCCATCTGCATCTTCTGTTTTCTCTGTTCCATCTGTAAAAGAGTCGTCTGTCGCCTCTGGCATTTCTTCCGGATCTGTATCTGTAATTTCTTCAAATGTGCTGTCTGTATCCGGATTATCATCTATGGCAGGTTCTTCTGTTGAAACTTCCTCAGACGGGTTTTCCGGGATTGGTGTATCTATTGGCTCTTCCTCAACCGGAATTTCTGTCGGAGTTACTTCTTCATAGATTTCATCCTCTGACGGAATTTCTACATTTACCTCATCCTGCACAGGTTCTTCACTCTCTGCAGTGCCTATGGCTGGTTCCTCGCCTTCTGCTTCATTCTCATCTTCCTGGTTGCTTACAGATTCCTGATTCTCAGATTCAGCAACCTGCACCACCGCTTCCTTTACAATCAGCTTACGATTGATCTGATAAATTGGGTGGCCACTTACTGGCTCTACATAATAAACAGCTTTGTATGTATCTTCGTAATCTGTTGTAAAGTCCTGCTTTTCCTCATTTTTTGCCTCATGGAAAGTGATCTTCACCTTTTTTTCATCTGGTATTTCCAGTCCGGTAAAATCTTTCTCCACTTCAAAAATACTGCCTGTTTCCAGTTCCAGATCTTTTGCTTTTACCACCTCATCTGCATCAAGTTCATTTTTTACCGCTTCGTATAACGGTGGCTCTTCTGGCACTGGCACTACATCTGCCGCATAGGACAGTATTGGAGATAGCATTGTAGATAACACTGTAAGCATTGCCAAGAATCCCGACAAAAATCTTCTCATATTTTTTTTATTCTTCATTCTTTTTTCCTTTCTTCCGTTCCGGGAAAATCAACTGAAACTTTGGATTTCCGGTTTCTGAAACCTCCATCTTTATAGTTGCTTCATACTTCCTTTTTGTTTTCTCTGATACCAGATCTTTGAAATGCACCTGCTTCTCACTCAGCAGCTTCCTGACAGTTGCTTCATCAAGTGTTTTTCCTTGACTCTCAAAAAATCGGTTATTTTTCCATAAAGTAAAACTGCAATCACTTCCTGAACAATAATAATTTCTCTTTCCCACATAAACCTTATTGTCGCATCTTGGGCATTTTCCAATTTCTTTCCGACCATCTGAAAATAGTTTCTGGTATTCTTCCACTGGCTGTCCATTATCACTTACCAATTTGGTAACCATTTTTTCAATTTCGAAGAGAAATTCTTCTACATTTTTCTGGCCTCTGGAAATCAGTGTCAGATCATTTTCCCATTCTGCTGTAAGTTTTGGTGATTTGATCATTTCCGGAAGAATCCTGATCAGATTTCTTCCATCTGCTGTAGGTAATATCTGCTTCTTTTTACGCTCAATAAAGCCTTTCTCAATCAGTTTTTCAATAATCGCTGCCCTGGTAGCCGGAGTTCCAAGCCCTTTTCTCTCTGCGTCTTCTATCGTATCCGAGCTTCCAGCGTGTTCCATGGCACTAAGGAGCGTATCCTCCGTATAATGTTTCGGCGGTGCTGTAAAATGTTCACTAAATTTTACAACAACACATTCAAATACCTGTCCTATTTTTATATCTGGAAAATCACTTTCCTCCTCTTCTGGCTTTTCTGCATTTTTCCCATATGATTTAAAGAACCGTTCTTCCACTTCTTTCCATCCATATTGGAGAACATTCTTTCCAGATGCAGTAAACAGTTCTCCATGACAGGAAATTTCAGTCTTAATACTCTCATATATGTATTCCTGTTTCGATGCACATAATAACTTTGATGCAATCAGCATGAGAATTTCCTTTTCTCCACCCGGAAGTGCTTTTAAATCCATGTTTGTAATTTCTACCGTTGGTATAATTGCATGATGATCTGATACCTTTTTACTGTTCAAAAGTCTCTTTATATCTGGTTCTGAACCCTTTATTGACATTTCAGGAAACATACTATTTACTGCCCCGACAACCAGAAGAGCATTTTCTTCCATATCATCTGTAAGATATTGGCTATCCGTCCTTGGATACGTCACCAGTTTCTTCTCATAAAGGCTTTGGGTATAGTCCAAGGTTTGCTGTGCCGTAAATCCAAGAAGACGATTTGCTTCCCTCTGTAATGTGGTCAGATCATATAATTTCGGCGGCTGTACCTTTTTCTTCTCTTTCTTTACTGAAAGAATCTGTGCAGTTTCATCCTTCATATCCTCCATCATCTGAACGGCAGCACTTTTCTCTTTTATCCGGCTGCTTACAGCATCCAATCCATCCATCAGAAGATGAACCAGATAATACTTCTCTTTCTGGAAGTTCTCGATGCTCTTTTCCCGTTCCACCAGCATTGCAAGTGTAGGTGTCTGCACCCGACCTACAATCAACCGATGGTGATACAGTACCGTAAACAGTCTGGTGGCATTAATTCCTACCAGCCAGTCTGCTTCACTTCGCGCCACTGCAGAATAATAAAGATCATCATATTCATGTCCATCTTTCAGCTGCTGAAATCCTTCCAGAATTGCTTTTTCCTCCATGGAAGAAATCCACAGTCTTTTAAAGGGAAGTTTACATTCTGCCTGGTTATATACCAGACGGAAAATCAACTCCCCTTCTCTTCCTGCATCTGTTGCACATATAATTTCTGTGACATCTGCTCTGTGAAGCAATTCCTTTAAAATCCGAAACTGCCCTTTGGTACTTTCTTTGATCTGATATTTCCAATTCTCCGGGATCATAGGAAGTGTCTCATATCTCCATGCTTTCCAGTCATCCCGGTACTGATCCGCACTAGCCAGTTCAATCAAATGCCCAATACACCAGGAAACCAGATATTCTTTTCCTTCCAGGTAGCCATCTTTTACGTTTGTGGCATGAAGCACCTTCGCAATGTTTCTGGCTACGCTGGGTTTTTCCGCAATTACAAGCTGCAATTTTCAATCTCCTTTCTGCACCTGTCGCTGTAATTAAGTGAAACAAAGTTATTCCTCTGATTCTTCGTCTTCTACTTCACCTTCCATTTCATATTCTTCTAATTCTTCATCATCCTCACGAATTGTATCTTCTTCCTCCTCATCGTCGTCCTCGTCCTCTTCATAATCAAAAGAAGTATTTCTTCCTTTCATAAATTTCCAATAATAGTAAGCACCACAAACTCCTGCCAGAACCAGCAGCATTAATAAAATCGTGCCGGAATTATTGCTTTTCTTCTCAGGTTCTTCCTTTTCTTCCGGTATGATCGTAACTTCTGGTTCCGGTGTCTCTGTGATCTTCTCTGTTTCAAGTGGCAGTGCGGATTCTGCAATAGCCTGGTTCTGTGGAAGTGTGACCATGTTGGTATCCGTAAAGTTCAAAAGATCATTTTCGCCTACCTCTGTAAGAAGATAAACATTTTCATCCGTTTTATCCTTATCTACAATCAGATAAAAAACCTTATCACTTTTTGTCTTGATCGTATAAAATTCCTTTCCCCCTTTGTCCTGAACTGTTCCTGTTGTCATGCCGGAAGCAGAACTTTCTCCCTGCACCCGTCCGGTATCTGCTTCTGTATCCGTTTCATTTCCTGTGTTTTCTGGTTCTGTTGGTGCAGTAGCAGTCTCGTTCGTTGTCTGATGTTCCGTTACGGTTGCCGTAGCACTGGTGGGCTTACTTGCAGTTCCATCGGCTGGCAAAGAAGCTGCATTCTGCTCCGTTCCGGAAACCTCTGTATTCTCTTTTACTGCATCTGGATTTTCATAATAAGGGTTTCCTACTTTATAGATCTCTGACATATTTCCTGCTTTGTCTTTTGCCTGCAGGGTAAAGTATTCATAGGAAGTATCCGCTTTTTGCAAACGGACATTTAACGTATTATTCGTCAGTTCTGTGAATTCATTTCCATTGACATACAAAGCAGCAATTCCCGATTCCGCATCAACTCCCTGCACGATCAGTATCCCATTCTTCGCAGCCGCAATAATAGTTGGTTTGGTTTTATCAAAACACTCTATGTAACGATTCTGCTCATAAGTATTTCCATTCTGATCGGTAACTCTCACATAAACACTACAATTAGAAGAGATGGATACTTCCATATTTCCGGTTATGTCTGACCATCCTCCATTTTCTGAAAGTCTTGCTTCTACTTTTGCAATAGAAAAAGCACCTGTATTCTTTGTATCTTCCACTTGAATTTTTACGGTTGCCGTATCTGTCTGCCAGCCTTCGGGTTCTGTAAAGGTAATCCCTACTTCTGGTGTTTCCGTCACATCATTTCCTGCATCTTCCTGTGCCTGTTCCACTGGATCTGCATGAATTTCAACTTCTGATCCATCTGAAAAATCAACATCTTCCGGGCTGCTTTCTTCTGATGATTCCACTTCTACATTATCTGCCCATACAGTCAGACTTCCGGGCGAACTATAAAAGAAAGCTCCTGCCGGAAGTCCTGCTAACGTAGCTGCGGTTAAAAATACAGCTGCTCTTTTATGAAATTTCTTCATTTTCTGTCTGCTCCTTTTCTCTGGTTTCCAATATCTTTTTTTGTTCCTCCTTGCTGATATCAATCATCAACTGAAGTTCCTCTGCGGAAACTCCATTGCTTCGGATAATTTTCAGATACTCCATATCCTCTGCCTGTTTCTTCTGTTCTTCCAGATCCCTTGCTTTTTTCTGTAGCTTTTCAATCTTAACGTAGGTTCTTGCAAGTTCTTCTTTTATTCGTTCAATGTTCAAATACGCCCCTCCTTATGGCCTGCCAAAAGCATAAAAATGAGACTGCCAGTATGCAGAATTAATGGACGTATACTGAATTGGATTTCCACAATGGATCATCTGTCCATCTCCGGCATAAATTCCTACGTGGGTAACCGGCTCTCCCGCATCATACGTCCCAGTGAAAAAGATAATATCTCCTGGCCTTGCTTCTTCTGGTGATACAGGCATGCAAATGTCATAAATTCCCTGTGCAGTAAGTCTTCCCATATTGCAGACACCCGAATTGGTAAACACATAGCTTACAAAACCAGAACAGTCAAAAGAAGTCTCCGGGCTGGAACCGCCCCATACATACGGCATACCAAGATATTTGTCTGCTTCCGCAAATAATCTCCGCACAGTCTCATCATCATAACTGCCGCCTCCACCATACAGCCCGCTATCTCCGGTACTGATATAAAAAACAGGATTATAATATTCCCCATCTTTGACCAGTTCCAAATATAACTGGCTTCCGGTTGCACTTCCTGTACTTCCCGTTGTACCAATTACAGTATCTGTTGTTACTTCCTGACCATTTGCTACCGAAATGCTCTGCAGATAAGCGTATTTAATCTGCACACCTTTTTTATCCTGCGTAACTACATAATTTCCAAAAGTTCCGCTATATCCTACATCTACAACAAAACCATTCATCGCTGACTTCACTTCTGTCCCCTGTCGTACATTAACCGTCACACCTCTGTGAAGTTGTGTCTGCCCGGTTCCATTGTTTACAGAATACCCATAATAGGTACTGATATAGGCATACCAGTTTAACTCAACCGGAGTTTTATATGTCTGTAAATTTCCTCTGTTGGAATAGACCTCTTCATAAATTTCCTGCTCATCCTCTTCCATTCTGGACAGAATAACACTTCTAAGCGGTTTTGCCTGAACAGAAACATTCAGTACATCTGCAGTTACTGTACGGGTAACTTCCACAGAGTTCTGATTGCCCTCTGCCAGAAAACATTCCCAGGTCTGATGACCATGTGCCTCAGCTACTGCGTGATTATCATAATAAACATCAAACTGGACACCATACTGGGCAAAGTTTCCAGTATCTTCTACGGTGTACTCAATCCCATTCATCACTACTTTCGTCCCCATTGGAAGAAATGGGTTTGCAGCATCAACCGCAAGCGTATGATTAGCCTGTGGCATTGCCCCTGAAGCAGTTGGTCCTCCACTCCACACGCCACAGCAGATAGGACAGTTACAGTATCCACTGGTCACAACATTTCCCAATGACTGCCCTACCTGTATTGTAGATGTTTCCTGCCGGGTTTCACTTTTTTCCTCTACGGTGATTCCGTACTGTAAAGAAAAAATTGTTTCCAGTTCTCCTTTTATCTCATCAAACTTAAAATCCCCATACCTGGCAGTCAGATAACTGATCAATGTATGGGGATCATGGCCGATTTCACCAATGTTATATCTGTATTCATCTTTTCCTGGATACCGGGCTTCCATCTGGTTTATTTTCTGTTGAAGACTGGCTTCCAACTGCGTATAATACAACTCTGCTTTTTCAATTTCGTCCGGATCCGCAATGTAACTGGAAGCGATTACCGTAGAAATTCCATTAGAAAACATAGCCGAACAGGAAGCAAATCCTGTCATTACGGAAAGAAGCAAAATCAATAACAACCCCATTGAGATCAGAGTAGTTACATTTCTTACAAATACTTCCTGTGCCTTTCTTGCAATTTTAGTAGCAAGATTTACTGACCGGATTGAGGTGTCTTTTGTTTCTTTTGCAATCTTCCCAGCCCGGTATGCCATCTGATACTCTCGCTTAATCCTCTGCTTCTGTATTAATTTTCTGATCAGCTTTTTCTGCATCTCTGGATGTTCTTCCAGATATTTCTGATATTGATACCTGGATGCACTCTTCCAGGCTCTTTTCTCTAAACGGTTTTCTTTATGTATCTGACTGCGGTTCTTCCGGATATTTCTACTGCTACGTTCCTGTAATATCCACTCACCTGAACGCACCAGCTTATGTGCTGCATCTACAGCACTGTTTTCCTCTTCGTCTTCGCCTGCTTTCTGATATACTGCATTTTTTAATGCTTTCTTTGGAACAGAAGACAAGGTTTTCTTTTTACCATCCGTTTTCCCTGTTTTTTTGTCGAAATATAAATGGTACTTTACCTTTGCTTTCTGTTCCTCATTTGTTTTCTTGGTATAAACAGAATCTTTCGGAATTTTGTTCTGCCTCTCAGCTTCCTGTTTTCTTGCAGCCTTATCCACTTCCTGATAAGTTTTTATTGTTTTTCGGCTATATTTCTGCTTTCCTTTTTTTCGGTTTGTAGAAACATCATTCTTCTCTGCCTGAAAATGTCCTCCATCTGTTTCAGCCGAAGTTTTCTTTTCTTTCTTCAGACTTCCATCTGTCTCCAGTTTTCCAAACTGCAGTCTCTGCTGTTTCTTTTTCTGTCGCTGATACTGGCTCCTGTGTTTTTCTTTGCGCTCACGTATTTCTACCGCTGAATCCACAGATACACCTGCAGGCTTGTCCCGGTATCTGTACCGTCCCTGTGTTTTTCGTTTTCCCGGAGGACTGTTTGCAGCCTCTTCTTTTTTGGCAGGATTTCCCTCCTGAACTTTTTCGGAAAATTGTTTCTTTTCAGCTTTTTTATGAGAGTTTTTCTTCTTTTCAGAAGTAATAAATGCCTGTTCTACATCCTTCTGTTTATAAGGCAACTCCTGATCGCTGTTTGTAACTTTTCTGGTCTCCTTTGTTGCAAGATTTTCCTCAACCAGACCATTTCTGGTCATACGGCTGACTTTCTTCTCTTTCGCCGTATATTTTTGTTTTCCCAATGTACCTCACCTCTGCTTTTTTGTCCGTTAAGTCTGAATCTCATCCGGTTTAGTACTCATCAAAGCATAGGTTCTGGTATCCTGCGGATATCTGTCTGCAAAAGGTATGATTACATTTCCGTAAAAAAGCAGCCCTTCTCCTGCATTACTGTTATTTACAAAAGAAATCTGATGCTTGGAAATATTCAATTTCTCCGCAAGGATCTTCTGATCCCCGCTGTGCTGATTTAACATCAGGATAAAATCACTGTTTCCCACAATACTTTCTACTGCCAGAGAGCCAAGAAAATCTGTTACATTCTGACTGATTCCTGTAATGATTCCACCCCACTTACGAAATCTCTTCCACATTTCAATAGAATAATTAGCAGTCTGTGGCTGGTTCAGCAAAAGGTGAAATTCATCCACATAATAACGGGTTGATTTCCTGCGACCGCGGTTCTGTGATACTCTTGTCCAAACCATATGCTGGACAATCAACATCCCTGCTTTTCGTAGTGTGGTTCCAAGTTCCCGGATATCAAAGCATACCACTCTGTTCTGCGTATCGACATTACTTCGATGGTTAAATACATTCTGCGATCCTGTTACATACAACTGCAGACTGTTGGCAATGTTCTGTGCTGCTGGTTTATCTGGTGCATAAAAGTTCAGACGTTCATAGAAATCCTGCAAAGTCGGCATATTTTCCGGTTTTGGATCATTGTAAAGATATTTTTTATAAATGTCTTTTACACACAGGTCAATCATGGAAACCTCATCACCATTTAATTCTGCATTTTGAGGTTTCTTCATAATGACCTCGCAGAAAGATGTGATAAACTCTGCTTTATCAGCAATAATGGTATCAATATCCTCCACATCGCCATTAATCCTGTATTTCTCCGGATGATAAATAACATCCAGGTTCACTTCCATAGGATTGATGTAATCATTACTTTTTGCACTGATTTTAATAACTTCACCATTTAAGGCATTTACCAGCGGAAAATATTCTCCCTCCGGGTCACAGATAATAATGTCATCGTCTGTAATCAGGAAAACATTGAGAATTTCTCTTTTCGTTGCAAAACTCTTACCGGAACCAGGAGTACCCAAAATCAGGCCGTTAGGTGTTTTCAATCGTTTCCGATCCACCATAATGAGATTGTTTGACAGTGCATTTAAGCCATAGTAAAGAGCTTCACCGCCTTGGAAAAGTTCCTGTGTGGTAAACGGAACAAAGATTGCTGTAGAAGTCGTAGTCATAATTCTCTGTATTCCAGTCTGGTTCATTCCCAGTGGTAGTGATGCCACAAGTCCCTGTTCCTGCTGATATTGAAGTCTACGTATATTGCAATTATATTTCTGGGCGATTCCTGCAGTCTGATACACAATATTGTCCAGTTTTCTCTTATTGTCCGCTGTATTCATCAGCAAAAAAGTAAGTTCAAAAAGTTTCTCATTCCTGGACTGGATTTCATTGAGCAATCCCTCCACATCCTCTCCGTATGTAGAAATGTCCGTTGGAATAATATCCATATCATATCCGCTTCTGACCGCTTTCTTCTGTTCTTCAATTTTCATTTTCTGAATATTTGACAGCGTACTTTTCAGGCTTTTAATAGCTGCCTTGGGATCAATTGGACGCAGGTGCATATTGATGATAAGATTCTCTTCCAGATCCAGCAGATCTGCCAGCAGTTTATCCGTAAGTTCTGGTGATGTAATCTGTAAATATGACACGCATCCAAAAGTCTGTCCCATCCGAAAATAGCTGTCATTGCGAAAATCAAATCCGGTAGGTGCAATAAAGTCTTTTGTCTGCAGACCTGTTTTTGCAACCATCCCATAATGGAAATGGAAAGATTCTTTTGTGTCCATATTCATCACATCATGCAGAATTTTCAGACGTTCTACTCCATTTAAAGGCTCTGCCATGGCTCCCATCACCTTAAAATTATTCAACACACTGGCTTCAATTCTCTCCAGCCTGGATTTTGCATTTCGCAGATTATCCGCTTTAATGGAAAATGTGATATATTTTGTTTTTACAAGCCCGTTATTTCCTTTGGAAAGCTGCATTTTCAACATATCCGAATATTCTTTCCGGATATCATTGAAACAGTCATCCTGCTCTGGAATATCAATATTTTTTGCATACTCATCAAAATTCACCTGTTGATTAAGAAATGTAATTTGTACCTCAACAGAGCTGTCAAATGAATTTAGGAACTCACAATAGTTCTCAAAAATAGCCGCTTTATCATCATTCTGCGCTAACTGGTAATTTATATCGTAGAACTGCACCATTTTTGAATAATAGTTATCATCCGTTCTGCAGATACCATCCTTATATATTTCCTTATATGGAATCGTATCCTGCGCTGTAAAAGGCTTCCTCTTCTTCTGATTCTCCGCTTTTATCATCCGAAGTTCTTTCAGACGCTTTTTTTCCTCTTTCGTAAGTCCGGTTTTCTGTTTCTTATTTTTTTCGGTCTGCTTTTTTAAAGAAATGGAACGGATTTCTCGCTTCCCTGGCTTCTTTTGCCTTTTTCTCAAGCCATGCACCCTCTTTCTCTAATTTATCGTACTCTATAATCCGGTCATATAAGTTTTTTGAACGATAGACCCTGATTCCAGGTCTTAAAAATTTCTGCCGGATAATGTGAAGCAGTATTTTCTCTGCTGGAAATCCATCCTTTTCATACATTGCAAAAAAGAAAAATGGCAGCATCACTATGATCATAAGCGTTGCTGCCACATCTGTTCCCAGTCCTGCTTTTGTCAGCAAATAGACCGGAACCCCACAAATTCCTGCCAGAGAAAAACATATAATTTGTCTTTTAGTTAAATTCAGTGCTAATTTTGTCTTTATTTTTGAAAAATCTTTCGGCACTGGAACATATGCCATATTCTTGTTTCCTCCTAATGTGCATTGAAGATTGATTTTGCCAGGGAACTGGTCTTAAACAGGCTGAAACATAAAATAACTGTATATGCTGCAACTGACCAGATAGCTGTATGAAGATTATCCGCAACTGTAATAGCATTTACTAGAACTGCATAAATCGCAACACATACCATCATAAAAAATCCCTGGAATCCCAACGCTAATAATGCCTTCACGTAATTATTTCCAATACTTCCCCATTCCCTGTTCGTAAATGTTGAAAACGGAATAGGTGCCACAGAGACATAAAGATATATTTCTATCATTCGTCCATATAAAATGACGGTAATCAGGACTGATATGATTTTTAGGCATAAACTGACCAGCATCGTTTCCAGACCAAGCCCCAGTAATTCTCCGATTCCCATATCTTCAATCTGCGTTTCAAGAAGTGTTTTCAATGCTTCTGTAACATCAATAGATGCAGAACCGGTTATCATACCGCCAGCATTAGATACCACATGATTCGCTACATCAAAAATTGCCATCGCAATATCAAAAGTATGAGTAACCAGATATACCGCTACCCACATCTTGAAAATGTACTTGAAGAACATGAACGTATCTGTGTCGT
>OIXR01000777.1_pt1 | contig 26410 bp, 23 predicted proteins | sample 1587831 | NCBI WGS metagenome assembly OIXR01 (sample SAMN03283263) | human gut metagenome | biome: human-associated habitat; material: feces | host: Homo sapiens | place: USA | collected 2013
ATGGTGGAATGTGAATGGCAATGTTGTATACCAAGCATCACCCGGAGTAGCAAGTTTTAATAGATACATGGTGGAATGTGAATATTATATAGATTTTGTTCTTTCTGACCTGTAACAGAGTTTTAATAGATACATGGTGGAATGTGAATTTGCACCACAGTTAAATACAGTTAAGGGAACGTGCGTTTTAATAGATACATGGTGGAATGTGAATAAGTTTAGTCGTCCAAAAACAAAGGGAAAAGTAAGAGTTTTAATAGATACATGGTGGAATGTGAATGCACTTACGAACGCATACAAGATTACCTGTTATTTGGTTTTAATAGATACATGGTGGAATGTGAATGACATAACTATATCATTGCTCTTGACAAAGCTCGAAGTTTTAATAGATACATGGTGGAATGTGAATTCTGGTAATAACAGTTACCAAGGACAAATAACCTGGTTTTAATAGATACATGGTGGAATGTGAATTTTTTCCATTCGAACTTATGTTCTGACCGTAAAGGTTTTAATAGATACATGGTGGAATGTGAATACAAAAACTTATCAGCGCTCGACACTTGGAAGCTGGTTTTAATAGATACATGGTGGAATGTGAATTCGAGTTATAAGCAATCGCTAAAAGGAGGTAATTTTGTTTTAATAGATACATGGTGGAATGTGAATATTTTTTAAAAAGAAAGTGAGGTAAAAATGTATTTTGTTTTAATAGATACATGGTGGAATGTGAATAAGACATTCGCAAAAATTTTCGATGAATTAAAGGCGTTTTAATAGATACATGGTGGAATGTGAATTAGGATCTGCGGAAATTCCTGTCGTTTGCGGTGAGAGTTTTAATAGATACATGGTGGAATGTGAATTGATGCTGCTATACCATGCATCCCCCGGAGTAGCTTGTTTTAATAGATACATGGTGGAATGTGAATGATTAAATGATGCCATTAAATCCGTAGATTTTTCGTTTTAATAGATACATGGTGGAATGTGAATTTTCAAGCTCTTTTCCTTCACGCGTCCAGCCGTATTGTTTTAATAGATACATGGTGGAATGTGAATATTCTATCCGCAAAGCTCTGCTGGGTAAGATCGAGTTTTAATAGATACATGGTGGAATGTGAATCGTTCCGCCGGCGGGTTAGGAATCGAAGAGAACGGGTTTTAATAGATACATGGTGGAATGTGAATTATATCACTAAGAGATACATAGCAGATCGATATCAGTTTTAATAGATACATGGTGGAATGTGAATCTTAACACCTGGGTATATATAACGGAAACAAAAACGTGTTTTAATAGATACATGGTGGAATGTGAATCATTTATTCAATCTTACCGACTTACAGAAAATTTGGTTTTAATAGATACATGGTGGAATGTGAATGTGAATAAGAGTAATCTTAACGAGAAACCGGTTAGGTTTTAATAGATACATGGTGGAATGTGAATGAAGAATTTACAAATTATCTTAAAGAAGCCGGTTTTGTTTTAATAGATACATGGTGGAATGTGAATCAGAATGTAGTGGCAACTCAGAAAAGAAAGTATAAAGTTTTAATAGATACATGGTGGAATGTGAATTTTTCGGAATCAATTAATTGCCATATTTCTTTATCGTTTTAATAGATACATGGTGGAATGTGAATATTAATAAAGATGTCGTGTATTATAATGGCGCATACGTTTTAATAGATACATGGTGGAATGTGAATAATACTCTTTAAATGGCATTTCGTTTTGTTCCATGGTTTTAATAGATACATGGTGGAATGTGAATCCCATCTTGATTGAGAACGTGATCTTTCCGTCAAGTTTTAATAGATACATGGTGGAATGTGAATTGCGCATAAGCCTCAATGGTATCTACAGAGCTGGTGGTTTTAATAGATACATGGTGGAATGTGAATGTGAAAGGTATGCTGTAATTCCTAAATTCTGCTGTGCGTTTTAATAGATACATGGTGGAATGTGAATCGTTATCGCAACGTTAATATACACTATTCAATTATTGTTTTAATAGATACATGGTGGAATGTGAATACTTTTGAATTTCTTGCCTTTACATCTTGTATTTGCGTTTTAATAGATACATGGTGGAATGTGAATAGAGCAAGATCATCAAGCGACTTGGCTCTATTCTCAGTTTTAATAGATACATGGTGGAATGTGAATGTGTATACTTATTTAGCGGAGTATCCAGAGGTGAAAAGTTTTAATAGATACATGGTGGAATGTGAATATGAAATTAGTTTATGAAGCTATCTTTACTCCTTGTTTTAATAGATACATGGTGGAATGTGAATTACAAAAGCGAACGACGAAGATTGTTACATTGATCTGTTTTAATAGATACATGGTGGAATGTGAATGAGGCAAAATGGATTGGAGAGAACAGCTCTGATACACAGTTTTAATAGATACATGGTGGAATGTGAATGATGAAGTGAGAGAACTTGACACAGATTACTGTATTGTTTTAATAGATACATGGTGGAATGTGAATGATGGTTTTCCAAGACTGTTATCAACTATGCAATCCGTTTTAATAGATACATGGTGGAATGTGAATTATTAAAGGAGGATAAAAATGAAACAGTTTATATGGTTTTAATAGATACATGGTGGAATGTGAATTTTTTGTAGACGTTCACGACGTCTGTTGCCGCGTTGTAGTTTTAATAGATACATGGTGGAATGTGAATTAACGACACATATCGAAAAAATGCCGGATAACAAGTTTTAATAGATACATGGTGGAATGTGAATTAATTTGTCCGACCAATCGGCTGACCGTTCTTGTCGTTTTAATAGATACATGGTGGAATGTGAATTGATCTGACAATGAAACGATCAACGACCGGCAAAACGGTTTTAATAGATACATGGTGGAATGTGAATAGATCTGAAAGGCTGGCTTCTTTGCCCGGTAAAAGGTTTTAATAGATACATGGTGGAATGTGAATGAGAGAAGTAATCGCATCATCTGAAAATGGGATACGAGTTTTAATAGATACATGGTGGAATGTGAATGTTGTAGTATATCCTTCCGGTGCCTTTGTTTCCTGGGTTTTAATAGATACATGGTGGAATGTGAATCTGTTAATTCGTTCGATATCCAGAACGGTGACGGGCGCTTTAATAGATACATGGTGGAATGTGAATAGGGCTTGACTGGCTTCCGCTTCCGTGTGCTCCGTGGTTTTAATAGATACATGGTGGAATGTGAATTGGGCAGCTAGAAAAACCGTCGATTGGACATATGACGTTTTAATAGATACATGGTGGAATGTGAATGATTCTAAATTTGCTGAGTTTGTACAAGCTATTCCAGTTTTAATAGACACATGGTGGAATGTGAATTATGGACATTTTACATAGTATTGAGCTTGAGTTACGTTTTAATAGATACATAGTGGAATGATAACAAAGAAAATATAATTAAAATAAAAGGGGGGAAAATAAAATGAAACAAGGAGAACAGGAAGCGAAGGAGATTTTACAATTAAAAGGCTATATATTTGACAATCAATATTATGATGATAATTCAAGTAAGAGTATGCCTGATCTAAAATTTCAAGGAGGGAATTATTTAGAAGTAACACATACGCAACATAATAATAAAATAGCAAAATCTCCAACACAATTTGATAGATTATCTATTAGAGAGAAAACGGAGAAATTACAGGAAATGAGTGAAGCACAAATGCGTTTTATTGCATTGGATTATGAAAGAAATATCGATGGTTCATTTACAGAAGAAGGAAAATGTCAATTCGATAAAGATAAACGACTTCTTGCGAAAAGTTTTAATTACAAAGATGGGCAGCCCTCAGAATTTAAATCGGATATACCAGTGATAGAAGCTGATATAGATAATATTATTGCGGGAATAAGGGAAAAAGAGAAATTACATCCTAAAGGGGATACGGACTTGTTTATATTTGTTTTAGATGATGAATTTGATTGTATGGAACATCTGTTAAAAACAAAAGGAAGAAACGGTGTTACGGATTATTTTCTTAGGGTTATAGAGAAATCACCATTTGAAAAGGTGTTTATATGTGAATGGGATTTTGAGAATCAGTGCTATATAAAGCAGAACCCCAGATTGGTTTGCTATACAACCATAAAAGAACAAGAAGTAAGCTATATAGATATATGCAGTTATAAATTATAAGAGAATTTGATAAGGCCATATAGATACAAATGTAACACTGAGACCGAAAAGTGGCACATGTACATATCCTCCCCCACCACAGCCTTACTTACCACATCCCCTATATGCGATTCAGCTCCTGTGGCGGGGGAGAACTTTGTTCTGGTTCCTTTTTGTTACATGCTAGAATGTCTTCTGCAGAAATTCTGCATGCGATTTATAGTAGCGATAGTATTCGGTACCCTTTTCCTGACCATACTTGGTTACGAAGAGGTTGTGAATTTCCCGAAGGTTTGCTTTATGCGGGTATAGTTTTTTATAGAAATCATCAATGAGAGCAATACCGGCATTAGAGTAAACAATCGATAAGAATTTACGGTATTTTGTTTTCTTTTGCCAGTTGACCTTTGGTATCTCGTAGGATGAACTCTTTACTATACCATAGATATAACTTCCTTTTTCCTGACCGTAGATTGATATGAGTATGTTGTGGATGGCGGATAGATTACTTTTCCCGACACAGGAAAGTAATGTATCGACCTGTTCCTTATCATACAGCGGCGTAGATACAGCTTCTGGAATAGCAGCCTGTTTATCAATCTTAACAGGAACAGCAATTTTGACAGGATTCGTAGCAGGAGTGGTTTCTACGATCACGTCCGGCTTTGGATTTTCTGCCTTTATTACTGAATCATCAATACTTTCCGGTACTGCAGTAAAAGCTGGAATTGCAGGAAGCATTGGCTTTTGTATAGATAGTTCATTTGCCAGTGTGTGGAAAATGGAGGGAGCCTTGCGGCATACATGGTATCCGCGTTCCGTCCAGAAATGTACCACGCTGTCAAAACCTTTATCTTTTGAAACAATGATGAGGTTGTCGTCCGGATTTTTAACTGTATACGAACCAAGGTAGGTTACAAGTTGAAAATCTAAGGCATTATCAGTTCCGTTTTCACAGAGGATGAACTCAGGTTCAAAAGGGGACTGTTTCAATGCGACAACATTTGCATAGGACATGTTAGGAGATTTATCGGTGTAGAATACAAGGATACAGTCATCGTCATTCAGATAATCAAATAGTTGTATCCAGGAATCACCGACGTTCTCACTATCTACAAAAAATATATTTCTCATGATCACCTCGTTTAACCAGAACAAAATAAGTATAGCATATAATTTTATCGAACTGAACAAGAAAATGTCGGCAAAAAAACAACACCTCCACCCCATAGTAGTTTCATATGCAATACATTTCAGAAATTCTGTCTTGTATCATATAACCACCATGGAGCAGAGGTACTTTATATTATGCGGTTATTTAATGAATCGCTTCTGAATTCATAACAGTCTTAGCTGTACCGGCATAAGGGTAAGCCCAGAGAAAACTGCTTATTTTACTATAAGTAACATCCATATTCAGTTCATAGGACTGTACATTTTTGAGATTCTTAATCTTTACATCTTGTGTAGCACGAACCTTGAGCCGGAGTGTTTCATTTGCCTTAAGAGTCAGGCTCTGGTTGCTTTTGTATTTCTTCCATGGGCCATCACCTTTGCGATAGGAAATGATATCAACACCTGTTTCAATGGTCGAACCATCGTCCAGTTCAATCGTCAGTACAGCATTGTCATATAATTTCAATGTGTCATTATAGGCTTTGCTGGTAATCTTATATACTGTTTCGTTATCAGCACATTTTACACTGTTGTCAAATTTGAACGTATATTTACCGCTTCGGTTTGTTGCAGATATCTGTTCGTAGTCTGTAAATGCACTGTAATATTTCTTCTTGCCGACTTTAAGATAAGTTCTGACCTTATAGCGGTATGTCTTGCCTGCTGTTACTGTCTTGTCTTTGTAGTTCAGACTGTCTACACTTTTCTTGACTGTGGCAATCTTCTTGTAGCCCACGATACCCATTTCTTTCCGGTAGATTTCATATCCGGTTGGAAGTACGCCGCCTGAACTGTATAATTTCAGCGTGATCGACTTTGGGCTTCTTGGGGCTTCTGCAAACTGGTATTCGTCAAATGAACATGTCAGTCCGGTATAGGCAGATTCCGGAACTCCGGTTTTAATTACACATTTTTTATTCTTATAGCCACGAACCATGTAGCTGTAAGTTTTCTCTGTTTTTAATTTCTTGTCGGTGTAACTTTTTTTCTTGCCGGATATGGTTGCTACCACCTTATATTTGCCGACATTTCCGTTTTTGTTTTCTGTGGCACGATAGATTTTATACTGAGTAACTCCTTTTTGTGCTTTCCATGTTATTTTTACCGAGGTCATCGATGTAGCGGTTGCCTTTATTTCAAGATAGCCACTGGCTTTTGCTGCCGGCATGCTTGTAAACATGAGCTCCCCGATCATAATAAACATGAGTATGAGACTGATAATCTTTTTGTTCATAACCTTCAACTCCTTTCTTCGTCCGATATATACAGTTTATATTAGATGTATTTTTATATTCTGCTTATGTCTTTGCTAACATACCTTATAAATGATACACTTCGCTTTCTATTCGATACATATGTCTTTTTCGTAAATACTCCTGTGCCAACTCACCTTCGGCTGAGCGGAGCACTTAGTGAAGACGAGCGTTAGCGCGAAGTCTGAGGTTAGTGCGTGCCATGTAAGTACACTTAGCGAAAACAAGCGTTAGCGTAGTTTGAGGTTAGTGTAGCTTACTCTAATGTACAATATGCATCTCATAACGAAAGCCTCGTGTATGTCATATTACAAGGTATATTGCCATAGACACAAACAGAATATAAAAGATAAATGTTAATTCTATACCTGTATATACGGCTCCATAACCCTAAATTCCAACATATCATCAGATTGATATGCTTATATAAATTATACCATATACATATGCACATCCGGTACTGAAAAAGTATCGTCAAAATGACGAAAAAATCAAGGAAATAGACGGCTTGCGGCTATATCTGGCAGATTATACATTCTATCAAAATCTCCCTTATAAAGTCCATTGACGACCTGCGATAGATAAATCAAAGTAGTAAGCCGAAAGTATTAATAAATATCCTGTTCCATATCAGCCTGCCTGAGATAAATGTTGAGATTGGATGATGGGTAGATGCGTTCAAATACAGTCCTTGCTTATGGTGTTTGTATCGACCAAGGCATAGCATGATATGAGACATTAGCGAGGCTTTCATTATGAGATGCACGCTGGCAAATTAGAGTAAGCTACACTAACCTCAAACTTCGTTAGCACTCGTTTTCGCTAAGTGTACTTACATGGCACGCACTAACCTCAGACTTCGCGCTAACGCTCGTCTTCACTAAGTGCTCCGCTCAGCCGAAGGCGAGTTGGCACAGGAGTATTTACGAATTAGACATATGCATTCTATAGAAAACGGAGCGAGTCATATGTGCTATGTCGGGGTCGATACAAACACCATAAGCAAGGTTACGCTATCACCTCACCCCTCCATCAGCCGGATAAGCTCCTTTGCGGCATTTGACAGATAATGCCCGTTCATATAGCCGATGCCAAGTGTATAGCTTGCGCTTGGATAGTTAAGCTGGATCACATTGAGGTTGTCAGTCAGCTTCCGGTCAGACAGAAAATTGCCGGGATAAACCGTGCATCCATAGTGGTTGATACACAGATTATATAAGGTTTCCAGATTGTTGGATTCCACACCAACCTTGACAGCCATTTTTTCAGACTGGAAGATGCTGTTCATGGCACTCCGGATCGTATTGCCGGTTTTATTGAGAAGAAAATTGCAAGGTTCCAGAACCTGGATCCTTCCGGTGCTGATCAGGATGCTCTTGACGTGACTGAAGTCCGGTCCGAAACAATTTTTTAGATATTCATCCGTAACCAGCAGGTACAGATGATCTTCCCCTTTCGTTCATCTGCGATATCCTGAAATTCATTCATCATTTCTGTTTCCGTCTGAACCAGACGGTTCGAATAGTCCAGAAATCGTTCTCCGGCATAGGTAAGCTTCAGTGGTGTCGTTCGCTCAAATAATTTTGAACCCAGCGTCTGCTCGATACATTTATAACGACAAGACACGAACAGGGAGCAGCATTTATGGCGAATGTTTATGGTCGACTGACCGGAAAAGCAGGCGTGTGTCTGTCTACGCTTGGACCTGGAGCGACGAATCTGATCACAGGTGTGGCAGATGCAAACAGTGACGGTGCTCCGCTTGTAGCGATCATCGGGCAACTCGGAACGGATAAGATGCATCTGACCTCCCACTAGTATCTGAATCTGGAGGCATTATTTAAGCCGATCACGAAGCGGACAAAGATGATCATGCGTCCGGAATCTGTAAACGAGATCGTTCGTCTGGCATTCAAATATGCGGAGAGTGAGAAAACGGGTGCAACGCATATCAATCTGCCGGAGGATATTGCAAAGGAAGAAGTGCCGGAGGGAGTAGCCCGGAAATTTATCACGACAGCACCTAAGAATAAAGAATATGCAGATATTGAAAGCATTGAACATGCCGCTGCTGCGATCTTCCAGGCAGAGCATCCGGTCATTCTTGCAGGACATTCGGCCGTCCCACGTTAATAAATTATATCGGCCGGTGACAGAAGTGATCGGAGATATCAGTGATTCTCTGGAGAAAATCGGCAACCGGTGTCATCGGACGAAGGAACCGGAACAGGCACTGGCGATCAAGAGGCAGATGAGCAAGGAACATGAACAGTATGAGAATGATATGGCATATCCGGTTCAATCGCAGCGAAGATGTTATATCCGGAAAGAAAGGTACTTGCTGTTACAGGTGATGGTGGTTTCATGATGAATTGTCAGGAGATTGAAACAGCTGTTCGGATGAATGTTCCGATCGTCGTTCTGGTCATGCGGGATGACAGCTATGGTTTGATCAAATGGAAACAGGATGACCGGTTTGGCGATCACTGTTTTGTAGATTTTACAAATCCAGATTTTGTAAAAATGGCAGAGAGCATGCATGCAGTCGGACTTCGTGTAGATAAAACAGAAGATTTGAAGGATGTTCTGGAACAGGCATTTGCATCTGGTAAAGTCTGTATCATTGACTGCCCGGTTGACTATGCAGAGAATACAAAACTGACGGAACACTTAAAACAGGTGATCGCAGAATTGGAATGATAAATGTATGAAATGCGCGAAGCACATCATGCAGCTATTTAGAAATAAAAAATCTCATAGTATCCTCTTACCATCTATGATAAAATAGAACCGGTATAAAAGGTACGGAATACAGTATAAAACAAGAGGGTGCACAGACTGGATGCACAGCAGATTGATACAGGGGTGATGCTATGAGAAGATATAGGAAACTGAAAATATTTGTGGCAGGGCTTGCCATGATCGCAGCGGCGGCAACGGGAGGCGGAACCGTATTTGCAGCGGGAACAACAATGGCAGAGATAACAACAGATAAAACGCACGATACTCTGTCAGGAACGGAAGAACAGACAGAGGAAGAAGCGGATACATCTACACAGGTTGAAGATCGACAAGAAGAAACAGATAAAGATGAGATCTTGGCTGCGGAGCCGGAAGAGGATACGTATGGCTGGGAAGAAATCCTGGGTGACGTAAATGCAGTCACGATGGGAAATGGAATATCCGCCTATAATCTTCGGGAAGACAGGACAGCAACGGACCGGTATTATGATCAGTTGGATGATGTGTCAAGAGAAATCTATAATATCTTATATGATGCCTATAAAGATGGCTCTACAACGAGTACGATCACGTTGAATTATTCCAGCGTGTGGAAGGATCAGAAGATTACGATCACATCGGATAATAAGATGGTCATGCCGGATACCTTTCATCCACAGGTGCTGAGCTGGGAACGTGACATGCTGACTCCGGCATTTCTTGCTCTGATCTATGACCATCCGGAGCTTAGCTGGCTGTCGGGTGCAACCTATTATATGTCATACAAAATAAATGGAATTTCATATTATTCGTCTGAGCTGGATGAGAATAACAGTATGGTAAAGGATGTAACAGTTCCATGTATTACGACCTATATCAAAGAACCATCGGTGAATGCTACAAAGGCGGAGATGGATACGATCGTGTCGGAAGCAACGGAATCGATCAATAAGAAGCTCGCGGGAAGTACATCCAGATATCAGACCATAAAAGAGATTCATGATTATATCTGTAACAGTACATCCTATGCAAAATCTAATACGACAAGCAGTGAATATCAATCGGCTTACAGTGCGTTTCGTGACACGAATGGTGATGGAACGGTGGAGACGGTCTGTGCAGGATATTCCAGAGGCTTTAAGCTGTTGTGCGATGCATATGGAATACCATGTGTGCTTGTGACCGGAGTGACAGATACCGGTGGAGCCCATATGTGGGATCTGGTTCAGATGGAGGACGGTATCTGGTATGGAGTAGATGCGACCTGGGATGACCAGACCGGCCGGACCTATTATGATTTCTTTTTGGTTGGATATGCAACGAAGCCGGATCATTTTGCAAAGACCGATTTCGGAAGCTGTCATATAGCAGAAGGCGCCTGGGATGCAAATGGCGCATATGAATTCGTCTATCCGGAACTGAGTACAGACCTGTATCATGAAGATCAGGATGAAGATGGAATCTGTGATCTGTGTAATGCAATGTTAGATGGTATGAGCGCATTACTTGCCGGATATTCGCTCCGGCTGGATGAGGAGACGGGGATCTGCTTTTATCTGCGGTTTACAAATACAGTTTTAAATGACAGCGGCGCATATATGGAATTTACGATGCCGGATGGAAGCACAACGCAACAGAAGGTGACGGATGCAGAGAAGCAGACAGTAAATGGAAAACAGTATTATGTATTTACCTGTTATGTGGCAGCAAAGGAGATGGCGGATGATATCCGGGCACAGGTATTTCTGTCCGATGGAACTGCCTGCGGAACAATATATCGGTATTCGGTTCAGGATTATGCGGGATATATGTTAGACCGGAGCAGTACCTATACAGCAGAACTTCCGGTCGTGAAGGCAATGCTGAATTACGGAACTGCCGCACAGGAATTGTTTGGTTATCATACCGGTGATCTGGCAAATGCAATTCTGCCGGAGACGGAACGTCAGATAGGAAGCATGGATCTGACTGCACTTGCATCCTATCAGTTCGTGCAGGCAGGAAATATGCCGGATGGAATTTCCTATTATGGAAGCTCCTTGGTGCTACGTTCAGGAACACTGATCCGTCATTATTTTACAAAAGCAGGTGATGTGGAGCTGAGTGATATAACATTTACCTTAAATGGAAATGCAGTAACTCCGGTATCCATCGGATCCAATATGTTTTATATAGAAATTCCTGCCGTGCATATTCAGAACATTACACAGATGAATACATTGGCAGCAGGAGAGAGTGGAGCGATAACATATGGTGTTTTAAGTTATGCATATACGGTGTTGTCGGCTCAGACATATGGAAGCACACTGGAACAGGTTATGAAAGCTATGGTTATATATCAGCAGACAGCACAGACCTATCTTGCCAGATGACACATGCTTGTTCAGAATATAAACGAGGGCAAAGAACCGACAAAATAAAAAAGAATCAAAAATAGAAATAAAGACGAATTAAAACAGGAGACAGTATACAAGCATGAGTTGTACACGGTCTCCTGTGTTTCTATCCGATAAAATCCGGATCATTATTTATTTTTTACGAGCCTGTACCATATATTCTTTGAAAGAGGCACGCAGGCTTCGCTCGATATTCGGAATAATATGTCCGTTTTCATTATTTTGCCATACCGCCTGCAGGAAGAATGAATTTCCGGTCAGGAAACGATTCCTTGTAAAGGCATCCGTCTGTTCCTGATCCTGAAAACGACATAATTCGATATCATCATGATATAGAATCTCGGCTGCGGTGTGGAACTGTCCGTCCGTACAGTACCATTTGTAGATACCGTGAAAAGTTGTACGGCAATACCATCCAAGGAAGGTAAAGCCTTTATAACGGAATGGATTCTTTGCCAGTTTTACAACTGCGTTGCCGTCATATTTCTCATTTGGACGAAATTCAATCGATTTTTCCCGGATCGATTTGTTCAATCCAAAAGTAAATAACCGACAGACAAGATTTTTATTCTTAGCAGAGGAAGCATAGATCAGGTTAAATGGTTCCTTCTTAAAATGCGTATCTGCCAGATTGTATTTCTTTTCAACAGAATGGATCGCATTCAGTATGAAATCACCGGAGGCTTTTCGTTTTTCCTCCAGAAGCTGACCAACTTTGCTATAATCGATCGGTTTTGCTGATTTTGTACTGTCATAGGTTTTTGTAAAACGGCGATCCTCTAAATCAAAGGTTTTTAAGATTGTATCAACCTTATCGCCATGTCTTGCACCAACATAAAACTGCTTTTCAAATAAGATCGAGAATGCACAGGCATGGAATGAATTTGTAAAGATGTATTCTGCCTGTTCTATATATCCAAGCCATTCATCCGGACCAACATTATAGATGACTTTGTAATCGCCTTCTTTTGGCAGATGGACATTGCTTTCATAGGAGGACAGAATGATAAGTTCCAGACCTTTTTCCTTTGCAAATGCCAGAGCCTTCTGGATGGAGTCGATCGCACGCTCCATTACAGCGTAGAGCAGGACATATTTGCGTTCCTGATTTCTGGGCGGGAGCGCAATATCGTGCCAGAATTTTTTATCCTTTAAGAATACAGGATCCAGTACAACCGGAACATCTTTCCCCGTCAGTTCATGAATGTGTTCGGCAAAGCTTGACTCTCTCGCAGCGATTGCCTCGAATGGCGTTGTATATTCGATAAATTCTTTTTCCTGTTCTTTTGTCCAGCCGTTAAAGACACCACGACTGACAGCATATCCGATCTTCGGAGCGTTTTTCATAGGCTCGGCAGCCAGAAAAAATCCACGGTCAAAGCCTTTATCCGGATTGTACTGCCAGATAACATCCGTAGCACAGATGTAGCAGTCAAAATCCAGTTTCTGATCATCCAGATCGTCATGGTGATAGGTTTCTTTGGTGCGGATATAATGAGCATTGATAAAGTTCTCAAATTTCTGATACCGCTTTGGCCATATCGTGTACAACTTGGCAAATTTATTGATCGTAAGTATTTTCAGGTTATGCTTATGTGTCCAGACCTTTTGTTCATCTTTTGTAAGGCCTTCCGGCATTATTTCTGTCAGAGCTTTGTTGTAGCCATGTTGCAGATAAAAATGCAGAGGATAGACCGGATCGTATTCTTTGTTATTGTAGATAGGCATATAGTCAATGACTGTACTTTCGATGCCATGATCTGATAAAAATTGCTGGAAAGCATATGTGTGTAAAGGACACGCAAAATTAAGTGCTTTCGTATGTGTATTTATTGAAATAATCCCTATCTTCAAAACGATAGTTCCTCCCTGAACTTTACATATAATTTATAAACCTTAACAGGCCACATATAGTTTTATTTTATCTTATAATTATATATAAATCAAGCGCAAAAGACAGAATCAGACATTTGTCGTGGGAAATCGATCAGTTAATTCCTTTCATTGTAAGCTGGATCCGTTTCTTGGCAAGATCCACGCTCATAACCTTAACCGTTACGATGTCACCGACGCTGACGACATCCAATGGATGCTTGATGAATTTATCGGACATCTGGGAGATATGCACCAGACCATCCTGATGAACACCGATGTCGACAAATGCACCAAAATCGATTACATTGCGGACGGTTCCCTTTAAGATCATGCCTTCCTTCAGATCCTTCATTTCAAGGATATCACCACGCAGGATCGGCTGTGGCATTTCGCTTCTAGGATCTCTGGCTGGCTTTTCCAGTTCTTTTACAAGGTCGGTGACGGTTACTGTTCCGACACCCAGTTCCTTTGCGAGTGCTTTGATATCACCGGCTGCTTTTGTAATGCCCTTTAACTGACCGGATGCAAGATCATCCATGGAATAACCGAGATGCTGGATCAGTGTTTCAGTAACCTCGTAGCTTTCCGGGTGGACAGAGGTTGCGTCCAGTGGATTTGTACCACCAGTGATCCTCATAAATCCGGCACACTGTTCAAATGCTTTCGGGCCAAGTTTAGCAACCTTTAACAGTTCTTTTCTGTTCTTAAAACGGCCATTTGCTTCTCTGTATTCTACGATATTTTTTGCCAGGGTTTTGTTGATACCGGAAATATGTTCCATCAGAGGAGCGGAAGCGGTATTTAGATCGACACCGACCTGGTTTACGGAATCTTCTACAACAGCGTCTAATGCTTCTGTCAGCTTCTTTTGATTCATATCGTGCTGATACTGACCGACACCGATCGCTTTTGGATCGATCTTGACCAGCTCGGCAAGCGGATCCTGAAGTCTTCTTGCGATTGAAGCAGCACTACGCTGGCCTACATCAAAGTTCGGGAATTCTTCTGTTGCAAGTTTACTTGCAGAGTAGACGGATGCGCCGGCTTCGTTTACGATCACATATTGAATCTTTGTATCCAGCTCATGGATAAGATCTGCAATGATCGCTTCGGATTCACGGGAAGCAGTACCGTTTCCAACTGAGATAAGGGAAATATGATATTTCTTGATCAGATCTTTTAAGATCTTCTTGGATTCTTCCACTTTGTTCTGAGGGGCAGTTGGGTAAATAACCTTAGTGGCGAGCACCTTTCCGGTTGCATCAACGACTGCCAGCTTACATCCGGTACGGAAAGCAGGATCCCAGCCGAGAACCACATGATCATTGATCGGTGGCTGCATTAAAAGCTGCTTTAAGTTGCTGCCAAATACCTTGATCGCGCCATCTTCAGCAGCTTCTGTCAGACTGCTTCGAATATCGCGTTCAATAGAAGGTGCGATCAGACGTTCATAACTGTCAGTTATAGTATTTCTTAAAATGTCATTTGTATTTGGATTGTCGCGTACGATCACCTGACGGATCAGATAACCGGTGATCTCATCAACCGGTGCTTCAATCTTAACAGAGAGAAATTTTTCCTTTTCTCCACGGTTGATCGCAAGTGTACGGTATCCGGTCATTTTGCGTACGGGTGTGCTGAAATCATAATACATTTCATATACGGATTCTGCTTCAGGATCCTTGGCAGTTGTCATCAAAATACCCTTGTCCATTGTAAGGCTTCGGATTTCTGTACGATATTCAGCGTTATCTGAAATAGATTCTGCAACAATGTCCATAGCTCCGGCGATGGCTTCTTCTGCAGAGTGGACTTCTTTCTCCTCGGATACATAAGCCAGTGCTTCCTCCGAAATCGGCTTATTTGTCATCTGAAGGGAGATGATGTTGGCAAGTCCGGTAAGACCTTTGCTCTGTGCGATTGTCGCACGCGTTTTTCTCTTTGGTTTATAAGGACGATACAGATCTTCCACTGCAACGAGTGTTTCAGCAGCCAGAATTGACTTCTTTAGTTCATCGGTCAGCATGCCCTGTTCTTCGATCGAAGCGATGACCTTTTCCTTCCGGTCTTCCAGTCCTCTGAGATAAGTGAGCCGTTCATCCAGAGTACGAAGCTGTTCATCGTTTAAAGAACCGGTAGCTTCCTTTCTGTATCTTGCAATAAAAGGGATCGTGCATCCCTCATCTATCAATTTAACGGCAGCAGCTACCTGCTCCTGTCGGCACATAAGTTCCTGACTGATTTTCAAAATAATATCCATAATCGTGAAACCTCTTTCTTAATTTGTATCATTCACCGTAACAGGCAATGCCATGTATATAATGTGTGTTCTGATGCGGATCTGGTGATACGAGAACAAACGAATATAGTGCAATGACATATATATTGTGCGTTCAAGTCCGCTTGTTGCAACCCGCACGGACAGGTTGGAACAATATATAGTTGAATATTACGGGAAAGCAGAATCTAGTATATGCGAAATTCCGGCAGGATTCAAGCTTGGAGACAGACAAATTATGGAAAAGTATAAGACAGAAAAACGAAGCAGATGAAAAAATGAAGTATCTATAAAATGACAGATTTGCTGGAAAGATATGGGCGGCTGTGTTATACTGAAATAGATACAAGGTGCGGGTGGACATGTCCGGTTATGTCATATTAAATACCAGTTAAGGTACAGAATGGAGCAGAACATGCAGGGTTTTACAAATACAGCAGACAGGAATGGAACAATTTCTTATATAGAAGAATGTGGCTGTCAGACAGAAGCAGCAGAAGCAGATTGCGTGAAGACTGCAATGGCATTTGCCAGGCAATGTCATCAGGGGCAGACACGTCTTGGAAGAGATGGCAAAGTGCCGTATTATGATGAACATATTCTTGGCGTTTACCATATATTAAAGGACGAATGCCATGTAGAGGATGAAACTGTACTTGTAGTTGCGTTATTGCATGATACGGTAGAAGATACGGACTGTACATTTGAAGATATTGAAAAGATCTTTGGTACGGATATCAGGGATCATGTATATTTATTAAGTAAACTTGAAGGAGAGACCTTCTCTGACTATTCAAAACGTCTATTTGACCACGCCCCGGCACAGGTGGTCATGATCAAACTTGCAGACAGACTGCATAATCTAAGAACTATCCTTTTTGTATCCAATCGCAAATGGATCCAGAGAAAAGTAAATCAGACTTATACCGATATCCTTGATCGGTTAGAACGGGTAAAAGACAATCTGGGAGAGAACTATGCTTCCGAGATATCTATGTTAAAAGATAAAATTATCGAACAACTTGCTGTTGTTCAGGCAGAACTGGACAAGAAGCGGGAGACAATTCAATAATACCGATTTCTCCATCCGTCGGACTTTCGAAATCGTACAGCTATTCGCATTCCGGGCTATTCGCCCTTCTTGCTCATATCTGTTTATCTGCCAAATAAATAAGCAACGTTGTCTTTATACAGACACGTTGCTTATTTGCTTGGCAGATTTATTGTCATATGTTTTCAATCTGCCAGTCGATCGGTTCAACACCGTGCTCGGTCAGGAAGTTGTTCGTTTTGCTGAAAGGCTTGCTTCCCCAGAAACCACGATAGACAGATAACGGACTTGGATGCGGAGCTTTTAAGATCAGATGATTCGGATTGTTTAACATCGAAGCTTTTTTTTGTGCATACGATCCCCATAAGATGAATACGATCGGACGATCCTGGCGGTTTAAGATCTCCATACAGGCGTCTGTAAATTGTTCCCAACCATGTCCCTGATGGGAATTTGCCTGATGCGCCCGGACGGTCAGAACAGCATTTAACATCAGGACACCCTGCTCTGCCCATTTGACAAGATAACCATTATTGGGTATATAGCAGCCAAGGTCATCGTGAAGCTCCTGATAGATATTAGCAAGAGAAGGCGGGATGTCGACACCCGGCTTTACGCTGAAGCTCAGACCATGCGCCTGCCCTACGTTGTGGTAAGGATCCTGACCGATGATAACACATTTGACCTTTGATAATGGTGTCAGATGGAACGCATTGAATATATCATCGGCAGGAGGAAAGATCTCTCTTGTGGCATATTCATGTCCAACAAAATTAAACAGTTCTTTATAATATTCTTTTTTATATTCGGGCTTCAGTTCCGCAGCCCAATCATTTGAAATAGCTGGCATAATTCAGACTCCTTATCTATAGTGTATAGGATACGTTTTTCATTTCGAGACGACATTCTGCATTCTGAAAATAAAAAGAATAGCATATGTGTTCATTTTTAAAAATAGTGTAACATAAAGAATATTTAATGTAAATTTTAAGGCGTAATTTTACTCTGAAACATTGTCAGGTGAGAGACTTTGTGGTATCATCTTTTCAAATGAAATTTTTGCAGAAGGGGTGCTGAAAATGGAGAAAGCATATAAGACAATGAAAACTTCAGGCGCAATAAATATTGCATTAGGCGTAGTCGTTCTGGTGCTTGGACTTGCATCCGGTATATTGATGATCGCATCGGGCGGTTGTCTCTTGAAGAACAAACGTCATATTGTATGGTAGGAATGACAATCCTTTGCACGCGGGTACAGGAAGAACAGTTACCGCGTGCATATTTTTTCTGCAAAAATGGGGTTGACAGACAGCGAGACACTGTGTTAAAGTCGATACAGATAATACGATGAAGAGGAATAGTAGAATCTATGAAGCATTCAGAGAGTTGTCGGTTGGTGTGAGGCAGCAGTGGAACAGATTTGAACTCGCCTCAGAGTAGCCCGCTGAAAGGAAGTAGGATGGGATGGAGCCTGCCCATTATAGCAGGAGGATATAAGAGATTCATATCTGTATCTGTAACGAGAGCATACAACATGTATGAAATAGAGTGGTACCGCGTATAACTTACGTCTCTATAGGTGATGAGATGTAGGTTTTTTTATTGCCATATTTTATGTAATATATGAATAGAAGAACAAAAGCCGTTACAGGAGCTTATACAGAAAACAGAAACAGGAGGTTAAACATGAAGAATTTTGAGCATTACAAAAGAGGCTATTATATGCCACCGGAAAAGTCTGTAAAATGGGTAGAAAAAGAGTATATTGATAAGGCGCCGATCTGGTGTAGTGTAGATTTAAGAGACGGTAATCAGGCACTGATCGTTCCAATGAATCTGGATGAGAAACTGGAGTTCTTCAAAGAACTTGTACGAATCGGTTTCAAAGAGATCGAGATTGGTTTCCCTGCAGCATCGGAAACAGAATATGAGTTCTGCCGTACCCTGATTGAGAAGAATATGATACCGGATGATGTAACCATTCAGGTGCTGACACAGGCAAGACCGCATATCATTAAGAAAACATTTGAAGCAATTGACGGCGCAAAGCATGCGATCGTTCACCTGTATAATTCGACATCCTATGCACAGAGAACACAGGTATTTAAGAAATCAAAAGAAGAGATCTTACAGCTTGCGGTTGATGGGGCAAAATTGTTGAACCAGATGGCAGAAGAGCACGGAGTAAATTATCCGTTTGAGTATTCACCGGAGAGCTTTACCGGAACAGAGATTGACTATGCATTGGACGTATGTAATGCAGTTATTAAAGAATGGAAGCCTACTCCGGATCGTAAGGTTATTATTAACCTTCCTGCAACTGTAGAAATGTCACTTCCGCATGTGTATGCAAGCCAGATTGAGTACATGAGTGAACATTTGATTGACAGAGAAAATGTTATCCTGTCCTTACATCCGCATAATGACCGTGGATGCGGCGTAGCAGATGCAGAGCTTGGTATTCTTGCAGGTGCAGACAGAATCGAAGGAACTTTATTTGGAAATGGTGAGAGAACCGGTAATGTAGATATCATCACACTTGCGATGAATATGTTCACACATGGAGTAGATCCTGAACTTGATCTGTCTGATATTCCAAAGCTGACAGAATTATATGAACGCGTAACAAATATGCATGTATATGAGCGTTCTCCGTATACGGGAAAATTAGTCTTTGCAGCATTTTCAGGTTCTCATCAGGATGCGATAGCAAAGGGTATGAAGTACAGAAAGGATCAGGGAGATGGTATGTGGACAGTACCATATCTTCCGCTGAATCCGGAGGATATCGGAAGAAAATATGATGGAGATGTTATCCGTATCAACAGCCAGTCAGGAAAGGGAGGTATCGGTTATATTCTCCAGTCCAAGTACGGTTTTGACCTTCCGCCAAAATTCCGTGAGGATCTTGGTTATACAGTTAAAGATGTATCTGATAAGGCACATAAGGAATTATCCGCTACCGAAGTTTTGGATATTTTCCAGAGTACATATGTCAATATAGAAAATCCTGTTCGGATGTTGGAGTGTCATTTCGTTCAGGGAGATGGAATCTCAACTGAGATCACGATCATGAAATATGGCGAAAAGAAAGTATATCATGGTAAAGGAAATGGTCGTCTGGATGCTGTCAGTAATGCAATTAAGAAGCATTTTGACATTGACTTCAAAATCATCTGCTATGAGGAGCATGCATTACAGGTAGGCTCTAACTCACAGGCAGTCGCTTATGTAGGTCTGGAAGGAAAAGACGGAACAGTTACCTGGGGTGCAGGCATTAAGGATGATATTATTGATGCATCTGTATATGCTTTAATCTCAGCAATCAACAGAACAGGCGTGTTATAATAAATAAAAAGCCATTCAGCCGGTATAATAATTGTATCGGTTGGATGGCTTTTTAGTGCTTTTGAAAAAATTATGAAGTTTGGCTCAGCTTTTTATAGCAGTAGCCGATGATATCTTTTCGGGTTACGATACCGATGAATTTGTTGTGGTCGTCTACTACAGGAACGAAGTTCTGTGCCATCGCACGGGCAATCAGATCTTCCATATTTGAGTTGATTGATACGGAAGCATATTCGAATTTTTTCGGAATGTCGGACAAACGGATATCTTCGGATTCGGACAGATGGTTCAATCCGTTTTTCTTGCAGAACCAGAGGATATCACCCTCGGTGATTGTTCCGACATATTCGCCGTTACCCGACAGAATCGGGATTGCTGAATATCGATGGATCTCCATCTTTTCAAGAATCTGTCTTAAAGTAAATGTGCTTTCTATAAATGCAACCTCGCTCTTAGGAGTCAGAAAAAATAAAATATTCATAGGTCAGGGAAAATCCTCCTTTATGTAAAATATAACTTTGTATTATTGGTGATCAGCGGCAATGGTTTATTATTCGTGCCTGTATCTATTATAGAAGATGTCGACAGGGTTTGCAATTTACATTCTCTTAATTTTGTTTGAAAAAAGTGTGACAGATTTCAGAAAAAACAGAGAAAAAACTTCGGGTTGTTTAATAAGGTGTTATTTGTTAAAATAAATATAAGTGTAGGCTTGTGCGTGCACATTTACAGACAGGAGGAAAGCTATGGCTGCGGATAACGTATATGATGAAGACCAGGAATACCTGATCGAAGCGCGTGATGCAATCTCCGAATTAGAAGATTTAAAAGATAAGCTGGAGGAGATCAAACTGCTCCAGAAGAAGAATAAACGGGCAATCGTCCGGGAAGAACGGGCGACCGGCGATGAGATCAGTGCCACGCTAAAGAAAAGAAAAGAACAGATCGCTGCAAGCTATGACAGACAGATCGATGTAAATAATTCCAAGATCCGTCAGGTGCAGACGAAGAAGGATAAAAAGAAAAACCAGAGAATGGAAGATAGGATCAATAAGGAGACGGCAGATATCCGGGAGGAGAATCGTCAGCTGAATGCGACTATCAAGACCTTATTCAAAAAGAACCATGTTCCGCCGTTTTGTAATACGAAGATGTATTATTGTCTGTTTTCCCCAAAAGGCATGAGCGAATTTCTGGAGCTGTTTGTAATTCTTTTGGTTGCATGTGGAGGAATTCCTGCAGCAGTGATAGCGGTTTTGATGAATACAAAGTTTAAGACAGGAAGTCATACTGCAATGTGCGTGTTGATTGTAGCACTGATCATAATTGCTGAGTTTATTATTTATTTTATTGTATTTAACCTGACAAAGGTGAAACATAGGGATTTGATCCGGGAGGGAAGAAGAACCCGCGATAAGATCATAGCCAATGAGAAGGCTGTAAAAGCGATCAAGAATTCAATTGCAAAGGATAAGGATGAGAGTATTTACAGACTGGGTAAATATGATAAAAAGATTCAGGAATTAGAGGATGCAGGTGGAGTGATCAGTGATGAAAAACTGGATGCGCTTCGTACATTCGAGAAAGAAACCAGGCAGTTGATTACGGATGAGATTACCGGACGCAGAAAAGAGAAACTGGACCGGTTGAAATCCGAACGTGATACACTGGAAAATGATTTCGGTGATACGCAGAAGAAGATATCTGAATACGAGCTTATGATCACGAACAAATATGAAACATATCTCGGAAAGGATTTTTGTACAGAAGAAAAATTATCTGATCTGATCTCAATCATGGAAGAAGGATCAGCAAGTACAGTATCTGAGGCTATCAAAGTTTATAAGGGAGATGACAGATGATGATCGGCATAGATCAAAGCCTTTCCGATGTATTCTGCCATTTGTTTAACAGTATATAATCTGGTATTCTGGAGAAGATTTGCTCCGGTGTGACCAGACAGATTCACAATTCCGGTAATGGACATATCGCCTATTGCCGGAAGTTTTTTATTTACGCCTTTTCCGGGAAAAAGGTGGGAGTTGGTGAGCGTGACCAGTCCCATGTCCTTTGACATGCCAAGAGAGGCATCGACAGCAATCACAAAAGGATTGTCAAAGTCCGCATAAATGTGTTCGATGGTATCCTTGATATTTAAAGCATGGACAGGGTATTGCAGCGTGCCTGCAACCTGATAGGTTGTGTTGTGAGCCAGGATATAATCACCGACCAGAGGACCAAGGGCATCTCCGGTTGCGCGGTCTGTGCCGATGCAGATAACGATGATATCTTTGGAAGCACCATCCATTTCATATATCATTTCTATGATTTTATCCCCAAGTGCTTTACAGGTATGGCTACGGCTGGGATCAAAATATTCAGTTTTTCGTTTCGTTTGTTTTTTGCTGATATTCATAAACACCTTCCAGAAAATGTATCTTACTATAAAGTATTACCAGGATTGATAAAGTTTACACAAAGCTGAAAAATAAAATGTCGAAATAATAAAAAAGAAAAAATATGGATTGCAGGATCTGTTGACAAAATTTGATAAGTACAGGCTATCTGGAATGCTATTATCAGAATTAATCTCAAAATAGAGAACTTTCGATAGAACGAAAGTAAATAAAAGAATGGGGAGTGTTATCATGATAGAGATTGTATATGACAAGGCGACAGCAGAAAAAAATGCAAAAAATGATGGTCACTACAGAATGCCAAAGAATATCAGACAGATAGGAAATGCCCCGGATAAAAAGAAGATATACATAGAAGATTATGTAATGACATTTCTTCGCAAGATTGCAGAGCCGGGAAATACAACCTCCCGCGGTGCGATCCTGCTTGGAGAATATTTTAAAGACGGGGATACAGAGACCTTGTTCATCAGTGGAGCGGTAGAAGCACAGAATCTGGAGTTTGATGTAGAACAGATTAAATTTGATGATCATATCTGGAGCAAGCTCTATGCGGATATCAATAAATATTTTGAAAATCTGTCAGTTGTGGGATGGTTTTTATCCAGGATGGGATTTTCAACAGAAATCAATGACAAGATTACCAGACTTCATCTGGAAAATTTTCGGGGAAGAGATAAGGTACTGTTTGTTATGGATTCTCTGGAATGTGATGATGCCTTTTATGTATGTGAGAAGAACCGGCTGATGCGGCAACGTGGATATTATATTTATTATGTCAGAAATGAAGCAATGCAGAGCTACATTATCAGCCGTAAGAATATGTCCTGTGAGGACAAGCAGAACGCAGCAGTACGGAAGGATGCGGAGCTTGTAAAGAATTTCCGCGCCATGCGCGGTGACACACCTGAAAAACCAAAGAAGAACCGCACCTATGTCCGGTATGCAGTAGCATCTTTTGCAGCTTTATTTGTACTATCCATGGGAGTTGTTGTATCCGGAAACTATGATAAAATGAAGAACATCGAATCTACGATCCGCAAAATGGAACTGGAAAATGGAGATTCCGGGGTACAAGTATTTTCAAACAGCAACACAGAACAGACAATATATACAAAAGATATAGACAGTACGGCTGCCGGAACATCGGCTATTACGGAAACGCAGACAGAGTCTGCCGGCACAGATAAGGCAGGAGTAACAGGATCAAATGGGGCACAGAACAAAACGCAGGTAGATCAACCGGATACAGAGAGTCTGATAACAACGGAACAGACAACTTCACAGGACAATACTCAGGAAAATACCCAGGAAACAATGGCAGAGGGAATTCTGCAGTATTATACGATTAAAGAAGGAGATACATTGATGAGTATTTCGATCAAGATGTACAAGTCTCCGGAATATGTGGATGCCCTGATGAATGCAAATGGAATTAAAGAAGGAGATACAATCTATCCGGGGGAAAAAATAGCTATTCCATCTGTAAACTAAAAATGATATACTGTCCACATGTGAAAAGAAAAACTCTTATTTAAAATTGCAGATAATATAGAGGTATAGTATGACAAAAGAAACAACTGAAGAACTGAATAAAAAAAGAAAACCTGCTTTTGGGAAACGTCGTTTTGAAAAACAGGACAGGACACAGGATACAGACAGCAACATAATAGAAGTAACACCAGGAATGTCAGGAAGATTAAAGCTGCTGATCCTTTTACTTGTGATATTAATTGCAGCGGTAACGATCGTATCCGTGCGCAGATACATCAGCACGAGAGAATATAGAGCATATGACGTGGTGACATCTACCGAGACATCCGGAGATAATATAGCCAATTATGTATTGTTCAGTGATAATGTCCTGAAGGTAACAAAAGATGGAGTATCCTATATTGATCAGAGTGGTAATACTGTTTGGGACTGCAGCTATTCCATGAAGATGCCGCAGGTAGTTGTAAATGGAGACTATGCTGCAGTTGCAGATCTGAATGGCAGAGATGTGTATGTATTTAATAAATCCGGTAAGGTCAGTAACCAGACACTGAACTATGATATTACCAATATCGACGTGGCAGCACAGGGCGTTTATGTAGTGATCCTGTCGGGAGAAAAAGAAAATTATATCAATGCTTACGATAAAGACAGCAAGAATATATATGAGATGAAGACATCGATCGAGAACAGTGGGTATCCGCTGGATATTGCAATATCAGATGACGGAGCCAAGTTATTTACCAGTTATGTGAAGGTAGACGGGACTTCTGTGCCGGATTATCTTGCAGCCTATAATTTCGGATCTGTGGGACAGAACGAGAATGCGGATCGTCTGATGGGTGGCTTTACCTTTGATGACACCATATTTCCATACATAGATTTTGTAGACAATGACACAGTTGTCTGTTTTGGTGATAATAAGATCGTTGTATACGCCATGTCTGAAAAACCAAGTGAAAAAGCGGAGATCGATCTGGAGAACCGTGAGATGCTTGGTGTATTTGCAAATACAAAATATCTGGGTTATATCACGGCAGATAATGAAGATAGTGACAGCAGATACCATATCTATATCTATGATATGAGTGGTAAGCTGACAGCAGAAACGGATTATAACAATTCATTTTCCAATATATATGCAACAGATGATGAACTTATCATTTCGGGGGAATTCGACTGCAGTATTTATTATCTGAATGGAGCAAGAAAGTTTGCAACGACCTTTAATAAGAATCTGATCAATATTGTGCCATCCAAAAATAAGCTGGAGTATATTGCGATATTTGAAAATGAAACCCAGGTGATCAAATTAAAGTTAAAGAACGAAAAGGAGAAAAAATGAATCTGTTAGTTCTCGGAATTCTGGCATTTATTTTGCTACTGGTATTTCGTGGATATAGAAAAGGCTTTTTTAAAAGTGCTGCCAGCGCGATAGGAATTGTGCTGGCAGTTCTTCTTACTGCTATATTATATCCTGGCGTGAATAAACTGTTGTGTCAGTATACCGTTCTGGATGATGTCATAGAACAGAAAATTATAGAAAAATTTGAACTGCCGGAAGAAACAAAGACGGCAACAAGAAATGAAGAGATTGATACGATAGAAAATCTGGACCTTCCGGATAATGTGAAAGGCTGGCTGATTGCAAACTGCAACGGAGAAACGTTCTTGGAGAGTGGGGTGGATAATGTATGCAGTTATATTGCAAAGTCTTTAACAGCGATGGTAATGCGAGGAATTTCCTATGTGCTTACACTCCTGGTGCTGTTGCTTCTTCTTCATATATTGATTATGGTGCTTGATGTTGCAAACTATATACCAATCGTAAAAAGCATTAACAAAGCCGGAGGTGCAATATTTGGTGCCGGACAGGGAATCTTAATTGTCTGGATCTTTATGGGGATTGTGACGCTGTTGTCAACATTTAGCTGGGCATATCAGGTCATACAGATGATCGATGAAAGTCCGCTTTTGGCATGGCTTTACAAAAAAGACATTTTTTTGAAAATAATAGTTGACATCTTGGAAAAGATTTAGTATAGTATCACTTGCTGGTCGCGAGAACAGCTTGAGCAACAAAAAAGATTGAAAATAATCGAAAAAAGTTGTTGACAAACATTAACGATATGTGTTAATATATCGAAGTTGCTGTTCGAGACAGTAACAAACAACGACAAATGATTTCATGATGATTCTCATCTGGAAAGCATGCAGAACATCAAAAAAGAAATTAAA